>JGI12269J14319_10002043_pt1 | contig 19726 bp, 15 predicted proteins | sample PeaSoiSIISIP2007_FD_14319 | JGI IMG/M metagenome (IMG submission 14319)
GGAGCGCCCCCAAGATGACGAGCACCATGATCGACGAGGAGATGCTGTTGTCCCCGGAGCTGATGATCGTGGCGGTGATGAGCACGCCGATGCCCATGCCGGCCGCCAGCGCAACCCCGAAACGCTCCATGCGCGACACCACCGCGGCGGCCAGGGCATAGAGCAGGGTGTCGAGGCCCAACGTGGCGTCGTTCGGTGTCCCGATGAGCGGCGCCTGCACGTAGATCGCCAGCGCCGCCAGCAGGCCGGCCAGCGCCCAGGCCGCGGCGCTGACTCGGCGGACAGGGATGCCCAGAAGTAGCGCCCGGTCGGCGTTCTCGGCCGAGGCGCGCAGCGCGATTCCGAGCCGCGTATGGCGTAGGAACGCGGCGAGGCCGACGGTCACCACGGCGACAGTGAGAAATGCGGCGATCTCGTTCCCGGTGAGCAATGGCTGACCGCGGCTCGTGTGCCACACCACGTGTTGCCACGGCGTCGTGACCGTCGTCCCCTGGTTGGTGGCCTTCTGGCCGAGCCATACGGGGATGAAGAACCCGAGGACGGCCAAGCTCTGCGCCACGGCGATGGTCATCACCGTGGCGATGAGCCGGGGCACCGCGTCGAACCGGCGCATGACCACGTGGGCGAGCAGCCCCAGGACCGGCCCCCCTACCAGCACGATCGGGAGGGCCATCAGGTAGTTGACGCCGTACTCCAGCACGAGCACAAGCGCGATCACCGCGGGCACGGCGCCCACTGCGCCGGCGGCGAAATTGATGACGCGCGCCGTCCTGTAGATGAGGACGATCCCGACGCCGATGATGCCGTACAGCGAGCCCAGCGCCAGCCCGGAGACGAAGTCGGGAGCCGAGAGCCCGAAGATGAGCTCGATGACAGCGACGAAGATGGCGATAGCTGTCAGCCATCGGCCGGCCCGCGCCGGCCAGCTCGGTCCTCGGGCCGTCTCGACCACGGAAGTGAGCGACCCGGGAAGCAGTGAGGACCTCACGAGGATCGAGCCTTCGGGATCGGTGGCTCAGACAGCTTGGGGAAGCTCTGAGGCAAGAACCTCGAGCCCTCGATGTCCACGAAGGTGCCCGGTTTGTTGTCGTAGGGCGAGGGAGTGGTCTTGGACCAGTAGACGACAGCGGCGTCGATCGTCCAGTTGAAGCTGCCCTTGGAGAACCCGAATTCGGCGTGGCCAGTCGCCCCTCCCCCGATCGTCCCCATCGAGGGGGCGGCCGCCGCCATTCTCGCCGGGGTGAGGTCAGGGCCGGTGTTCTCGATGAGACTGGCCAGCATGTTCCACAGCTCCCAGGCGCCGGAGGCCACATACGGCTTCATGGGGAGGTTCGTCCCTCCACCGAGCCTGTAGGCGATCGGGCCGGCTTCCTGGGAGGGCGGAGGTAGCGTGGCGGCCGACGTGATTCCGAAGGCGTTGTCGAACTCACAGCCCGCCTGCCATTGCGGGCAGGCGAGCGATTGCTGGGTCGGCGTGGCCTCGAAGTTTTGCGCCAAGGCATCGACGCCCATGCCCTGCACATCAGCGAGGACGTTCTCCGGGTAGTAGTTGTGCTGCTGCTCCCCGGAGAACAGCAGCTCGGGGGCGACGGGGTCACAGAGGCAGACCACGTCCGTCGCTGGATCGGTCGGCGCGTCCATGGCGGAGACCCCGGCGTTGATCTGCTGCGCAGCCGTGCTGATGTCCTGGGAATAGAAGTAGTGGTGCTGGGCAATGCTGCCCCCGTCACCGCAGTCGCGGTTGAGCGCGGGGACGAGGACATTGGTAACGGTGTCCTCGTTGTCGGGGTCGTTCGTGGAGATCACCCCCAGGACCCGCTTGTTGCCGTTGAAGTTCTGAGCGGTGTTCTTGTCCTGGGCGAAGCTCACCACCCGGTCGGTGTTCTTGCTCGTCAGCTGATTGCACCAGAACTTGGCGAATCCCTCTTCGATGTTGGTCGAGCTCTCCCCTGGTGACCAGAAGTACGGGGCGTTGGCCTGGGCGAAGGCAGAGCTGAAGCCGACTCCGCCGAGGGCAATCGTGTGGTCCTGCGCAAGGCGCGCGAAGCAAACCGAACAGAGCGTGGTCCCCCAGGCGACGGCGTAGGGATGGTAGGTCTGGACGATGGTGTCCATCTCGGCCAGCAGACAGCCCGTGTCCGGAGGCACCGTTTGGCAGGTGCTGTTGTAGGTCTCGATCTTGAGCTTGCGCCCCCACAGCACATAGTGGGAGTTGACGAAGTTCTGAAACGCCGCGTTCACCTGCCGCGTCTGGGCGTAATCGACGTAGAGCCCCTCCCCCCGGAGGATGGTGTCCACGATACCGCCCGCGTCTGCGTAGTAATCGACCACGGTGATCGTCTTGTCCGTCACCCCTTGGGAGGAGCTGCCGCCGTTGTCGTAGCTCCCTCCGATCGTCCCGGGCGTGCAGGGAGGGGCGTAGTAGTCGATTGACTTCGAGAACTCCCGGCCACCGACGCAGTGAGTCCGGTCACCGGTTCCTCCCGCCGTTCCCGAGACGCCGACCGCAGGGCTTCCCCCCGCGGAACTCGACGCCGAGGACCCCTGACCCGGGGAGGTCGAGGGGAAGAGCACGATGATGAGCACCTGCGCGGCTACGAGGAAGGCCAAGGGCAGATAGCCCCGGACCAGGCGCCCGACCTTCATCGGCCTCGTCTTTGGTCTGCTCGGTGCCAGAGCGGGCGCGGGGGACCGACAGAGCCACGTGACCCGGTCACGACGGCGTGGTCGACTAGCCGGCCATCCCCCATACGACCCCCACTCCCCTTGGGTCGAATGTACAGCCGTTCGGGTGTGGAGGGGCCCTCGTACGCCTGCTCCGCAACTCCTTGTGATCGCAAGGGTCGAGAGTCAGTGCTGGCGATGGCTACTGCGATGGTCGATGCACTCGGCAAGGACGGCTTCGAGCCGACCTCGAGTGCAGATCGGCATCCGGTCGAGACACTCGCGACGGACGGTGCCGACGNAGTGNGATGACCCGGATCCGCCCCGACCTGAACGCCCCGTCGAGGCCCGACATGGTCTTTTGGTCTGTGCGGCGGTCAAAGTGAATGCGGCCGGGACCTCGATGCCGCGCACGTGAGGAGCGACACGTAGACCCGACGTGTCGGAATCGAAGCTGCCCAAGGACGCCGTGGTCGAAGGTGGTCAATCCTCGTCCCATTCGGACGGTCTCTGTTTCCGGGCCCGATAAGCCTCGGGATCCTCGTGGATGAGATGCCACCAGGCGAGGATGGCGAGCACGGCGAAACCCGGCCACTCCGCGGAGTACACCCAGCTCAGCCCGTTTCCCTTGAGCGCCCTCGTCACCTGCCACCATCCTGCGACCAGGCACGCCGATGCAAGGAAGAAGAACTCGAAATGAAGCAGGAACGCCCTGCGCGAGAACCAGCGCTTCCGCACGACCAGAGCGTAGACCCCGGTGGGCGCGGGCAGACGGGAGCACAAGGTGGAGCCCCACTGCTTTCGAGCGCGGTCATCGCCGGGAGCGTCTCTTCGTCGTGCCGACGCATATCCGTGACGACCGTTGACGAGGCCAACCGCAAACGGTCCCGACCCTCGCCCATCCGACCGAAGCGATTGACCTGTGGCATGCGGCGCGCTTCGACCACGACCGTCGTCTCGTGGCCGGCGAGCACACTGCGATCCTGAACTGTCTATCCCATGACGGCGGCCCGGAAAAGGCCAGGTAGATGGCCCCGATCCCTCGTTCGTGGTCATGGCAAGGGCAATCGTCGAGGGGTAGCATCACGGGCGTGCTGAACCGATTGGGGATCGGAGAGCTCCGACTCGATCGGCCGCGCACGGGTGTCCTGGCAAGGTTCCAGAGCTATGTCGCGCTCACCAAGCCGCGGATCGTCGAGCTCCTACTCGTCACGACGATCCCGACCATGTTCGTGGCGGCTCGTCACGTGCCTTCGCTGCGACTCATGGTGATGACGGTCACCGGCGGCGCACTGGCGGCCGGTGGGGCCAACGCCTTGAACATGGTGTACGACCGTGACATCGACGCCCTGATGGAGAGAACGAAGAACCGGCCCCTGGTCACGGGCGTGATCACCCCACGGGCGGCGACCCTCTTCGCGGCGACGCTCGAGTTGGGGGCGTTCGCACTGCTGTGGTCGACCGTGAACGCGCTGTCGGCTGTGCTCGCCTTGTCGGCCACGGCCTTCTACCTCGGCGTCTACACGATGTGGCTCAAGCGGTCCTCACCGCAGAACATCGTCATCGGGGGAGCAGCCGGGGCCGTCCCCGTGCTCGTCGGATGGAGTGCGGTGACCGGACACCTGGGCCTGGCACCGTTCGTCCTGTTCGCCCTCATCTTCCTGTGGACTCCTCCGCATTTCTGGGCCCTGGCGGTCCGCTACCGCGACGACTACGCCACAGCCCGGGTGCCGATGCTCCCGTCGGTCACCGACCTGCGCACTGTCACCCGTCGGATCACCGGCTACGTCGTGGCCCTGTGGGTGGTGTCACTGGCGCTGGTGCCCGTCGCCCATCTCAACGCCGGCTACGCAGCGGTGGCGTTCGTGGCGGGAGGCGCGTTCTTTGGCTATGCCCTGGCGCTGAGGCGGGATCCGAGCCCCCGTCGGGCCATGAGGCTCTTCGCCTTCTCCATCACCTACCTCACCGCGCTGTTCGTGGCCATGGGCGTCGATGCCATCATCCGGGTCCACTGAGATCGTGGGCCGGGACGAGGCAGGAACCACCTCCCCCACGGCACCCGACCAGGAACCTTCCACTCCGCACCTGAGCGAAGCCGACCGCGCCGCGGCCTTTCGTCGCACCGAACCGAGGGTGCCACGAAAGTTCGCCGTGATCGTCGTGGTGGTCCTCGTCGTGCTCGCTCTCGGCGGGACCCTTCTCGAGCGTCTGCTCTCGAGCGTCGGCCTCAACCCTGGTTCTGACCCCACCGGCCAGAACACGGTGACGACGTCGGCGACCGGTGTGATCGCCCCGCCCGGCTCGGCTCCGGCGACGCCCCAGGTCAACGCTCCGCTGGCGGAATTCATGGGGATCACGCCGCGCTCGGGCCCCGCGCCGGGATTCTCGCTCGCGGACCAGGCGGGGCACCCCGTGTCGCTCGCCGGTGAACATGGGAAGGCCGTGGTCCTGACCTACTTCGATGCACCGTGTCAAGACATCTGTCCTGTCGTCTCCGCGGAGCTTCTGCGGGCTGCCGGCAACCTGGGCCCCGCCGCCGGCCATGTCGTCTTCCTGACGGTGAACACCGACCCCGTCGTGCTCTCAACCGCGCCGGCCGCTGCCGCCGCGGTACGCACCGGTCTCGGGACCCTGTCGAACTGGCACTTCCTGTCTTCGGACCTGAGCACCCTGAACACGGTCTGGCGGGACTACGGCGTGTCCGTCAACGTCTCGCGCACGTCGGGCCTCGTCGCTCACAACGACGTCATGGACTTCATCGACCCCTCCGGTCGGCTCCGCTACCAGGCGACACCCTTCGCCGACGAGAGTTCGCGAGGTGCGTTCACCTTGCCCCCGCCGAGCATCGACCGGTGGGGCCAGGGCATCGCCGCCTACGTCCGTCAGTTGCTCGCAGGTACACCGTGAGCGGCGTGTCCGGTCCCACGACGGCGGAGCGCCGTTACCCACCTGCGTCCGAACCGGGTGCCAACGAGACCCGCTGGTACCGACGCCGGGCCCTTCTCGTCACCGCCGGCGTTGTCGCGGTCGTCGGCGCGGCGGTCATCAGCGATCTCCCCACCTCCACTTCGCCCGCGAACGACGCCAAAGGCGAGAACGCCGTGATCGGTGAGATCAATGCGGATGTGGCCCCTTGCCTCTTCTCGATCCGTGAGGCCCTNACCCTCTATGCGGACGAGACATCGGGCACGCTGAGCTCCGCCCACCGCGCGCAGATCCCGGGTCTGCTGCGCGATGACCAGACGGCGTGCTCGTATACCAACGACAGCATCTTTCAACTGTCGGACATCGACGTGTCGGGCTCGCCGGCGGGGAAGCAGGTGAGCCAGGCGCTGAACACCGTGACGGTGTGGGCCACTTCAGACGCCCTGGGGGCCGTCGAAGCCGTCCAGACCCTGACATCGCACCCCGGAGACCGAAAGGCGCGAGCCCGATTGCGAAATGACGAGCGCCTTCTGACCGAGGATCGCGCCAAGGCCACAGCCGAGATCGACGCAGCGGGACACGACCTCGGCGCGCGCCTGGCGACACTCGACGTGTCGACCGAGTCGCTGCCCGGCCTCCCTCGCTAGGTCATGAGCCGGGAGGATCCCCCTCGCCTCTTCGTCGGTCGCGCACCAGGCGGTACAGCGCGTCGTCGGGATCCTCGTCGCCACGAAGCCAGAGGACGAGGTTGGCGAAGATCACCGGGACGAAGGCGCACAGGGACGTGAGCCACAGAACCCCAGTGGTGAGGGCCTGATCAGCCGAGACGCTCAGATCACGGCCGACGACGTGCGGATACGAACGGTAGACCGAGACGTGTGACAGACCCACGAGGTATGCGGTGACCCAGACCGTCCACATGGACAGCGCGGCGATGGCGATCCGCTTGGGCCGGGCAAGACGGGGCGAAAGCGGGGGCGACTCGACCAGCTCGAGCCAGAGCCCGATCCCTGCGGTCACCAATGAAACCGCCTCGAAAAGGGCCAGCCACCAGTGCCGCGCCAGTGCGTCGACCGTGGCGGGGATGCGCCACACCACGACCACTGTCAGCTGGAGGAGGAGGTAGGTGACACTACGGGTCACGGCGGGATGCCGTCGGCGCGCCGCTGCGACCCGATCAGCCACCTTCGGGCGCTCCAGGACCTCGACCCCCTCGGTGTCAGCCGCTCCACCCGGTCGGGTGGCGAGACCGAGGAGCCGCCACGGGGCGCCGAGCACCACGAGGGCCGGCACGGCTATCGCCAGCAGGGCGAACTGCAGCGCTTCGAGGACCTCGACCCGGCGCGCCACAGTGGAGAGCGGGGGCGCGAGCGCACCCACCAGGACCACGGCGGCCAGCGCGCAGAGGGCGACGCGGGCGCGGTCCGGTCGCATGTCGATCCCGGAATTGCGTGTCTCTCGGGGCAACTCGGCGGGCCGCTCATCGGCGGCCCCGCCGGTCACCGGTTGGGGCGACGCTGGAAGAAGCCCCACAGACAGACGAGGGCGAGTGTCCCGATGGGAATGGCGAACGTGAGCGCCTGGGCCCCGACGAGGCTGGAATTCCCGACCATCGCTCACCACCTTTCGTCCCGGTACGGATCACCCCGGACAGGTCGACCGGTACGGACCGTTCCGTCAGATCACATAGAACAGTAGCCAGAACAGCGCATCCACCAGGGCAATCAACGCCCAGAAGTTCGAGCACGCCTCGAGGTTGGCACGGAACAGGCGCGCCACCGGGAGGTTGGAGCGCACGGCTCCCCCGTCCTCGGTCACCGCCCGCCGCAGCCGCAGCCAGCGGGCGAGCAGCGTCTCGAGCCAGTACACCCCCACGAGGAGCAGCGCCAGGTTCATACCCGCCCACGCCACGAAGCATGAGGCGTAGCCGCTCGACCCGGGGAAGAACGGCAACTGCGTCAATTGCCACACCTGCAGCCCGAGTGCCACGAGCCCGCCGAGGACCGCGGTCCAGCCGGCCACTTCCCAGTCGAGCGTCTCGCCCCGCCGCAGTCGTAGGGTGCCGTAGCCGTTCAACACCGCACTCGCCACCACGACGGCGAAGATGGCCGCTCCGGTGTTGGTCGGGGCGGTGACGCTATGGGGTCGCCACAGCGCGTCGTTGTTGGCGGAGCGAAGGTAGAAGTAGGCGAACGCCAGTGATGCGAAGAAGAAGGCGGTGATACCGATCACGAGGTGCCCACCGGTCCACATCGCCCCTTCCGCGGCGCGCATCTCGTACTCGATCTCCTCCGGCGTCTCGTGGAAGCCCGGAGGCTCTTGAGCCAAGGGGTCTCTGGTTTCGGGTTCTGTCGTCATGCGATCGGTGGCCTCGGGTCGGCTGACCCCGCTTCGCCGGTCACGTCGGAACCCACCGCAGCAGGTGCATCGGCGGGAACGTCTCCGGCCATGACCAGGGTCCGGGGGCCGAGATCGGCCACAGCCTGGGTGTCACCCCGGCCGTAGTGATAGGGATCGGCCAGCACCACCGGGATCCTCGTGAAATTGTACGGGGGGACCGGCGTCGGCGTCTGCCACTCGAGACCCCGCGACTTCCACGGGTTGGCGGGAGCAGGCTTCGGGTCGATGAAGATCGACCACACGAAGTTGGCGATGAAGATCACGAACGACGCCCCCAACAAGAAGGCGCTCACCGAGGCGATGTCGTTGAGCACCTGGAGATTGCTGGCGTACTCGAACACCCGCCGTGGTTGGCCCAGCAACCCGACCAGGAACAGGGGGAAGAACGTCGTGTTGAAGAATATGAACATCGTCCAGAAGTGCCATTTACCCAAACGGGGGTTCAACATCCTGCCCGTCATCTTGGGAAGCCAGTAATAGAGGCCTCCGAAGAAGGCGAACACGAGCCCACCCATGATCGTGTAGTGGAAGTGGGCGAGGACGAAGAAGCTCCCGTGGACCGTGACGTCGACAGGGACGTCCGACAGGAACACACCTGAGATGCCGCCGATGAGGAAATTGAAGAACATTCCGAGAGCGAACAACATCGGCACCTCGAAGCGGATCTTCGATTTCCACAGTGTTCCGAGGCCGACGAGGAAGATGAACCCCGTGGGGATCGAGATCAGCTCGGTNGTGAGCATGAACAGCGGTCGCATGTCGGGATTGATCCCACTCTGGAAGAGGTGGTGCTGCCACACGAAGAACGACAGCAGGGCGACGCCGATCATGCCGGCTGCAGCGATCCGATAGCCGAAGAGCGGCTTTCTCGTGAACACGGGCAGGATCTCGGCCACGATCCCGAAGCCCGGCAGGGCCATGATGTAGACCTCGGGGTGGCCGAAGAACCAGAAGAGGTTCTGCCACAGGTACGAGCTCCCCCCGTGCTCGTTTACATAGAGCGCGGTCTGGGCGGTGCGGTCGAGGACGCCGAACAACCCGGCCGCCACGAGCGTGGGCGTGGCCAACGTGAGCAGCGCAGCGGTGGCCAGGATGGACCAGACGAAGATCGGCACCCGACCCCACGTCATGCCCGGGGCACGGTAATTGATGATCGTGGCGGCGAGGTTGAACCCTGCGGCGATCATGCCGATCCCGATCACGGCGAACCCGACCAGGTAGGAGTCCATGCCCGCCGACGCCTGGGTCTGCAGCGGCGCGTAGCCTGTCCACCCGGTCGGGAATCCCCCGAGGGGCAACGCGGTCAGGATGACCAGGTAGCCGGCGGCGAACATCCACAGCGAGAAGGCCTCCACCCGCGGGAAGGCCATCCGCCGGGACCCGATCATGAGAGGGACCAACCAGTTCCCGAGGGGGCCGATGACGATCGACGACGCCATCATCATCATGATCGTTCCGTGCTCGCTGACGACGGAGATATAGGTGCCGGGACCGAACACGTGGCTCGTCGGGTTCAACAGCTCGGTCCGGATGGCCATGGCCAGTAGGCCGCCGGTGAAGAAGAACAGGAGCACGACCACCGTGTACTGCAGGCCGATGACCTTGTGGTCGAGGGCGGGTCCGAAGTACCGCGTCCAGCTCTTCGACACGGTGGGGGGAAGTGGTTCCCGACCGACGATCTTGGCCAGCGGGTAGTTCAGCATCCCGGCGCCGGCGAGCCAACCCACCACACCGAAACTGAGGGCGAGGACGGTGGCGATATCGTTTTGGCCGTTCCCTTGGACGTTGATGTAGCCACTGGCGATGAGATTGCCGACCCAGTGGCCGAAGGCGTAGCCGCCCACCGCTCCGACCAGGGCGCGGCCCAGATGTGGCCCGAGCCACGACAAGCGGCGCCGGCGCAGTGCGCCAGGAGGCGGCACATCACCGGCGTCGGAGTGCTCGGACCCGATCGACGGACGCATGTCGAGTGCCATGCCCTCAGCCGTCCTTCCTACTTGCTCGGGCTCGTGGCGCCATACTGCTCCACGTTGCTGTACGGGTCGACGTTGTCGGGGTAGTAACCCCCATCGGCGCCGTTGGCGTCAGGGACATAGGTGTAGGAGAAAGGCGGCAGCAACTTGGTGTTGGCCGCGTTCTGGCGCTCGGTCGATTGGGCCCAGACGAGGAACTGGGCCTTGGTGACCACGCGGCCGAAGTTGTACATCGCACCGTGCCAGAGCCCGCACAACTCCGAGCAACGGACGGTGAAAGCGCCGAGTTGGCTGGCGGTGGTGTAGGCGACGTTGTCCGACGAAGGGTTGGCGTCCGCCTTGACGCCGAGTTGGTACGCCCAGAACGAGTGGATGACGTCGAGCGAGGTCACGTGGAAGGCGATGGGCGTGTCGACCGGGATCATGAGCTCCCTGGTCTCGAACCCCCCGAAGGTCGGGTACCGGTAGGTGAACTCCCATTGCTGGCCGATGACCTGGATGGGAAGGACGTCGTGCGACGTGGGTGTCCAGATCGGGTTGGGGCCCTCGCCTCCCCCGGCACCGGCGGGGACGATGAGCTCGACCGTGCCGTAGACGAACACCCCGAGCACGATCACGGTGGTGGTGGCGATCCACCCCACCTGGATCCCGAAATGGCCACGTGCCTTGGCCCCACCCTCGGGCTCCTCGTCACCGCCGCGCGACCCCCGCCACACGATGAGGGCGTAGGCCATGTACACCCACACCGCCAACATCACGGGGAGGGCGATCATGAAGAGGACGATGAAGTCGGTCTGCTGGCCGCTGGCCGAGGAGGACATCGCACCGGGGGGCACGTGCGGCCCGACGGCGAAGTAGAAGACGACGTCGAGCACGACGGTCAGGACCGCCCAGATTGCGATCAGCCGACGGAAGTGGGGCGTCTCCTGACGGGGGCTCACGCCACCACCTTGAGGAACCCGTCCATGTACCCGACGGTCTGCATGGGACCGCCGTTGCCGTAGAGATAGGCGAGGCCGCACGGGACGAAGCATTGCCACGGATACTGACCCGGCCCCGGGGTCATGAACGAGAACTTGATCACGTTGTGGTCGTATTTCGAGGTGCAGGGAGCGACGCTGCAGGGGTTCTTGGCATTGGGTGAGATGCCGACGAGCGGCACACTGATCCCGAGCGTGGGGATCGTGAAGGTGTGGCCGACCCCGTTGGTGTCGTTCGAGTCGATCACCGACTCGGGCTTGCCGTTGTACGTGGCGACGGTTCCCTCCGTCCCGATGATCTGGCCCAGTTGTTGGTTGCGAAGCGGTGATCCACTGTCGTACTGATCCAGCGTGACGTTGATGCGCGTGTGCGCAGGGAGGTCCCACAGGGTGGTGTGGACCCACTGTCCACCCGGTGTCTCGGTCAGGTACGACACCCACGTCGGATGGGGACCGAACCCGATGGACCCGACCGTCTGCACCGTGAGGTCCACCGGGGTCCCCGCCTGGTGACCGGTCGTGAAGTCGACGGTCGGGGGCGACGATCGGAGGAAGGCCATGACCGTGAAGACGACGAGGCCCACCGACATGGCGAACAACGCACCGAGGATGGCCAGTCGGCCGCCGCGTCCCACGCTCACCCCCTCGGCACCCTGGTGAGCGCGGCTGCGCCGATGTTCATACGGCCCCCTCGGCTCAACGTCCGATCCGAAGCCATCGTGCCCATCCCATTACCGTCAGTGATGGGCCCGGTCGCCTCGGGGCAGACGCTATGTCCGGTATCGTCCCTCGTCAACGATCTTCGACGTGGGCAAACGGTTTGCTCGGCACCCGATGGACGACACGCTCGAAGGCGTTCGAAAACCCACCCTCCGCCACCATGGCGCGTCGAAATACCACGATCAGCGCGGGGACGGCCCAGAAGTCCCCGCACACCCACAAGATCGCCGCCCCGATCTGCTGATCTGCGAAAGGCGACAGCGAGACCCCCGGGAGGTGGCTGTAGACGGGGTACCACGACGAGCTCGTGAAGATGCTCAGGGACATGGCCAAGACGAACATCACGATGTTGGTGGCGATGATCGCCCCCCCTTGCCAGAGGAACGAGGCCCGCGGCTTGACGGGGTGCGACGGGATGATCTGCAGCCAGAAGAGGACGCCGGTCACGAGGAAGCTCCCGTGCATGAGCCAGACATGCACGGACTGGTTGTTCTGGGCGAGGTCGAACAGCACCGGGAAGTGCCAGAGCACCATGGATGCGTTGAAGGCCACCAGCGCGGTCCACCGGTTCATGACGACGCCACCCAGGGCGCGCAGCGGACGCGCCCAGGCGCCCAGGAGGAGCGTTCGACCGACCCGGCGGCGGGCCGCGACGGGCAGCGCGAACAGCAGNGGGACCCAGGGAGCCCCGGCCACGATCAGGATGGGGGCGTAGAAGGAGATCAGGATGTGCTCGATCATGTGGACGAAGAAGTAGTCGTCCGACCAGTAGTCGATCGGCGACTCCACCGCCACCAAGAGGCACGTCAGTCCCGCGTAGAACATCAGAGAGCGCCCCCGCCGGAGCCTCGTCCGTCGGGGGTCGGAGCGGGCCCGCAGGCGTGCCAACCCGACCTCGTGGGCGATGATCACGACGGCAACGGCGACCAGGAAGGGGTCGAAGGACCAATGTCCGGTCAGGTACGACATGGCGGGGGGCTCACGAGGAGGAACCGAACTGGATCGGCACCGTCACGGTCCCGATCTTGCTCCATGTGCCGGCCGACGCGTCGAGCCGCCAATCCGTGAGCCGCGTCGAGGCCACCGCCAGCGCATCGACCTCGTCACCAGTTCCCACGGCCACCGTCGCCGTGCCAGGGGGCGGGGCCGGCAGTGTGTGCCAGTTGGCGCCGGGGCCCGACTCGATGTCGAGCGCCAGCGAACCGTTGGACCGGGAGACCAGCACGACGTAGGCACCGCTGGGTTCCACGCCCGTGGAGGCGATGCGATCGCCTGACCCCAACGGGAGGAGCGTCGAGGTTGACCAAACTCCACCCTCGGTGCTGGCCAGGCCGACCAGGCCGGTGTGGGTCTTGGTGCGCAGCGCCACGAGGGCACTGCGCCCACCGCCCACGTCGAGAAGCCGGAGCACTTTCGTCGATGCGGGCGGCTTCGAGGGCGAAAGCCTCGGCCCCACCAGGTGCCACGTGCCGCCCGCCCTCTCGAATACCCCCACGAGCCCCGATGACGAGCAGGTCGTCCCCACCTGCACCCCCCGGGTGGGGTCGAGCGCCACCGCACTCAGGTCGCCGACCCCACAGGAGCGACCCGCCACCGACGAGGCGATCGCATCACGCGTCGCGAGCTTCGACCAGCTCGAGAGGTTGCCCGCGCTCGTGAGCACCGTTCCTCTTCCCTCCCGAACGAGGGCGACGAACCCCGCGGCCAGGGACGCCGAAACGGCGTCGGGAACCGGCGCCAGCCCGGCGGGGAGAAGGCCGGGCGACCACGACCTGCCCTGGTCCGAGCTCGAAGCGAGGGGCGAGAAGGCGAGGTCCTGGCTCGGCTCGAACCCCGCCAGCGACACCGTGGCCGTGGGCTCGCCTTTGTCCGCGCCGGTGCTTTCGGCCGTGCTCACCACGAGGCCGCCGTTGTCGGCGACGCCGGTCGGGGTCACGAGCGCCCACTGCGATGTTCCCGGTGCCCGCACGAAGAGTTGCCAGAACGTGTTGAGGCGATCGCCCAGCCGGCCCATGGGCACGACGGCCTCCGACCCGGCGCCTGAGGAGTAGGTGGCATCGAGCGGCACTTCTACCGAGAGCGGCGAGCTGGAAGGGCGACCGCCCTCGTCTGATGTGGAGCTCGAGCACCCGGCCAGCACGCACGCCAGGGCCAAGATGCACCCCGCGCCGCCGCCGAGCGGGGCGCGGGCCTGGGACCACTTCATGCGTGGATCACACGCTCGAGCGCGTCGGCAAGGTACACCGAGAACGACGACGATGCCGAGGAGGAGCCATCTCCGGGGTTGGAGCTGAGGACCTCGCGGGTGTGTCCCCGGGCATCGATGATGTAGGCCAGATCGCTGTGGGCGACCATCGCACCTGCCGGTAGGACGTCGGCCTCGATGCCGTACTTCTCCCAGACCTGCTCGAGCGACGCCACCGACCCCGTGAGGAACATCCAATTGCGCATGTGCTCGAGACCTTCTTGGCGGTCGAAGGCAACGGTCAACGCCGTGGTCCGGTAGATCGGGTTGGCCACCACGGCTACGAACACCACCCGGTTGGAGTCGGCGCCGAGCAACCCGTTGGCGCCGCGAAACTCCTGGGCGATGATCGGGCAGTCCGAGGTGCACACCGGGTCGAGGAAGGTGAGCGCCACCGTCCGGCCTCGGAGACTCGCCAGCGATACAGGTCTTCCATCTTGGTCGACGAGTGAGAACTCCGGCGCAGGCGTGTTCACGATATTCGGCGTGCCGTCCACCGCCACGGCCAGGATCGGGTCGGCATTGGGGTTGACCGACGCCGCTGCCATCGGCACGGCACCGACGAGTACCACCGCGCCGGCGGCGATGGCAGCCAGACTCCTGGTCAGGTAACCCGGAGCCACCCGGTCCCACCAGGGTCTCGTCGCCCCGATGCCGATCCTCGCCGAGTCGACCGGAGCCGCGTGGGCGATAGCCGGAGCTTCGGGGGGAACCGGAACCGGTGCCGGGACCCGGGCGACGGCCAGGTAGCCGGTGGCGAACACGAGCGCCATCGGCACCATGCTGTTGGGGTCGGTTCCGACGCCTCCGAAGAGCCCGAGATCCTGGACGAAGACCCAGTCCGCCGCGCACAGTACGACCGCCGCGCACAGCGCCGGCCACACGATCCGTCGGGAGGCCGTGCAGAAGGCGAGCCCCAACGCCCCCAGCAGGATCACCATGACCAGGTTGACCCCCCATCCGTGGGACGCGTCCACGCGGGCGAAGGCTCGGACCAGGGACGCCAAGGGAGCGGGCTGACTGGTCTGGGCCATCTGGCGAACCATGGTGGTGAGCGTCCCCGTGCTCGTCCCGGGCGACGAGCCCTGCCACGACCCTCTTCCGGGCCAGGCCTGGAGCACGGCCATGCCGATGAGGAAAGCGCCCGCACCGCGCAGGATCAGCCGTCCGAGCCTCGGGCTCGACCACGCCCGATCCGGCAGCGCCACCAACGTGCCCGCAACGCAATAGAGCAGGACGGCACCCGGCGTCCCGAAGAGCCAGGAGGCACCCGAGCCGAAGATCCCACCAAAGGCCTCACCGAACACCCAGACGACGAGTCCCCAACCCATTGACGCCACCCCGGCGAACCGTGACCACCGACCCCGAGGAGCCAAGAGGAGCAGAGCCCCGATGCCGAGTTGGAGCCACACCGCGGAGGCTGCGGCCTGCACGGGGTGGTCGGTCCATATCTTCACGCCGACATGGACCACGTGCTGGACCCATCCCGGCGACGAACTGGCGGAGGGTTGGAGCACGCTCGCGGGCAGTCCGAGCGGCATGGCCGATTGGAGCTGGAGCAGCGCGTCGAGGATCCACAGCAAACCGAACCCGATCCGCACGACGCGGCGGGCGATCGGCTCGGCGCCGATGAGGGTGGGGCCCGGTCGGGCGGGCACCACCCCAGTGGCCACTGAACGGCGGTACTGGGTGGTGCGGAGGATGTTCCAGACCAAGGACAGGAGGACCAGGATCAGACCGATGAGGAGCAACTGATGGAGGAGCGCGGCGTGGAAAGACGACACGACCACGGGGTTCTTGGTCTGTAGGAAGGTTCCCATCCCCGGCATCGCGTGCTCCCCATGCCCCGCCGCCGTCGGCGCGGATCCCCCGCCGTGCTCGCATCATTGCAGAGGGCGGCACGGGCGAGGGGCTCGGCCATTCTGTGTGCGAGATACCCAAACGGACGNTGCACCCTTTGGGTGTCGAGAAACGCAGCCGCACCCGGCAACCTGGGCCTTCTCTTTTTGTTGTGGCAACAAATATCTAGCAAATCAAGAGGAGCGGCGTGGGAGTCGCTCGGGTTCGGCCATCGTCGGGCCAACTCAGAGGAGTTGCGTCGACACCCCACCCTGTCCGACCCGGAACCGAATGAGCCCGCTCCTTCCAGGACCTGTTTCAAGTCCTCGGGGCCTTCAAAGATCCATTTGTCTGGCGAACCTCAGTTAACCGGGGTTCCCGCTGAACCATGGCTCGCCTCCCAGACTCCAAACCGAGACGTCGGTCACTCCCATGGCCCCCACTACTTCGAGCTTGGCATTGAGGGCGGTGGCATCGACGAAGTCGTAGAGGACGTTTCCCGATCTCCAGCGGATCTCCCCTGAGCCTGGGTCCCGAAGGGTACCGACGCCAGTAGGAGTGGTTGGAAAGCCCGGTTCGTCTTCCATTGTCACGTAGGCGACGTTGGTCGTAACGTGCGCCACTTTCCCGCAGGTCGTCGTGGTGTATCCGTAAGATGGGATGCCGATCGTAAGACTGGCGGCAGGCACCTGACTTTGGGCGTATGCCACTACCTGCTGCAACCAGGAGTACGGGCTGATTGGTGCGCAGGCGACATCGAACTCGTGGTCATAGGCCATCACCACGACGTGCGCGTTGGCTGCCACAACATCGCCGTAGCGCTCCGCATCCCAGGGGGTGGTGGTGAAGGGCTCCAGGTCGACCTCGACGGTCCGCCCCGCTGGACGCATTTCACCGGCAAGGTCTGAAACGAAGCGCATGTACTCATGCCATGTCGCTTGTGACCATTTGTTCGGCTCGAAATCGAGATCGACACCGTCCAGCCCGGTGGAGGTGACGAAGGACTCAATGCTTGCCTCTGCTGCCGCCCGGCGGCTGGCACTGGCAAGGACGCCTTTCGTCCCGCGGGTGCCAGCCGAGACGGTCACGTAGACCCGATGAGCCGCGGCGCGTACCAACGCCAGATTCGCCGCGCTGAATCCATTGCACGGCAGAGCCGCCACGGTCTCGGTCACCACTCGGTTCTTGCCGTTCACTGTCAGATACTCGGGCTTGAGGACCGCGATGGGGTCAACAGCAAGCGCCGCGAGCTCCGCCGGGACATCACAGGCGGGCTGTCCAGCTGACGACGGGTAGATCCACGCCTCGAGCGTTTGGGGCGGTGTTGCAAGAGCAGGACTGGCTCGTCCGGCCAACGGCCCGATGACGACAGTTGCGCCGAGAAGCATGAGGACCAGCAACGGCGCACGCCACCGCGGCGCCTCGACCCGGCCTCGATCCACTGGTCTCCTCGATCGCCTCGTCATCCTGACCCCGACGGCGCCGCCCCCGATTCAGGCGGCGGATGCGGCACTGAAGTCCTCCTTGTGCGTTCGTAACGAGCGCTCCCGGTCGCCTGGGCCCTCGCCGCCGGCGCAAGGGCAACGAGCAGGAGGCCGAGGGCGATGAGAAAACGGTGCCATGAGGCCCAGACTCCGGTGACATCGGTTCGCGGGCGGCTGTGAAGCGACGTCGTGCGAGCAATCGACATCGCCGCCCCCTTCCCGTCGGCCATCTCCGGCGCCGTGTCGGAGCAGCGTACCGAATGCCAACCGGCCGTTCCCCGACAGCGCTGGATCGGACACCCGTGTCGAGTCGGTGGCCGGCCCTCATCGAAGCGCCGCAAGGCTGACCGGTCGTCCCCACGCCCCAGACCCGCAACCACTGGGGCCGAGAATCACCGTCCGTGGGTCGAGTTGTCCCCGAGTTGGGAGGGGGTTGAGCACGGCGTGGGGTGGCCGCCTCACCATGAGCGTCGGGTCATTGGCGGGCGGCTTTCTCTTAGTACTCCCTCCTGTTAAGAGGCTTGAAATGGCTTCATCTTGGAATTGGGCCGACGACATGGGGGTGGGCATCGGTGTTGCACGCGTTCAACCTCTATGACCTTTTCATCGTCTGCTTCGTCCAGCTGGTGCTCTCGACCATCCTGATTCTCAGTCCAGCCAGGAGTCTCGGCACTCGGTTTCGCTGGACGGGATCGAGGGTTACCGAAGTTCTGGTGGCTGCGGTCGGGGTGGCGGCAATATCCGCTCTCGCATGCTTTCTCACCGCCGAGTTGTGGAACCTACCTGCCTTCGGCCTCGAAACAGCCGCCTACTTACTTGCCATCTTCTCGATCGTGGTCATCATCCTGCGCCCCGACTTCACCGTCGTCGGACAGGTTTTCTACGCATCGTATGCTGCCGCCGGCCTGACATTCCTGGCGTTCGCAGCCCTCGTGGCCACGGCCGCGGCTAGCTCAATCTTCGAGATCTTGACCTCGTCGCTGCTGATCCTCCTCGACCTGGCGGCCTTCCTGGTGTGGAGTTCGAACGTCAACTATGTGAGCGATGTCCTGTGCCGCACACGCCACTCCCGTCCAACACCGGTTGCCGATCCCAGCTACCTGCCGATGGTGTCGCTCCATATCCCGGCGTACAACGAGCCGCCCGAGCTGCTTATCGAGACCATCAAGGCGGTCGAGCGGATCGACTACCCGGATTTCGAGATCGTCGTAATCGACAACAACACGTCAGATCGCTCTGTGTACGGCCCAGTCGAAGACTATTGCCGCGATCGGGAACGCATCCGCTTCGTCCACGTGGCTCCCTGGCCGGGTTACAAGGCAGGAGCCTGCAATCTGGCGCTTCGCCGCTACACCGACCCACGTGCCGAGATCATCGGGCTCATCGATGCTGATGACATCGTCCAAGCGCATTATCTCCGTGAGACGGTTTCATACTTCTCCGATCCTCGCCTAGGGTTCGTCCAAAGCTTTGAAGGAAACAGGGACTTCGAAGGAAGCGCCTACTACACGGCGTGTGTGGATTCGTATCAGTCTTTCTATATGGCCGCGATGTCCTCGCGCAACGAACGGGATTCGGTACCTTTCGTCGGCACGATGGGCCTCTTCCGGCGCAGCGCCCTCGAAAACGTCGGTGGCTGGAACGAATGGTGCATCAGTGAGGACACTGAGGCATCGCTCCGGGTGCTCAAGGCCGGTTGGTCCGGATTGTACGTGCCGAGATGCTTTGGCCGAGGCATTGTGCCTCCTACCTACGCAGGCCTGAATACGCAGCGTCATCGGTGGTGCTTCGGTGCGATGCAGATCCTCCGGCTTCACTGGAAGAGCTTGATGCCCTGGGACCGTTCTCCCGATAACCACCTTTCGAGCAGCCAACGCAGGGACTACCTCATGGCGTGCTTGAGCTGGTTCCGTGATCTCTTGATGGCTGCGTTCTCACTCCTTCTGCTCGTGATCACTGGGTTGCTGCTCTCGGGATCCAATTTTGCCCTCATGCCGCTTGCCGGCGACAAGACGCTGTTGCCCATGTCCCTCATCATCATCGCCACGATCTGCATGATGTGGGCGCTTCGCCATTGGAAGCCGATTTCGCGCCGCAGGGCCCTCCTAGCCTTGGTCATCAGCTTGTCCGCGAGTTGGATAACTGCGCGCGGCTGCGTCGAGGGAATGGCGCGGCGGGAAGGCGTGTTCCTCAGAACCGCAAAAACCGGTTCGGCAACCCACCGCCTACGGAAAGCTCTCCGGGTCAGTCGATGGGAGAGCCTGCTGGCCATCGCGTTGGCCGTATCGGCGATCCTGCTGTCACTCAAAGCACATCCGCCGATACTCCTCATCTCTATCGTCTCGCTCCAGTGCGCCGTGTTCCTTTGTGCCCCGATTGCGTCGCTGTGGAACCTCCGCGCAGAGCGTGTGTCCAGGTCCGAGCTTCGACGTCGCTTTGCCGATCAGCGGGCTCGAGAAGCCCGTCGCGCCCGACCTCGATTCACCGTCGTCCGCG
>JGI12269J14319_10002044_pt1 | contig 19720 bp, 19 predicted proteins | sample PeaSoiSIISIP2007_FD_14319 | JGI IMG/M metagenome (IMG submission 14319)
CGAGCGACGTATGCGGCGCCTGGACCGAAGGTGCCCGATCAGCTCTTTTTTCAATACTCCTCGGGCTTGAATGAACAGGCTACGGTAAATGGTCTCGTGGGCGGGGGTGCGTAAGAAGTCTGCTGCCGCTGGCAAGAGATCAGGCTGAGGGTCCGTCAGTCAAAGATTAGCTGTTTGCGGAGTTATGATTGACTCGCAATCGAGACGCGGGCCAGCAGTGGCGGATGGATGAGGGAACCATGAAGAAGCATTTGACTCGGGGCATGCAGTTGTTCCTGTTGTTCCTGGTCTGCCTGACGGCTGCGCGGAATGCGTCCGGCCAGGCTTCGGCTTCACAGATATTGAATCAAGTCATGGGGACGGGCAGTACGTCAAGCGCTGGCACGAGCCCGGCTTCCGGCAACACCGACCCGCTCGGCCGGGGCACGCCGCGCGGCGCCGTCTTCGGTTTCCTCGAGTCCGCCCAGCTCGGGAAATACGACACCGCAGCTCAGTACCTGCAGTTGAGCAACGCGCGGCGTCGGATTGAGGGACAACAAGTCGCCGAGCAGTTGCTCGCCGTGATCAATCGCGAGTTCGCCGGCGACGTCAATCGCATTACAAACCGACCGGAAGGAACCGATCAGATCGGCATGCCGCCTGGCTACGAGCAGGTCGGCACGCTCGGCCTTGGCGATACCGAGGTGCCACTCGTCCTTGTTCGCGTAACTGATGACGACGGCGACAAGATCTGGCTGGTCTCTTCGGATACGCTGTCGAGGCTCCCCGAGCTGTACCGCCAGACGAAGGTTCACCAGCTCGAGACCCATCTTCCGCCGCCGCTAGTGCAATTCCGCATTGTCGGTATGCCCGCGTGGCAGTGGGTGGCTCTGCTTCTTCTAATTCCTGTGGCCCTAGGGGTAGCATGGCTCCTCATTCGCCTGGTTCTAACCCTGATGTGGGTCGCATCGCGGCTGAAGAAGCAGTCGCCAAAGCCCGCACTCCGCGGCGTGTCTACGCCGCTCTTGCTGGTGGTTGCGACCGTATTGCACTGGATAGGAGTCGGGTACCTGGATATTCCCGTGCTGTTGCGCGCCTACTACGGACGCATCGCGTGGACAGTGTTTATCGTCGCGTTTACTTGGCTCTGTTCACGGATCTTGCGGAGCGCGATGGAGATGGTCGAGAGGAGGGCGATCGCGGCGGGGCGCGCGGGAATCGGATCTCTGGTGCTCCTGGGTCAGCGCATCGCCAAAGCCGTCCTGATTCTCTTCGCGATGTTGTTGGTTTTCCGCGTCCTCGGCTTCAACATGGGCACCGCGCTTGCCGGCGTTGGGATCGGCGGCATCGCCATCGCGCTGGGAGCGCAGAAGAGTCTGGAGAACCTCATCGGTGGCATCGCGGTGTTAACCGACGAGGTCATCCGGGTCGGCGACGTTTGCCGCTTCGGAAACAAGTCCGGCGTGGTCGAGGACATCAGTCTGCGCTCGACTCGCATTCGCACCGACGAGCGCACCGAACTCTCCATCCCCAACGGAATGCTCGCGACCATGAACGTCGAGAACTTGTCGCGTCGCGACAAGATACTGTTCGAGGCCAAGCTGGACCTGCGCTACGAGACCACACCGGACCAATTGCGCGCCGTCCTGGCCGAAATCCGCCGCACGCTTTACGAGCACCCTAAAGTCGAGCAGGAGACGGCGGGGATACGCTTTTCAGGCTTCGAGGACCACGCGCTCCGCGTCGAACTCTCCTGTTACTTGCTCACCACCAACGACACCGAGTATCTCGCGATTCGTGAAGACTTGCTGCTGCGCGTTTTCGAAATGGTCAAAGCCGCCGGCACCGGATTCGCGCTTCCGTCCCGCACCGTATATCTCACCGGCGATCCTGGGCTTGATGTTCGCAAGACGGCGGAGACCGAGGAAAGAGTGAAGCAATGGCGCGAGCACCACGAACTACCATTTCCCGATTTCAATCCCGACAAGATACCCTCCCTGCGCGACCAGATCGTCTACCCGGCGCCAGAATCCGCCGTGCGTAACGAGGACAGGGAACCCGGAACGGAGGGCACGAACTCCGATTCGGGAGAAGCTCCAGTTCGAAATACCTGAACGCGTGATCTGGGTCACAGTAACCGCGTCGCGCGCGGATCAAAATAACGGGCGAGGACCAGAGACATGAAAATTGTACTTGCGATTGATGGTTCCAAATTTTCCGAGGCGGCCGTGCAAACTGTAATCGAGCAAGCGCGACCGCAAGACACAGAAGTTCAAGTGTTGCATGTGGTGGAACCGCCAACACTCCTGGTGGCCCGGGAGATGGGTGGGTATGACCAGGCCCTCGACGCTATGTGGGAAGCAGAAAGAAAGGAGGCGGAAGCATTGGTCACGAAGATTGCGGCTCGGTTGCGCCCTAAGTGCCTGAAAGTGACCCCAACGGTGGAACAGGGCGACCCAAAATCCAAGATCATCGAGGCAGCTTCAAAGTGTCGCGCCGACTTGATCGTCGTAGGATCGCATGGCCGCAAGGGCTTGGAACACTTTCTACTGGGAAGCGTTTCCGAAGCTGTAGCTCGCCACGCCGAATGTTCCGTCGAGATCGTTCGGATTCTATCAGGGCGCTGAACGAGCGGCCCAGTTTGCAACGAATGATCAGTAGCCGATTATAAGTGCGAAGGCCGTGCGAAGCCGACGTCATCAAACGCTTGTTACTTTTTCAGGCTTACGAAACGATGCAATGTAGGAACGCCCTTTTGCGCACGGATGCCTGCTCTGCCGAGAGCGAGTCGTGAAAATCTTGCTCGCTATTGACGACTCTAGATTCTCGGAGGCAGCCACCCAGGCCATTATTGAACAGATCAAAGCAGAAGATGCCGAGGTCCGCGTCTTGACAGTCGTGGACCTCATAAACTATTTCACGAGCGAAAAAGCCGCTGAAGCTTACATTCCCAACATCACGGAAATAAGACTTGCTCGTCTGCACCGTGCGTCGGAATTGGTCGAGCGAGCAGCTCGTCTGCTCAGAGCTGCGGGTTTCAAGACAACCGTCGGGGTCGCCGAAGGCGACCCGAAGACCGGGATCGTTGAATGCGCTGAGGAATGGGACGCTGACTTGATCGTGCTGGGCTCCCACGGACGGAAAGACTTCGACCGCGCTTTGCTCGGAAGTGTGTCGGAAGCGGTGGCTCGTTATGCTAAATGTTCAGTGGAGATCGTGCGAATTCGACCTGGGCAGTGAATAGTTACAACTTATCGAGAAGAGCGTTGCTTCGGCACTGTTGAAGGCATTTTCTCAGGAAACCCTGGCCTAGCTTTTCGGGAGGAAGTCTAATGGCCCAACCTCAACGAGCTCGGAACCCAAAGCCCATGTCTGAACCAGGGTCCACAAGCGACTTGGTCACGGCGTCGCTCGAATCCGTAGAGTCTCAGTTGAGAGTTTCTTCGGCGGGCATCAGTGACTCCGAAGCCCAAGCCCGGCTTGGCAAGTACGGCTACAACGAGTTGCCCGAGAAGAAGGCAAATCCCTTTCTGAAATTCCTCTCCTATTTCTGGGGCCCGATTCCCTGGATGATTGAAGTGGCTGCGATTCTGTCGGCCATCCTGCGGCATTGGACTGATTTTGGAATCATCCTCGCACTGTTATTGATGAACGCCGGAGTCGGAATACCAGGCGGGGAACGCGATCGCCGCGCTCAAGGCCAAGCTGGCGCTGCACGCTCGAATCAAACGCGACGGAACATGGACGACAATCCCCGCGCGGGAGCTGGTGCCTGGCGACTTGATGCGAATTCGTATCGGCGAGATCGTTCCCGCAGACGCCCGGTTGCTGGAAGGGGACCCGATCGAAGTGGATCAGTCCGCTCTGACTGGAGAATCGTTGCCGGTTGAGCGCAAGCCGCGCGAGGCGGTCTATTCAGGCTCCATCATCAAGCAAGGAGAGGTCAACGCTCTAGTTTACGCCATAGGACAGAGCACCTACTTTGGCAAGACGGCGCATCTGGTCGAGACTGCCCACACCGTCAGCCATTTTCAACGCGCGGTCCTGAAAATCGGCGACTTTCTCATTGTCATCGCCCTTGCTCTCGTCATTCTAATTCTTGGAGTGGCCTTGTTCCGCGGCGACAAAATGCTTACAACGTTGCAGTTCGCGCTGGTTTTGACTGTTGCCGCAGTTCCCGTTGCTATGCCCGCCGTTCTCTCCGTAACGTCGGGAGCTCCTGGTGATGCGCAAGCAAATGAAATGACAATTCGGCTTGCCGTGCGTCGTCGCCAGCGACTTTTGACAGGCGCGAACCCGCGCGCTCGTACCCTAAAGTAAAGACGCACTTAACAGGTTGGACTTGTGACGTAGCCGCAGAAGATGGCAAAGTACCGTGGGCTTCGCGTTGGCATCTCGATGGGAGGTCTGAAATGAATTGCGAGCGGCTTCGGCTAGGTTGCGGGGGTATTGCTTCTTGTCGCGAATGCGTTGCTCTTCGCTGCGCGCACACCGGCGCAGGATGACGTGACGAGTCTTTACAAGGCAAGGTGCGTAGCTTACCATGGCGCCGACGGCAAGGGGGATACTCCCGCAGCCAAAAGTCTCGGGGCGCGCGATTTTGCTTCGCCGGAAGTAAGCAAGGAAACCGATGAGCAGCTCATCAACATCACGGCAAACGGCAAGAACAAGATGCCCGGATACGCGACAAGCTTGAAGGACTCGCAAATCAAGGACCTCGTCGCCTATATCCGCGAGCTAACAAGAAAGAAGAAATAACGCTCCGACGAGAAATCGCGACTGGTCGAATCCAAATCCCCGAAATGCTCGGACAACTCGGAATGAAGTGAGTCATGGCCTGGCAGGTCAGCCATTCCTGCCTTTCTTGGTTTTCGACAGAGTGGAGCGAACATGCGTTGGACTCTAGCCGCCATATTTTTCCTCGGTTTCGCCGTCTCAGGAGTTCGCGCGCAGCAAAATGTTGAGTGCCTCTCCTGCCACAGCCAGAACGGCTTGCAAGACCAAGCGGGCCACAGTGTGCAGGTGGATGGAGCGAAGCAAAAGGCCAGCGTTCACGGCAGCCTGCGCTGCACTGGTTGTCACGTCGAAATCAAAGGCTATCCGCATACTGAACATCCCGCCGCCGTCAACTGCGGCACCTGCCACAGTGACGAAGCCAAAGACATGGCCGAAAGCGTCCATGCGAACGCTACTGCACACCCTTGTGTGGCTTGCCACGGGGACCCGCACTCAATTTTGCCCGGGAAGGATCCTCAATCTCCTGTTTTCGCGCTAAACATACCCAAGACTTGTGGATCGTGTCATGGAAATCCGGAGACGGCGCGGAAATTTGGCGTTCCCAATGTCTATTCTTTGTACATGGATTCCATCCACGGCTTCGCGCTGACCAAGGACGGTCTGCTCGTTGCAGCTTCCTGTTCCAGTTGTCACGGAACACACAAAATTCTTAGCCACACGAATCCCGACAGCCGGACGTACCGAACGAACATCCCTGCGGCCTGCGGCTCTTGCCACGGCGGCCCTGAAGCCGAGTATTTCGCGGGCATCCATGGCAGACAATTGGAAGCCGGCAACCCGAGAGTGCCGGTATGTGTCGACTGTCACATGGCTCACCAGATCGCAGAGGTGCAAAACGTCTCCTGGCAAATGAAAAGTTCGGCGACCTGCGGAAACTGCCACCAAAAACAGCTCGCTACCTATCTCGACACCTTCCATGCCCAAGTCTCAGCCCTTGGATATGCGGAGACGGCTCGCTGCTGGAGCTGCCATCGAGAGCACGACATCCTTCCGGCGTCGGATCCGAAGTCCTCGGTTGCTCCCGGCAATCTAGTGGCGACGTGCGGCCAGTGCCACACGGGCGCGACGGTGAGCTTCGTCAGCTACCATCCACATGCCGACCCCCATCATCGAAAATCCTATCCAGCGCTCTACTTCGCCGCATTGTTCATGGATCTGCTGTTGCTTAGCATTTTTAGCTTCTTCGGCTTGCACACGATTCTATGGTTCGTTCGCTCCTTCTTTGATCGTCCTAAGGGGGGCCCCCGAGCAGAGGGCGGTTAGCGCGAGGCAAATTATGAACCAGAACAACACGAACGACCGTTACTATACCCGGTTCTCGCTTGGCCAGCGGTACCTTCACGCCGTCTTGATGGCGACCTTTATCGTCCTGGCCTTGACCGGCATGACACTGCGGTTCAGCCACACCGTTTGGGCGGCGGCGTTTGCGCACGCGGTCGGCGGCTTTAGCGCCATTTTGTTCTGTCACAAGTTCTGCGCGGCGCTGCTAACACTGGCTTTCTTGATTCACGTCGGGGATATTGCCTATCTTGGCCTCGTCAAGGGGCAAAGAGGCGTTTTCTGGGGACCGAATTCAATGGTACCCCGGCTCAAGGATCTCCAGGATCTTTACGGTCACACGCGCTGGTTTTTGTGGCTTGGACCACGCCCGAAGTTCGACCGGTTCGCCTACTGGGAAAAATTCGATTATTGGGGGGTCTTCTGGGGCATGGCTATCATCGGAATCTCGGGATATGCCATGTGGTTCGCTCCCTTCTTCGCGAGGTTCTTCCCGGGTTCCTGGCTCAACATTGCCCTCCTGATCCATGGAGAGGAGGCGCTCCTCGCTGCCTGGTTCATCTTTGCCATCCATTTTTTCAATACGCATCTGAGGCCGGGAAGCTTTCCCATGGATTTGGTGATCTTCACGGGACGGGAAACCGAGAAAGAGCTAAAAGAAAGACATCCGGCAGAGTACGAGCGCATGCTCGAGGAAGGCCAATTGCAAGCCGCACAAACAACTGCGCCGCAGCGATGGCTCAAGATTTTCGGGAGAGTGGTTGGCATAGTGGTCATTTCGAGTGGTTTTGTGTTGCTTATCCTGACGCTCGATGCCTTCTTCGGGGGAAAGTGACGGGAGCGCCTGCTGGGACTACCCGGACGCGAGCGACCGACAGTCGCCTTGAGAACGCCCTGACCGGTCGTTCAAACGAGAATGTCGACGTGCTACCGCGCTGAGGTCTGTCGTATCGAGGAGAATTTCGAGGCCCATGATGGCTTGCGTCCGCTCCAATCAGATATTACAGTTGCACCGCGGCAACGATGCCGCACACGATGTCGCCGAGCTCGACCGTGAGAGAATCTGGAGGCCTTGGCAATGAAACTCACCGAAGTTGGAAGGCCAGCGGCTGTTGCGAATCGCATGCCGCCTCATCGTCCTCGGACTGATCCTCGAGCTCATTAGTCTCTTCTGGTTTCACCCGCTGTCGCTTGATCTCTTCGTGTATTTCAGCGCTCCGCTCATCGGCCTAGGCACGCTCATTTTCTTGGTGTGGCTGGTGCTCTCCCTCTACATGACACGACGCTCGGTGTCCCGGACCTAGTGTCCTTGCCAAAAACTGCATCCGCTGACTCTGGACTGCGGGCGACTCCGCAAAACGGCCCCAGTCGATCAGACTCTCAAGCGGGGCATTTTGGGAGGCCGGATTGAGCACTGTGAGCAGCACAGAGGAATCGCTACGAGAACCGAGAGCGAGGAGAAGGGCGAGGCGCTTCTACCCGTTGAAAAGGCACGGGAGCGGCTTAGGAAAAAGAACGCGGAACGAGCTTGTTGGACAACGTTCGGTCTTGCAGTTGCCGCACCGTCTAGGGATGGGCTCGCACTGGGTATGAACGCTCGAACGAAGGTGATGCCGGTGGCTCAATAAAACGAGTTCCTTCTTCTCGCGCGAGGATTGGATGCCCACCAAGACACTCGCCCGACTTTGGACATTTCGTGCAGCGAGCGGAAGGCAGCGATTCCGGGTTCAAGCGGGGCTCGGCGCCCAGCCAGTAAAGGCCGTTTGCCATCACACAATAACCGGTTGCGGAGAACCACACCATTGCGCCGCCAACGAAGGCCGTAAACAGAGTCACCCATGAGCTGTAAACAAGCACCAGCACGGAGGCGACGGAGATATTGATTCCAACCGCAAGATAGATGCGGCGCCCAAGGTACCATCTGTCCGTCTGCATGAAGTACAGGTTCCAGCGCGTTGTTTTGCCTGACCCCAGCATCGGACTGAAACCAAGCAGGCGCAGCACATTGCCAACGGGGCAAAAGCCAGTAAAGGCGACGTTGATGGAAACGAGCCCCGCAGCGATGACTCCCAAGATCCACAGCCGATTCACCAACAATGCCATCGCAGTGCTCGCTAGCAAAACTAATCCAGCGATCAACCAGACGGTCCGTTCGATGTACCATCGGTTGATCGGGACGATATAAACGCCTGAGCGAAGCGCCATGACCGGAAATGTACCACCAAACAAAAATCATGCAAGCCATCCGTGCAGCGTACCTCTATCGCGTCCAAAACGTCCCGAGGTTTCTCCGGATAAGAGAATCCGCTTCCGATTATGTCGAGGAGAGTAATTGGAGTCAGAGCGAGATTCTCGAGCCGTCGCTGCCCAAGTCAATATTCTCTCGCACATCGAGTACGGGGTTACGACACTCTACTCGGGCCTATGGAAAACGTGAGCTCACTGTTTTATGAGAAAGTGCTCAAAGTTGGCGTTCCTACAGATGAGCCCCCTACCGCCACGCCTTGTTTCATCTGATGGTCTCGCAGACGAGCTGTTACCGCTATTGGGGACAGGGCCAGTGGGTCGACTATGGCCGCGAGATCTGCCGGAGAGCTAGCGACACCCTTGTCCATGATTTCTGAGCGGACATGCACTGTCGGCTCCGAGCGACCAGACCTCCAGGCAACCTTACGGGAATGACGCATGGCTGGAAGGAGAGCGTGAGGATCTGAGGACACGGTGGGGAGTGGCGCGATTCGACCACGGATCTTTGCCAAGTAGCAAAGAGTCGAAACGGAAATTCGAGTGTACTTCGGAAGTGAGGCAGGCATGAAAATCTTGCTGGCTGTCGACGAGTTCAAATTCTCAGAGGCCGCCGTGCGAGCCGTGATTGAGCAGTACCCGACGCCCGATCCAGAAATAAGCGTGTTGCACGTGGCAGAACCAACTGAATGTTTTGGCTATCCGGTCCCTAAGTCGCAGAAACAAAGGCAGCAGGCATAAGAGTTGGTGAATCGGGTCTCACAGACGCTTCGCGCCGACGGGCGACTGTGCGAGTTTTGTTTAGAGATGCCTGCGACGCCGGAGATTTCGGGATCAATACGACGAGGACTGCTGCCTCTATGCGACTGATCCCGACTGGGAATCAGAACAAATACTTGGCCAATTGAAGTGCCCCCTTTTTCCAAGGCACGCGATGGGAGATTCCGGTCTTTCCCCGATATTCGTCGCGGTGAAGTACGTACCAATCATAGTTGCGAATTAGGGCATCCTGATTAGAGTAGCGCGGCGCGAAGCCGAGGCTTCGTTCCATTCGTTCGATGGAGACAAAGCTCTCCTGAGCCGCGGTGTCATAGATCCACTCGTAAATCGGAGAAAGGTGCAGCTGCTCCAAGAATTTCAACGTCCAAATCACCGGCAGAGCCGGCAAACTGATGACATGCTTTCCATGACCGGCCCGGTCGAGCACGGCCTGGAAATTCTCGCGCATGGTTCCGAACTTCTTCGCGCCGACATTGAAGGTGTTATTAACCCGAGTGGGATCAAGTGTCGCGCAGAGATAAATTGCTTCGCATAGGTCCTCGACATCCAGGAGTTGATAGAGATTGTCGCCGGATCCAAGCACAGGGAAGTTCCGGCCTTCATAAGCCCAGTCGTAAAGCAGTTCGAACACCCCGAGCCTTTCGGGTCCGACGAAACTCTTTGGCCGTAAGACAGGAACGCAGTGTCCAGCGGCGCGGAAAGAGAGGCAGTGTTTCTCAGCTGCAATCTTCGCCTCGCCGTACGGGCCCACGCCTTGCAGTCGGTCTTCCTCCAGCAGTGGATGGTGGTCGGGAACCCCATAGACCGAGGTGGATGACGTAAAAATTAGGCGCGATACGCCACGGCTAAAGGCGGTTTCTAGGACTATACGTGTGCCCTCCGAGTCGGTTGAAAGGATGTCTTCTCTTCGACTTAAAGGAAGAGCTGCCGCTGCATGAACGACGATCTCCGCGCCTTCCATCGCGGAGGCGACAGCATCGCGATTGCGGACGTCGCCGACGATAGCATCGACGTCGCTACGTTCTGGGTAATCAAACGGCGCAATATCCAGAGATCGCACCCTCTGTCCACGCGCCAGCAGATAACGGCACAGATTTATGCCAAGAAACCCTGAGCCTCCCGTGATCAGAAATGAAGACACCGCCATTGCACTCCGATGAGAATTAGAAAGCACCGACCTCGATATCAGGTGGCCATACAGCCAAGCCGCACGTGCGGCGCCAGCGCACGCGAGAAAATCGATTTTCGCAGCGTTTACCTCGTCTCGAAAACATGCCAGCGCTGCTTCACCGTGGTGAACAGAGTAATCATTTCGCGCTTGAATGCGGGCAGGTCGGAAGGCTGCCGGCTGCTGACCCAGTTTCGGTCAACAACCACTTCACGATCCGCCCAGTCACCCCCGTATTCTTAGTTTTTCGGTCTCAGAACTGCAGTGATGCGTGTCACCCAATCTGAAGAAACCCCATCTTTGCGAGCCACGCGCACGCGATCTTTTTCAGGGACCTTAAAAAGATATGGAATCCAAGCGTTGCTGCAGATGATCGGGCATAGTAGACTGTTATGAGTGAAAGACGTTTTACTGGCAGAAGGGCACCTTACTTGGGGGTTCTACACTGCACGCCAGCACACAACTTAAGCTTGCTGCCGTTCTTATTTGCTCGGTTGTTCTTCCGTACATTGCCAGTCCGAGTGGGGTATCGTCCACGACCGTTCGGGTCGAGGAGCTAAGCCGGAGCATTCCAGCGAGAGCTGGCCAGGATCTCACCGGATCACAGTTTGCGCAGTACGTCGCGAAAATGAATCCGCAGCAAAGGGAACAGGCTATACAGGACGAGATCCTGAAGGGAAATCTTCCCCAATTTCTCAGGAAACTGGTGCCTGTCGAACTCCGCTGCGGACTGCCGAACGGCGAGCGCCTCACCGCCACAATCTTTGTTGCGCCCGACTATCTGGCCATCGGCTCAGACGACGACTTCTTGCGAATCCCGATGAATCTCCATACGGCGGTGACAATCGCCGAGCGCTTTGGATTTATCTTGCCGACTAAAAAGATGGTCGACGCCATATATCTTCAGTCCCGCTATCATCTGATCCCCCAACCCTTGCCGGCGGGGCCCGAGATGAGATCCACGGAATACTATTGGGCACACAATCAGATGATCGAAGAGCAAGCTCGCACTCTCGGCGTGCGGTTAGGTGAGCTCGTTTCCGGTGACAAGAAAGATGTCGTGATGACGAACTTGCTGTCCAGTAGGGTGGGGAGAATTGCGATCTATGGCTGGCATCGGGGGCCGGGGGACCCGATTCAACCTTTGAGTACAGTTCATGGCGCCAATTACGCCGATTACAGCCACGGAATTCGCCTCATCAGTGACATGGCGCTGATCGGCGGGAAACTTCGATTGGTATATGACATTTTGCGGGATCCATCCGCAGCTACAGTTCTTAGCGATGAAGGTCCCATCCGCAACATCTGGGAGTCCCTCTCAGCCCGCCAGGACCCGTCAGCAATTGTAATGGCAGCGAGCAACTGAGCATGGAAAGTCGACGCTACTGAAACCGCGAAGTATCCTAAGACCAGTCTCTAATCAACGCTCATTCGAGACTTTTGCAACAGCGAAAACCCAAATGATAGTTCTCATGACTGTGCTCATCCATAACGCGCGATCCATGCCAGAACGGCGCGCGCCAGCGGCACCAGTCCTCATGAGCCCTGTACGTGTCGAAAATAAACCAGCTACCTTTCATCTCCGTGTAGCCTAGCTCGGTGCTGCCTAGGCTCGACATCTGACCTTCGTTAAGCGGCAGATTCATGTGCTCCGCTACGTTGCCGTTGAGATCGTAGATGTCCAGAGAACTGCGGCATGCGGGGAAGGATCCAGTCGGATAGGTGTTGGACCCGCACCCTGTCCAACTTCCTCCGTTGCAACCTGCCGTCTTCTTGCTTCCGGTCGCGCAAATTCCTTTTTGGTAGGTCGGGCCATAACTCCAAGACTTGGTGGCGCTGTAAGCCTGGTTGTGGGCGATGCGCATTCGACGGATGCCCTCTTCAGGGCTCACACCCTTCGCGAGGTCGAAGCGGTAATCCGGCGGTTCAAGCTCTCCAGCGCAGGCGCCCTCCCATTCATGGGCGTCACATAGGCGCTTACCCTCGGCCCAGCAGATCTCTGCCGCTTCACGGGCCCTTACCCAAACCACTGGATACGTGAAGGGGATGTCGGGAAATTCAAATTGATCGATGCAGGCTTTTGCATCCTCTGGCTTTTCCTTCGAAGGGTCATACAGGGGAGCCATGTACTTATCCTTACAGATTTTCTCAAATTCGGGATTTTCGTAGTGCACTCCCATGTTATTCACTTTTGCTTGACTCTCTTCCGGCGTCATCGGGTGCCGGGTTATCGTTGGATTCCCTTGGCCGATATAGCCGGACTTCGCGAATATTTTCCGGATGGCATTGATTTGATCGTCGGATAGTCCGTGGACGCGTTGCAATTGCCGGAAGAGAATTTCATTTTGCTGTTGCAACGATTGTGGTGAAGCAACGGCGAAACCGACGAGGCCCAAGAGGACCAGCAAACCCGAAGCCAGTACACGTCTCACTTTCATCGCTTATCCTCCTTGTCATTAATCGCGCCTCATTAGATAAAAGAAATCCCTATTGTCCGGATAGCCCAGAAAACGCGGAACGGGTCCGCTCGGACCGGATTTATCCACTTGACTCATTCCATTTATAAGGTAATCGACGAATAGTTGCGACCCGGCCCGCCGATAAAGTGCGAGGTATGTGTGTTCCAGGGCGTTCATGTCCAGGAGCATGCCGTAACGGCATTGGTACGCGTGAAATACGCGAGCCATTGCAGAAGGCGTCGCATCAGAAAACACGGCGTAAATCAGGAAGCGCTTTTTGCCATTCCACTGTAGAGCGGCGCCAGAGCGTATCGTGCGTAGTTTCATATCTTCCGAACCGGACCAGTTCCCAGGTCCCCAACTGTTTACCAACCGACCTGGAACTATTGACTGTGACCGTTCATCGAACTCAACAAGAGGGACGCCATTTTGCCGCGCATATTTGATCTTGGCTAGGATCTGATCATCCTGGGCTTCCCAGGTCTTCATCTGTATCGATCCGTCGTCCAGCACAAAGACCGTCGCCAAGCCCGGTTGAAGCTTGCTGAACACCACGCCATCTTCCAGAAACCCGTAGTGGCTGCCGTAATTCTTCGAAGCGAACTCTCCAAACTTGAAGGCTCCATGGATGCGCTTAAAGCCGCCGGTAAAGGTCGCCACGGTTCTCCGGGCATTTTCCGGACTGATCAGGCCAGTCGAGACAAGTGGGGAAATGTTTCCGACGCCATCCGGACCCGGAAGCTTCGGGTTCTTGATTCCGGGTTGGATGTGATCGGACCAGTCCACCGCGGGATGCTCCGTACCGAGCGCATAGGCAAGATCGAAGCGATCAAGGTCAAAAGCAACTAGGTAGCAAAGCGCCGAAGCCTCGACACTGTCGAGCTTGTTGACCGTTGCTTTGTGATTTTCCAGGATCGCTGCGTCGATTAACTCTGGCTCGATGATGCTGACGTAGATGCCCGGATTCCCGCTTGCGGAATACCATGCTCCGGGGCGCATGCCGGCATGCTCCGAAGTTTCTACAGCGAGCCCGAGGTCAGTGGGCGTTATGACACGGTTTGCGTATTTCGAATCGATCATGGCAGGAATCGGTAGAGCGGCTTGCATTTCTCTGCTTACGGCACCCGCACTGCTCTGTTCCTTGGTATGCATTTCCCCGGTTTCGCGGTATCTATTTTCCAAGAGATGATGAAACAGTATGATCACCTTCTCTCCACCCCAGACTTGGTTGCGCAAGAAATCGGCCGCAGCCTCCAAGCTCGTACGATGTCCCCTGGCCGGGTTTCTGAGGTAAAGATGGGTATCACATAGCGGCGCGTAGATCAGTTGCGAGTTTCTCGCCTGCTCCAAGGAGTTCGTTGACCCGCCGCCACTGAGATCGCAGGGATATCGAGCTTTTCCTTCCACAATCTCGACTCCCAGCGGATATTCCGGGTCTAGAATCAATCTTCGAGAACGTGGTTCGGGGTTCTCCAAATGATAGGAGAATTCGGAGCCGCCCTGCCAAGCGACATTGAGCAGGTACCAGGCATTGATTGTGGGATTGAGATTGACGAGCGTAGCCATTCCCACGGCGCCTTGGTCCGATCTGATCGGGATTGAACTCGTCTCTCGAAACTGCTGTAGCTCCACGACGGTCTTAGGTACCGCAGCTTCGTATTCTGCTGCTTGCTTCCTGCTTGGGACGGCTTCCTGGCTGATGACGCCCCGTTCTCTGGCCGCGAGCAGCATACCAAGGCTTGCAATCGCCGCCGGGACAAGAAAAAGCAGCCCGAGTTTACAACTGGCTCCTGCGATGTTCTTACTTCTTGCAAGACATAAGAAGCTTCGTGGCATTAAACGAGAACCCGCAAAGTTGCCGAGGCGGTTGGGAGGCTCAGGCGTGCCGTTTCGTCTCCTCATCCGCATATCCAGTCTCTCGGCAAGTTACATGGCTAATAGCACCGTGCCCAACATCAACAAGATCAGAATTCGGCTCGTCCGGTCGCGCAGCGCGAATACCACCGGATCGTCATGCATTTTCCCGCGATGTGCCACCAGCCAGATGTGGCCCACCCAATAGAGCAGCAACGGACACAGAAACCACAGGAATTTGTGTCTTCCGTAAAGGGCCTTGGCCGCACCACTCGTGATGTATAGCGCGAGCACTAAAACCGCGATATACCCACTGGCTGTTCCCTTGGACGCTAGCAACTCTGCATCACTAATTTCATAGCCTCGTGCCGTGGCGCGATCCCCATCGACTTTGCGCATGACTACAAGTTCGTCATAGCGCTTCACCAGCGCCAGGCTGAGAAACAGGAACATGGAAAATGCCACCAACCACTGTGATGGCCAGATCGCTACCGCCGCCGAGCCTGCCATGATCCGCAACGTATAGAGGCCGGCAAGGACGATGACGTCCAGGAGGACCACCTGCTTTATATAGAGAGAGTACGTAATGGCCAACGCGAAGTAGAGCAGCAACATTCCGAACAAAAACCGCGAAACGAACATGCCCAGCACGCAGCCCAGCACAACCAGAACAGGAATCATGGCGAGGGCGTAAGAAAGTGGCAATCGCCCCGCCGCGAATGGCCGCAGGCGCTTCTGTGGGTGGCGGCGATCAGCCGACAAATCGAACAGATCGTTGAAGAGATAACCGCTCGATGCACAAAGGCAGAAGGCTATGAAAGCAAGGAGAGCCTTTCCGAACAGCGCAGGTTCATTGAAACGGTGGGCCCCAAAGAGAGGTACAAACACAAGGAGATTCTTCAGCCAGTGCGGAGGGCGCAGAGCATTCAAATACTCACTGGGGCCGGCGCGACAATCATCGAATACGCTTTGAACCTGCGTCACTCTTGCAACAGCCCGCACGAATTTCTGGTTCGGGTTGAGCACGACTGCTTTCCTGGCCGAAGACCACACCGCCATGTCACGACTTCCGCTGGCGACGTAGTCGAAGCCTCTCTCTCCGAATTCATTCACGAGACGCTCTCGTTTGCGTTCCCCAGAGAGATTGGTATTCCCATCACTGGCCAGAACTGAATCGAAAAGCTTCAGATGATCCACCACCTGCTGGGCGAGTCGCTCGTCGCTGGCCGTTGCGAGAACAATCGAGCGTCCCTTTTCATGCTCGGCCCGGAGGTGTTCGAGAACGACTGTGCGATACGGGAGCAATGCGACTTCGAGCCGGACGCGGCGGGCAATTTCGCGCTTTAGATGTGCTCGCCCCTTGAGTAGCCAGAGCGGCAGAGCGAATAAGGATAGCGGTTCTTGCCGCAGCAACCTAAAGAGGGACTCGATTAACAGATCGGTCTTAACAAGTGTGCCATCGAGATCCACGACGAGCGGGACCAATAGACTGGATGGCGCGGGAAGTGTTGTCCTTCGTTGTTCGGAGGCGGACGTTGAAGTGTCGGGGTTCATGATGTTGCCTGGCGTAGTCGGAGCACACCGCAAACATCATACTCTCCCATCGAAGTGAACTGCTGTGCGCTTCGTCACAAAGGAGTGCATTTCATCCGGGAAGAGAGAAAAGAACCGATGACGTGAGCCGTTTTCCTATATAGCATGAAAGAGTTTCCCCACTCGGTCTGGAGCGTTTGCCTAACGCGGCGGCACGCAGTTGCACCAAGTTTGGCGCCTGTGCCTGCAAGCCGCAGACTTCTGTTAGCATGGCCGAGATGATCTCCGCGTCTAGCTCGTCACCGGTTCCAAGCCAATCCTGCACCCAACATTAGTCACTACGCGGATGTGCGAAAGTACCTTAGATCCGGTTCTGCCGCTTGTGGTGCTCAACGCTTATCACGGCGGACTTTCTAAAGGCGAGTCGTATGGCTTGGGTCTCCCCAGTGAGCGTCTGCCTTCTAAGTCTTGCTGCCCGAAGAATCGATAATTTAGCGGGAGTGAGCGCGACGTAGCTCCAGATGAGCGAAAGAAAACAAGTCAGAGCACCAAGGGACTCAGTCTGTCCGTCTAGCTTGTTCGGGCGAGTTCAGGGGTGGGCACAAAACTGGGCGCAGCGAAAGGCGCTCCGGAAACCTCAGTCCCAACCGCTTCGAGGTTAAGCAATGCGTCGCGCTATGCTGCTGGCTCGCAATGAGCAAGCTCGGGGCGGCGGCGATCTATCGCAGCGAATTAGTTAGCAGGATAGGTAACCGGCCTTCCGGCTCTTCAGCAGTGAGCGACGAGGCCGGTCCCTATTGTGCAAACTGGCGGCTCTCTTTATGCCGCTTTTATGTCGCCGCCGCGAGCGCGGATACATCGAACCCCGGCGGATCTTCAGGCTGCGAGTTGGCGGTGGCTTAACTGGGGATGAACATCCGCACGGCTGCCAAGCCCATGATCGCCGTCGCGATCCAGCCAAGGATGATGACCGGCCGACTCGCGGTGAAAGCTCCCATCACAGCCCTCCTCGAAACCAGCACGATGATAACAACCATTAGGGGCACGGCGACGACCCCGTTGATGACTGCGCTCCAGAATAAAGCTTTCATCGGACTGATCGGCGAATACTGGATGACGAGTGCAGCGAGCACGCTGACGGCTATGACGCCGTAGAACCCGCGCGCATCGGTCGCCTTGCGTTCGAGGCCCCAGCTCCAACCCATAGCCTCGCAAAGAGCGTATGCGGCGGAGCCTGCCAGTACCGGCACGCCAATCAAGCCGACACCGAAAATGCCAAGGGCGAAGAGTATATAAGCGAAATTGCCGGCGAGCGGACGAAGTGCGCTAGCCGCCTTCGCCGCGGTATCGATGTCCGTAATTCCCGCCACGTTGAGAGTGACGCCGGTCGCCAGGATGATGAAATATGCCGCGATGTCGGAGTAGAACATGCCGCTCCAGGTGTCCCATCTGATGCGGCGAAGTTCCGAGCTCGCCGTAGGCGCATCGTGCACGAGCGGCCCAGCACCTCGTCTTGCCTGCATGTCCTCGACCTCTTCGGATGCCTGCCAGAAGAACAGGTAGGGACTAATGGTCGTGCCGAAGACGCCGACAACCATGGTGGCGGTATTCGAATTTGGTGTGAGCCTGGGCCAGACCGTGCGCAGCGCCACCTGACCCCAGGGGACGTGAACCGTGAACAGGACTGCGGCATAGGCCAACAGGGAAAGGGTCAGCCACTTCAGGAAGAAGACGTACCGATGATAGGGGATGAACACCTGGAGCAGCAGCGTTCCGAACACGAAGAACACCGTCATGAGATAGCGATTGAAGCCGGTAACGAGCTCCGCGACTTCTCCCATGGCCGCAAGGTCGGCGGCAATGTTGAGAGTATTGGCGACCAGCAGCAGCAGTACGACACCCTGAAGGACAGTCGGCGGGAACGTGGCCTTGATGTTGGCGGCGAGTCCTTTCCCTGTGACCCGGCCGATGCTCGCGCACATGTATTGAACCGCCGCCATCAAAGGGAATGCCAGCGGCATCGTCCAGAGCATGTTGAGGCCGAATTGCGCGCCCGCCTGGGAGTAGGTGGCTATGCCGCTTGGGTCGTCGTCAGCCACACCGGTGATAAGCCCAGGCCCGACCCGCGACAGAGGGTGCTCTTTCAGGCGGCTCCAAAAAACGCGAAAGGCGTTCACGCGCTGCGATCCATTGATGCCATCCTGAAAGAGCTGCAAGCACTCACATGGCTAATCGAAGACAAGAACCGCAGATTAACATATCGGTCCACGGCAACACGGGTTGGCTTCTGCGCCTAAGCAATCGCAACACTCTTGACCGAAGCGATCAAGGCCCGAATGGTCGCCTACCCGAAAATTATGTCGAACCGATAACTAGCTAACCGCCTACTGCCTGACAAACGCGGTAACCGGAAAAGTGAAGCATTACTTCAAGTGTCCGCTAATCCGATTTATCAAGGACTCAATCTCAAGGGGGCATTAGCGCCTGTGGAATTCCTGTGAAAACTTAACGCGGGAGTAAGAACATTTGTGTTGACGCCATCAATCGCTAGGTCTAAAGGTTAGTAGTAATGTTATCGATAGCCATGGGAGTAAATATGGATAACAACTATGAACTCTTTAAGGAAGATGAAATAGGCACGCCCACTTGGGTAGAGACAGTGGGCGAGGCCCAACTCAAGAACCGCCTGATGAAGCTCACCGCCTTGAAACCCGGCAAATATCTAATTTACGACCCCAGGACGGGTGAGTTTGTGGAGCCTTTCAAAAAGTCGGCTTAGTTCTAACCGTTGTTTCTTGCGCGAGCATAGTACGGGCCGTGATCCGGATCACATACACGGATGTTCTGCAGATATACAAGTGAACGAGAGGAGGCAAACATGCAAGAGCCTACCTTCTACATCTTGTCGGGCATTCCCGACAAGAATCCCAAGTGGTTGGAATCGGTATCAGGGCTTACGAACGCGCGAAAACGCATGGAAGAGCTTGCCGCAGAAATTCCAGGACAATACTTCATCTTCAACGCGTGGAACGGTTGTGTCCTAGTTCAGGTAGACACGCAGGCGAAGCCTGTTTCGGCGTCCAAGGCAAAAGTTGCCAGCGCCGCGTAGCAAATCGCCGCCAGCGATTACCCGAACGTTTCGCTGGGGCAAGACCGGGGAGCGCCCCTGATCATCGGGATGTCAGATTGTCTCTCGGCCCGTTATCACGGCGACATTGTCTGGAGATCATCGTGTTAGCGACGGCCATCGAAGTCCACCTGCCTCCGAGTGTTTGCTCAAAGGAATATTCCACGGCTCAAGATGTTGGAGGTATCATGCTGGCGTCGGGCTCGGAAATTATGAAGGTGGCACGTCCTCGACGGATATGTGGTTCTTGAGCGCCAGCATCGACACCCCACCTAGCCACAGAGACACACGAGCCTCGCTGGGCACGAGCCGCCGGTGGCGGCTGGCGGCGGCCATTTTGACCCTTGGCCTGACGCCCAGTATCACCGGTACAGCCGGGCAGAAACCACAGGACAGCAGCAGCCAGGGGCTCTTTCTGGTGGCCCGCCGCGGTTTGTCCGACCCCCTGTTTGCAAAGTCCGTCGTGCTGATGCTGCCGATAAAGGGGACGCCGCTACTGGT
>JGI12269J14319_10002045_pt1 | contig 19719 bp, 20 predicted proteins | sample PeaSoiSIISIP2007_FD_14319 | JGI IMG/M metagenome (IMG submission 14319)
TGTTCTTCATGCGCTTCCTCGTGCAGTGGCTCGCGAGCGAGCGCCAGGGCAAAAGCGTGATTCCGCTGGCGTTCTGGTACTTCAGCATCGGCGGTGCCGCCATCCTCCTCGTTTATGCGATCTATCGCCTCGATCCCGTCTTCATCATCGGCCAGGCCGGCGGCTTCTTCATCTATGCGCGCAATCTCTACCTCATCCGCCGCGAGAAGCGCGGGGCCGCGGCGTGAGGCTTGCGCTCGGCACGGAAGCCGAACTTTGCCCTTGAAATGCCTTGTTTTGGCGTCATTCTCCGGCTGTCGTGGTTCCGAAGCGCAGGTCCCGTTGACGACGGCTTCGGCATCACCGGGGGAGCTGAAAATGATCAAAACAAGAATCATGCTGCTGCTCTTCGCCGCGAGTCTCCTCGCCTTCCCTGCCCACGGCCAAGTGTCGATGGAGCCCCGCACGCAAGGCGACATCACCTATATCAGCGGCGGCATCGGGCTCGACGACATGGAGATGCTGCGCGAGCTGCGCTCGAGCTACAATCTGCACCTCCTCTTCGCCTACCAAGGCTCCGGGCAATATCTTGCCGAGGTCAACGTGAAGCTCATTGACCAGAAGGGGAAAACGGTGCTCGACGCGGTCGCCGACGGGCCCTATTTCTACGCGAGGGTGAGCCCTGGCAAGTATCGCATCGTGGCCGAATCCGAGGGTGTCCCGCTCAGCAAGGCCGTCGAGGTCTCGGCCAAGGGCGCGGTGTCGGAATCCTTCTACTGGCCGTCCAAATAGCGCCGCTCGCCGCCCCCGCGGGCGGCAAGACAAGAAAAGCACCCTCACCCTACCCTCTCCCTCTAAAGAGGGAGAGGGTATTGATGAGCGAGCGCGATAATTTCCCTCCTCCGCCTTCGCTATCTTCCCTCGCCCCCTTCAGGGGGAGAGGGTAGGGTGAGGGGGCCTCAGTGCAGCCTGATCCAGGTGGTCTTGAGCTCGGTGTATTTCGAGAGCGCGTGGACCGACTTGTCGCGGCCGAAGCCCGACTGCTTGAAGCCGCCGAAGGGGGTCGACATGTCGCCCTCGTCGAAGCAGTTCACCCAGACGACCCCGGCGCGCAGCGCCTTGGCTGTGCGGTGTGCGGTGTTGATGTCGCGCGTCCACACCGCGGCCGCGAGGCCGTAGATGGTGTCGTTGCCGATGCGCACGGCCTCCTCCGGGTCCTTGAAGGAGATGGTCGAGAGCACGGGTCCGAAGATCTCCTCCCGCGCGATCTTCATGCGGTTGTCGACCTTGTCGAACACGGTCGGCTCGACGTAATAGCCGCCCGTCTCGGCGCGCGCGCGCTTGCCGCCCATCTTGAGCTCGGCACCCTCCTTCTTGCCCGCCTCGATGTAGCCGAGCACGCGCTCGAGCTGGGTCTTGTCGACGATCGCCCCCATGCGCGTCTTGGGGTCGAGCGGGTCGCCGGGCTGCAGGCGCTTGCCGACCTCGACCACCTTCGCGAGGAAGGCGTCCTTGATGGAAGCGTCGACCAGCAGGCGCGAGCCCGCGTTGCACACCTCGCCTTGGTTGAAGAAGATGCCGAAGGCGGCGGCCCTGGCCGCGGCCTCGAGGTCCGGGCAGTCCGCCATCACGATGTGCGGCGTCTTGCCGCCGCACTCGAGCGAGACGTGCTTCATGTTGGAGCGGCCGGCGTACTGCAGGAAATATTTGCCGACCTCGGTCGAGCCGGTGAAGGCCACGGCGTCCACGTCCATGTGGAGGCCGATCGCCTGTCCGGCGGTCTCCCCGAAGCCGGGTAGCACGTTGAAGACGCCCTCGGGAATGCCCGCCTCGAGCACCAGCTCGGCCAGGCGGATCGCAGTCAAGGGCGACTGCTCGGCCGGCTTGAGGATCATCGAGTTGCCGGTGGCGAGTGCGGGCCCGATCTTCCAGCAGCCCATGAGAAGCGGGAAGTTCCAGGGCACCACCGCACCCACCACGCCGAGGGGCTCGCGCGTGATCATGGCGACCACGTTGGGGTCGGTGGGCGCCACCTGGTCGTAGAGCTTGTCGATGGCCTCGCCGTTCCAGGCGATGCAGTTGGCGGCCGCCGGCACGTCGATCGAGGAGCTGTCGCGGATGGGCTTGCCCATGTCGAGCGTCTCGAGGAGGGCCAGCTCGCCCGCGTGCTTGAGCATGAGCTCGGCGAGCTTCAAGAGGCACCGCTTGCGCTGGGCCGGCGCCATGCGCGACCATTTGCCGGACTCGAAGGCCCGCCGCGCCGCGGCGACCGCGCGATCGACGTCCTCCTTGTCGCAGGCGGCGATCTTGGCGATGACCTCGCCCGTCGCCGGATTGACGCAGTCGAAGGTTTGTCCCGAGGCCGCATCGACGTATTTGCCGTCGATGAAGGCCTGCGTGCGGAAAGTGAGACGGGTCGCTTCGCGCTTCCAATCCTGCGCGGACAGCATCTCTGCCATGGCTCGACTCCTCGGCTTAAGGGAAGGGTTCGGATCGGTTGGCGCCCACCTTAGTCCCCTCGCAAGCGGGGGGCAAGGAGGGGCGCGCGAGGGATTTAGCGCTGTCGCAGATCGACTTTGAGTCTAAGATCGCGCCATGGCGAAAGTGACGAGCGATCCGGCCGATTGGGACCGGGATTACAAGGCCGGGCGCTGGGCCTATCTCACCCATCCCAAGGAGCAGGCGCGCCTCGCCGTAGCGGCACTTTACGTGCAGCTCTTCGGCGGCGGCCGCGTGCTCGACATCGGCTGCGGCAGCGGCCAGCTCTTTGCCCTCCTCGACCCGCGGCGGACTGAGCACTACACCGGCGTCGATTTCTCCTCAGCCGCGATCGAGGCCGTGGCCTTCGCGGACGCCAAGGCGCAGTTCGTCGTCGCCGCGGCCGAAGCCTTCACCCCGCCTCGCCACACCCGCTACGACGCCATCCTCTTCAACGAAGTGGTCTATTTTCTCGATGACCCCATGGCCCAGCTGCGGCGCTACGCGCGCTACCTGGCACCCGACGGCGTGCTCATCGTCTCGATCACGCGCGCGCGGCCCGAGGGCGGCAGCTTCGATGCCAAGATCGACGCCCTCTGGACGGCGCTGGACGCACCGCCCTGGCACACGCTCGACGAAGTGTTCGTGAGCCACAAGAGCTCGGGCAATGCCTGGCGCCTCCGCGCGCTGCGGCCGGTCGCGCCGGCAGCCTCGGCCGAGCCGCCATGACGCCCGAGGAGCTCGCCGGCCGCGTGCTTTACCGCGACGGCCTCATCCTCATCATCGACAAGCCCGCGGGGCTTCCCGTGCACGCGGGCCCGCGCGGCGGGCCCAACCTCGAGGCACTCTTCGCGGGCTTGCGCTTCGGCCTGCCGCGCCCTCCCGCCCTTGCCCATCGCCTCGACCGCGACACCAGCGGCTGCCTCGTGCTCGGCCGTCACAAGAAGGCGCTCGCGCGCTTGGGCCGCCTTTTCGCGCAGGGGCTGGTGGAGAAGACCTACTGGGCCGTCGTCGAGGGAGCACCACCCGCGCCCGCCGGCCGCATCGCCCTTCCGCTCCGAAAGCGCACGCCCGAGCGCGGCTGGCACATGGCCGTCGACGAGCAGGGCCAGCCCGCGCTGACCGACTATCGCGTGCTCGGCACGGCCCCCGGCCTCGCGTGGCTCGAACTCAAGCCGCGTACCGGACGCACCCATCAGATCCGCGTCCATTTGGCGGCACTTGGCTGCCCGGTCCGCGGCGACCCGACTTACGGAAGAGCAGGCGGGGGCACCCCTGCCGGCGGCAAGGCCGCGATGGCGCTACCCCTTCATCTCCACGCGCGCGCCATCTCGATCCCGCTTTATCCCGGCAAGCCGCCCGTCACCGCCGAGGCCCCGCCGCCCGCCCATATGCTCGCAGCCCTCGCGACTTGCGGCTACCGCGAGGAGGCCGCGTCGCGCGATACCGTCGAGGTGCTGACGTGAGGCGAGGGTCAGGGTGACCATTCGAAACGAACCGGCGCAGTCGAGAGGCGCGGCTATGGGCATAAAGAGCGCGATCCAGGTCATCAACAGCATGGTCGAGGCGGGCGTCGTCGAGAGCTACGCCATCTGCGGAGCTGTGGCCGCGCTGAACTACATTGAAGCGACACTGACGGAGGACCTCGATGTCCTTATCTCCATGGGCCAGAGCCGCGATGAGGCTGCCCAAGGTCTAATGGTTCTCACCCCGGTCTTCGACTATCTAAGGCAGGCCGGATACATGCAGTTCAAAGACGAGGGCATTGTCATCGAAGATTGGCCCGTGCAATTCCTACCCGTAGCGAGCGCGCTCGATGCGGAAGGCCTCGCCAAAGCGATCGAAATCGACGTGGGCGAGGGCACGCCGCCAATAAGAGCCCGGGTTCTGCGCCCAGAGCATCTGGTCGCCATCGCGCTCCGCGTGGGACGGCCGAAGGACCTTATCCGCATCAGCCAGTTCCTCGAGGAGAGTGCAGTCGACTCCGCCATGCTCTGTGCGATATTGGATCGTCACGGCTTGCGCGAAGCTTGGGCCGGCTTCTGCCGGCGCCTTGCCCTTCCGAACCCATGCGAGAGGGAACGCTCGTCATGACGTCACCTCCGTCACGAATTTACCCGGACATTTCCGATATCCTCGAGCGCAAGGCGAGAGCGCGGCGCAACAATGCATCGCGGTCATTCGCGGAGAAGATCGACGTGCTCGAGGCCATGCGCGAACGCGTGGCACCGATCATCCGGGCGCGAAAAGCTCGGAAGGACGCGCGCGCCGCCGCTGCTTCGAAGCCCAAGCGACTGCGATAGCCGACTCCGGGCGCGACACTATCCCCGCCCGGCGAGCCGCCGCGCCGCGACGATGCGCTCGCGATGCGCGGTATAAATGCCGCTCGCCACGATGATCGCCGCACCGAGGATCGTCGCGTGATCGGGTATGGCGCTAAAGACGAGGAAGCCGAGGAGGGTCGACCAGACGAGCTGGAGGTAGGAGAGCGGTGCGAGGAGCGAGGCGTCGGCGCGGCGGTAGGCCTTGACGGTGAGCCATTGGCCTCCCGTGCTGGCGAGGCCGATGAAGCCGGCGAGTGCTAATTGCTCGAGGTTGGGCGTCACCCACACGAAGGGCAGCGCCGCGGAGAGGGCGAGGAAGCCGACCACCGCGGCATAGGCGAGCATGGTGATGGTGCTGTCGGTGCCGCTCATGCGGCGCGTGATGACCATCGCCAAGCTCCAGCTCGCGGCCGAGAGGATGGGGAAGGCCGATGCCGGATTGAAGGCGCTCGTCCCCGGCCGCACGATGATGATGACGCCGAGCAGCCCGATGACGACGGCGGCCCAGCGCCGGATGCCCACCTTCTCGCCGAGAAAGGGGATGGAGAGTGCTGTGGTGAAAAGTGGAGAGACGAACCCCGTCGCGGTCGCGTCCGCCATCGGCAGGTAGCGGAGCGCCCAGATGAAAAGAAGGCCGGAGCCGAGGAGGCCGAGGCCGCGCCAGGCTTGCAGCATGGGGCGCGGCGAATAGAAGCTCCACAGCCCCTGACGTGCTGTGGCGGGGGCCACCAGGAGGACGAAGGCGAGATAGCGGAGCCAGGCGATCTCAAGCACGGGAAGGGACTGCGCGAGAATCTTGGAGCTCGCGTCCGAGAGCGAGAAAAGCAGCATCGCGCCCACGAGGAGCAGGCTGCCGCCGACCGGATCGTCCAAGCGTGCCTCGGCCGGCTTCACGCGCTACCTTCAAGGGCTGCTTTCATTCGGGGATGCCGGATATCTGGATCGTCGGTGCGGGCAGAAGATCACTACCACAAACGAGGCCAAGGCCGTAGTACGCGGCGGCTTCGTTGACCCAGGTCAATGCCGGCAACCGCGCCTTTGGCGAGGATCGGGCTCGATCAGTCAGAGGACCAGCCCCAAGGACCAGCCATGAAGCAACATGTCTCCAAACGCACGCCGAGGCACCAACGCCGCACCGAAGGCCGCTCCCAGGATACCCACATCGGCGATACCTACAAGATGCTGCAAAAGCTCCCGGAGCCGTGCGTCTGCTCGGCGTGCGGTGCCGTCTTTCACGAGGGGCATTGGTCATGGAAGATGCGGCCGGCCCAGGCGGTAGCGGTGACTTGCCAGGCCTGCCATCGCATCAAGGACAAATATCCGGCAGGCGAGCTCACCCTCAAAGGCGCCTTCGTAGCTGCCCACAAGGACGAGCTTCTCGCACTCGCGCGCCACAACGAGGCGCTCGAGAACAAGGAGCGTCCGCTCAACCGGATCATGGGGATCGAGTCCGACGGCGACACGATCCTCATCACGACGACCGATATTCACCTGCCGCGGCGGATCGGCGAGGCCCTCCATCACGCCTACCACGGCCGGCTCGCTTTCAAATACGACGAGGACGGCTACTTCGTCCGCGTCCATTGGGAACGAGAGAAGTGAAATCCGTCGGTGCTTGATGCCGCGGCGCCACAGAGCGACCGCAAGGTGCGATCCGCCCCCGAAGCGTGCCATACTGGAAGGGCTGCAGAGCGGAGCCATCGGGCCCAAGGCATGGTCAAGGATCCTACTTACGTCCACATAGCGTCTTACTACGATCTCTTGGACCTCCCCTTCGAGTACGGCCGCTATCGGCCGATCCGGCGCGCGCTCTTCGCCGGCGTGGGAGGTACGGTCCTCGATGCGGGCGTGGGCACCGGACGCAACATGCCGTTCTATCCGAAGGGGGCCAAGGTCGTCGGCATCGACCTCAGCGCGCGCATGCTGGCCAAAGCCGAGAAGCGCAAGGCGAGGCTGGGGAGCGATGTCGAGTTGCGTCAGATGGACGTGAAGGCGACCGATTTTCCCGCGTCCCATTTCGATTATGCGATTGCCACCTTCCTTTTCTGCGTGCTCGAGGACAAGGACCAGCTCCCCGCCTTGCGCGAGCTGCGGCGGGTGTGCAAGCCCGAGGGCGAGATCCGCCTCGTCGAGTACAGCTACTCGCGCAACCCACTGCGGCGTTTCGTGATGCGCCTGTGGGCGCCGTGGGTGCACCTGCTCTACGGTGCGGCCTTCGACCGCCACACGTTGGATTTCGTGGACGCCGCGGGCCTCAGGTGCGTCGAAGAGCGTTTCCTCTTCAGAGACATCATCAAGCTGATTGTGCTACGCCCGCCATGATGCAGCACGCGGGTCTGCACTTCTCCCTGTTGGGTCAATGCGCGAACTCGCCCTTGGCCATGGCGAAATGGTGCCGCTGGTGGTGCGCGCCGCTCACCAAGAGGCCGATGAAACCGAGCCCGCGGATGTGCTGGACCTCTTTTTGACCGTCCGCGGTAACGGTGAGGAGCACGCCGTTCGGCAGCGCCTCGGTCTTGGCGCTCCAGCCATTCAGCTGGCTCAGCTCGCGGGCGTGCGCCGGAATCATGCGCTCAATCGCGGCGAGCGTGCGGCCGCTCCCGGTGATCTCGATCGAGAGGCCGCCGTCAACCGGCTTCTCCAGAGCATCGGCCTTGAGGGTCACCTCGTTCATGTCGATGAGATGCTGGCGCAGCGCTGCCAGATTGACCTTGGACCAATCGGTTTTGGGGTCGGCCTCGAGCATGCGGACGATCTCTTGGATGGCAGCGAAGGCGTCCTGTCCGGGCAGCGTCGGCGTGGCACCGGCCATTTGCCCGGTGTGCATGCGGTGCATCCCGGTCGTCCCTTGACCGTGCGGCTGTGCCATGCCCGGCATCTGGCCGTGACCCGGCATCGGGTGGTCCATCATGGGTGCGGCACCTGGGCTCCCCTCCTCCGCCGGTGCGGCGCGGATGGGCTCGATGAGGGCGAAGGCCGAAGCCGCAACGAGTGCGATGACGATCGCCGCGACGCCGGCCGCGCGGGTAAAGGGCTTCATTGGAACCTCTCGCAAACGCGGAAAACTCGAGCGACCCTATGCCAAGGGAACCAGTCCTCATATGATTGAAATCATACGCCGGACTTTTTTCGCAGAACGACCGTTTGCGCGGTCCTGGCGACCGCACCCTCCTTCTCAAGGGCGGCGAGGGTGCGGTAGAGCACCTCATGGGTGAGCCCGATCTCGGCCGCGAGGTCCATGAGCGTGCCCTCGAGGCGCATGGTGCGTCCATCGGGGCCGGCGGCAAGTGCCAAGTGGTGAAGGACGCGCGCGCGCGCCGAACGGATGTTGCGCTCCTCCAGCCGTGCGCGGAGCGCGTGGATTTGATGAGCCAAGACGGCCATGAAGCGCTCCGCAAGCTCGGGGTCGCTGCGGAACGCCGCGAGCAACTGGCGCTTCGGATAGACGTGCACGCGGCTAGCGACCGCGGCGACGGCATCGCATTGGTAGGCGGCGGCGAAGAGTGCCGCCTCGGCGAACAGCTCGCCCTTGCGCGCCGTGTGAAGCACGACGGGATGGCTCTCGCTCGTGTGGCGCAGGAGGCGCAGCCGGCCCTCCTCCACCTCGAAGATCGCCACGGCCTTGTCGCCCTGCCGGAACAGCGTCTCGCCGGGCGCGAGCGCGCGCATGCCCCCGCGCTCGCGCATCGCGGCGGGCACCCAATCGAGGGAGGATACCGTCATTGCCTGGCGCCCCTGGCCGCCACGCTCGCGCTCATGGCGCCGCTCAGCCGGCCTGCCGCGCGCGTGCGGGGAAGATCGCGCGCAGGCGCTCGACCCAAAGGCGGTGTTGCTGTTGGTCGAGCAAGGCGGCAGTGCCGCCGATGCCCAAATAGCGCTCGGCGACCTCAGGACGGCCGAGCAGATCGCGCCCCTGTCCTGCGAGGACGATGCGGCCGTTCTCGATGACGTAGCCCCGGTTGGCGATGGCGAGGCTCATGCGCGCGTTCTGCTCCGAAAGCAGTATGGATATGCCGCCCGCCCGAAGTTGGGCTACCAGCTTGAACATTTCGGAGACGAGCCGGGGTCCCAGGCCGAGCGACGGCTCGTCCAGGAGGAGCAGGCGAGGCCCGGCCATGAGGCCGCGCGCGAGCGCCAACATCTGTTGCTGCCCGCCCGAGAGATGGCCGACCGGATCGTGCAGGCGCTCGCGCAAGACGGGAAAGCGCTCGCACACCGCCTCCAGGCGTGCGGCGAGACCGGCTTCCCCGAGCGTCCGGCGCACCGTGAAGGCGCCGAGCCGGAGGTTGTCCAGTACGCTGAGGCCCACGAAGATTTGCCGGCCTTCCGGCACGTGCACGATGCCGAGCCGGACCCGCGCGCGCGGGGAGAGCTGGTCGATTCTGCCGCCCTCGAACAAGATCTCGCCGGATCGGGCCGGCAAGAGACCGGATATCGACTTGAGCAACGTCGACTTGCCCGCACCGTTGGCGCCGACCAGCGTCACGATCTCGCCGGCGCCGACCGTGAGGTCGACCCCCTCGAGCGCGGTCGAGCGTCCGTAGCCGGCAACGAGCGCACGCACCTCAAGCATTCGCACCCCCCTCGGCCTGACCGATATAGGCCTCGATGACGCGGGCGTCGGCCTGGATCTCGCGCGGAGCGCCGCTCGCGATGACGCGTCCCGCATCCAGCACGACGACCTGGTCGGCGATTCCCATGACGAGGTTCATGTTGTGCTCGACCACCACGAGCGTGACTCCGCTGTCGCGGATGGCGCGAAGCAACGCGGCCAGCTCGCCCGTCTCGCTGTCGTTCAGGCCCGCCGCGGGCTCGTCGAGCAGGAGAACGCGCGGCTCGGCCATGAGTGCACGGATGACCTCCAAGAGCTTCTGCGCACCCATCGGCAGGTCAATGGCCGACGCCTCGCGGTAATCGGCGAGGCCGGCAAGATCGAGGAGGGCCAAGGCGCGCTCGACGAGCCGGCGCTCTTCCCGTCTCGCGCGCGGGAGCCGGAGCATCTCTTCGAGCGCATGGGCGCGCCCGTTGCGATAGGCGCCGACGAGCGCGTTCTCGAGCGTCGTCATGCTCGGAAAGACGCGTGCCGCCTGGAACGTGCGGATCAGCCCAAGGGCCGCGATCTCGCCGGGCGACAGCCCGCCGAGCGAGGCGCCGAAAAACCTCGCCTCGCCGCTGTCCGGACGAAGCAAGTTCGTGATCAAATTGAAGAGGGTGGTCTTTCCGGCGCCATTAGGCCCGATCAGCGCGGTCAGGCTGCCGTCGGGTACCTCGAACGACGCCTCCTCGACGGCGCGCACGCCGCGGAAGGATTTCGACAGGCCTTGGGCGGCGAGCGCAGGCGGGCCCATCAGCCTTGCCTCCTCTTGGCGAAGCCGGCGACGAGCTGGCTCGAGGCATTGCCGCGCTCGAGCCGCGCGAGCCAGGACACGGCGGCGCCGAACATGCCCTCGGGCAGATAGAGAAAGGCGAGCACCATGAGCAGGCCCTGGGCGAAAGTCATGTAGACGGCGAGCGGCTGGAAGAGGCTCGGCAGCAAGGTCAGCAGCGCCACGCCGAGCCACGATCCCACGAGCGTGCCCTCGCCGCCGATGACCAGCATGGCGATCATCTCGAACGAGCGCGAGGTGCCCACCATCTCCGGCGACAGGAAGTGGAACTGAAAGGCGTAAAGGCTGCCGGCGAGCGAGCCGAGGGCAGCACTGATCGCGAATGCCGCCATCTTGTGCCGCGCCACGTTGATGCCAAGCGCCGCCGCCGCGGTCTGATCGGTGCGTACCGCCTTGAGCGCGCGGCCGAAGGCCGAATGCATTCCCCCCGCGAGTGCGACCGTGAGCACCGCGGCCAGTCCCATGACGAGGTAGTACATGGCGAACGGCGAGTCGAAAGAGAGGGACCCTATCGAAAACGGGGGAATGCCGACGAGCCCTGACGGCCCTCCCGTGAGCCCGAAGAGGCCGACCGCGAGGGAATCGACGAGCAGCCCGAAGGCCAAGGTGGCGAGCGCAAGGTAGAGCCCGCGCAAGCGCATGGTGGCGAGCGAGAGCAACAAGGCGCAGGCAACCGAGAGGACCATGCCCACCAGCGTGCTGATGAAGGGCGGCCAGCCGTAGGTGGTCGCGAGAATCGCCGCCGTATATCCGCCGATCGCCATGAAGCCTGCTTGTCCCAAGCTGACCTGGCCGGCGTAGCCCATCAGCACGTCGAGCCCGAGCACCGCAATGAAGAGAATGCCGGTGATGATGAAGGATGCGAGCAAGCCGCTTGGGCCGAGCGGCCAAGGAAGCAGCGCGAAGAAAGCGAGGGAGAGGACGGCGAGGACGGCCGCCTCGCGACCCCTGAGCCGCACCAGCTTATGGTAGACGCGCTGCTCCTGGCGCGTGTCCTGCCGCGGCTGCAATCCGCCGCCGAAAAGCCCTTGCGGGCGGAGGATCATGACGAAGATCAGGAGCGCCAGCGAGAGCCCATTGGCGAAGAGCGAGGAGACATAGCCCGCGGCGAGCTGCTCGGCGACGCCAAGGGTGAGCCCGCCCACGATGGCGCCTAAGAAGGAGCCCATGCCGCCGATCGCCATGGCGATGAAACCCGAGATGGTAAAGATGCGGCCGGTGTCGAACTCGAACGAGATGATCGGCCCGACGACGACGCCGCCGATCGCGCCGATCATGGCCGCGAGCGTGAAGCTCGCGAGGGTCGAGCGAGCCACGTCGATGCCCATGAGGCGCGCGGCCATGGGGTTTTCCGCGCAGGCCCGCAACGCCTTGCCGGCCGTCGTGCGGGTCAATCCGTACCAGGTTGCGAGCGCGATCAGCGCAGAAGCGCCCGCGATCCAAAACCCTTGGGGCGGCACCGGGATGCCGAAGAGGGCGACCGGCTGCTCCCCCGAGAAAGGAGGGGCGGCATAGGGCTGGCTGCCCCAAACCAGGAGTGCCACCCCTTCGATGAGGGTGAGGAGGGCTGCGGTCAGCATGAGCATGCTGCTGTTCGGAAGCCGGCTGAGCGCGGGGACAAACGTCGCTGCCCCCAGCGCTGCGCCGAAAGAGGCCGTGCTGGCTACGGCGGCGAGGGCTGCGAGCGGCATCGGCCAGCCCAGCGTTTTTTGGAAGGTGTACATGGCGAGCGCGCCGAGCGCGCAGAAGGCGCCCTGGGCGAGGTTGACGATCCCCGTCACCCTGTAGACCAGCGAAAAGCCGAGTGCGACGGTGGCGAACACCATCCCTTGGAGCAGTCCGCCGATGACGATCTGGGCGAGCTCGGTCACGCCCATCGACCTCGCTCTTAATGCGCGAGCGGGATCCCCGTCGGCTGGCTCATGACCTCCCACGCCTGCTTCGCGGCACTCCAGCGCGTGACGACCGCGTTGTGCTCGTCGAGGCCGCGTTGGGGGTTGCGTTCGAAGTCATAGATGCCGTCGATGCCGGCATAATTCTTGAGATGCGCGATGTAGTCGCGCACCTCTTGAGCCGTCGCCTGGGGGCTGAGAGCGCGGAGCGCGTCGACGAGGACCATGGCCGGGCCCCAGGCGAGCGACGCCGCGACATCGGGCTTTGCGTTAGCGGCCTTGTAGTCGTCGTAGAATTCCTGCTGCGCTTTCTCGACCTCGGGCTCGAGCTTGAGGCTTCCCCCGTGCTCCGGCCACTCCGCGGACGGAATATAGAGCTCCTTGGGGAGGAAGCTCGCGTACTCGGTCATCTGGGCGTAGGTCATGTTGCCGTCGGTGGTCGCAACCGGAACCTCGAGTCCCGCCTGCACGATTCCCTTGAAGATCGTCGCGATGGGAGCGCCGGTCGTCCAGGCGATCAGCGCCTGCGGGTTGGCTGCCTTGAGGTGCTCGATTTGGGCGGCGACGCTCACGTCGGTGGGGTTGAAGTGAGCGCGCGCGACCATCTCCACGCTCTTGTTCTCCGGCCGCGCCAGCACTTCGTCAACGCCGCGCTCGGCGTCCTGTCCCGTCGCATCCGTGCTCGTGATGAGCGAAAGCCGGGTCCAGCCCTTGAGCCGGAAATAACGGATGACCGCCGCTGCCAGGTCGTACGTCGACACGCTCGAGGTGAATACGTAGCTCCCCGCGGGCGGGTGGATGCCCGGCGAAAGACAGTACATGACCGGCCCATTGCTCATGAGAGGGGCCATCGCATTGCACATCGCCACGATGCTCGAGCCGATGAGCACCGTCGGGTGCTCGGCCAGCACCTGGTTGGCGAGCTGCACCGACGTTTGCGGATTCGATTGATCGTCGTGGAACACGAAGTGCACCGGCCGGCCGTGGATGCCGCCTGACTTGTTGAAGATCGGCTCGGCGATCTCGAGCGCCTTCTGCTCGGCCTGGCCGAGGAACGAGGCCCGCCCGCTCAGCGGCATGATCGCGTGAATGGTGTATGGCTCGGCGGCGGCGGCATGCCGTGCCGGCCACGCCACAGCAACGGCGGAGCAGAGCAGCGACAGCAAAAGCGTACAATCGCGAATGCCGTTGAGACGCATTTTTTCCTCCCTGTTCGTCCCGGCGAGGGCCGGCGTGCGGCCGCTTCGGTCGTTGACACGTCCCAAATCTACTGCCAATATTACTTCGAATTCTATCTAAATGTAAGGCCATTTTGATGCGATCGGAGTGCGGCGCGCGCAGCGCCCGAGGTCGAACGGCCGACCTCTCGGACCGACATTCGCCGGAGCCCGCCCCGCGCACCTCGCTCACCCCATAGCGGAGGAACCCAGCCATGAACGTGATGAGGAACAAGGCCGCCAGGCCCTCGGCCGAAGAGGTGCGCGATCTGCGTCTGACGCTGGAATGGCTCAAGTCGGAGGGCGACCTCATCGAGACGGACAAGGCGGTCGATCCCGACCTCGAAATCACCGGGCTCCAGAAGCACATGGACGGCGGCTGCCCCGTGCTCTTCAACAATGTCAAGGGCAAGCCCAACCATCGCGTCGTCACCAATCTGTTCGGCGACATCAACGTCATCAACAAGATGTTCGGCTGGGAAAACGATCCCGATCGGGTTCGCAAGCTGGCGCGCGCACTCTCCAAGCCCCTCAAACCGGTCGTCATCCCGCAAAGCGAGGCGCCCTGCCAAGAGACGGTGATCGAGAACCCGCAGAACGTGAATGATTACATGGTGGCCATTCGGCACACGACCTACGAGCCGGAGCTTACGGTGGGCTCGGGCATCCGCTGCGTGACGGGTCCGCACTTCGATGGCGGCTCCGATCTCGGCTATAACCGCATGAACTTCCGCTGGGGCAATGTCGGGACATTCCAGATCTCTCCCGGCTCGCACATGTGGCAGGTGGTCAACGCGTACTACAAATCCAACGAGCGGGTGCCGATCACGATGTGCTTCGGCGTTCCGCCGGCCTGCACGCTGCTCGCCGGTGCGGGGTTCGACTACGTCATCCTGCCCAAGGGGTGCGACGAGATCGGCGTGGCAGGTGCTGTGCAGGGTGCGCCGGTGAGGCTGGTGAAGGCGCGCACGGTGGACGCGATGGCACTCGCCGATTCCGAGCTCGTGCTCGAGGGTTATGTCGATCCGCGCGACCGGCGCTACGAGACGCGCGAGAGCGAGGAGGCCGGCGTGCAAGGCCGCTACCATTTCCATCCCGAATGGGCGGGATACATGGGCAAGGCCTACAAGGCGCCGACCTTCCACGTCACCGCCGTGACCATGCGGCGCCNCGAGAGCAAGCCGATCATCTTCGTCCTCGCCGTCCATACGCTCGACGATCACAACATCGACACCACGGTGCGGGAGGCGGCCGTCTTCGAGCTGTGCGAGCGGCTGCAGCCCGGTATCATTCAAAACGCGGTCATTCCCTACTGCATGACGGACTGGGGCGGCTGCATCATTCAAGTCAAGAAGCGCCATCAGATCGATGAAGGATGGCAGCGCAATTTTCTCTCCGCCATCCTGTCATGCTCCCAGGGCATGCGGCTGGCGATCGCGGTCAGCGAGGACATCGACCCCTATTCGATGGACGACGTGATGTGGTGCCTGACCACGCGCGTCAATCCGCATACCGACATCCTCAACCCGATCCCGGGAGGCCGCGGCCAAACCTTCATGCCGGCCGAGCGGATGACCGCCGGCAGCAAGCAGTGGACCGCATCCAATACCGTCTTCGAAGGCGGCATGGGCATCGACGCCACCGTGCCGTTCGGCTACGAAAAGGACTTCCTCCGGCCCGTCTATCCGGTCGACCGCGTCAAGCCCGAGGATTTCTTCACCAAGGCCGACATCCAGAATGCGAGAAAACGGATGCAGGGCTGGGTGCATTCGCTGGCGCGCACCGGACGCTAGAGCATGTCCCGTTGATATGGAAACACCATCGTCACCCCCGCGAAAGCGCTAGGGCATGCACACATCGTGAATTAGCTTTGTTTCTTAGGGGGTTGGAATCGCACTATCGATCAACGGCAAATTCGTCATGCCCGCGAAAGCGGGCATCCAGGATGGCGGAACCCCGCCATTTTCAGCGAATGGATTCCCGCTTTCGCGGGAATGACGAGACCATGCGAGGAAAGATGTGTGAATCCCGTAGCGCGAAAGCGGGGGTCCAGAGCCGCTGGATTCCCGCTTGCGCGGGAATGACGATTGGAGCGGCGATTCCGCTTGAGCGGGAACCGCTCTAGTACGTGCCTTCAGAGTTTCGCGCCTCGCAGTGCTGAGCCTGCACGAGCGAAGGCTCAGGAGTTGTCCTTGCGCTCCGCCCGGCGCGCGCTCGCCGCGGCGAGGTTTGCGCGCATCTTCGCCAAGATGCGCATGAACGTCCTGATCTCGGCGGCGGGAATCCCCTCCGTCGCCGTCCGATTCACGTCGCGCGCGCAGGGCAACACCCGCTCGCGAAGCTCGCGCGCGGAACGGGTCAAGAAGATGTTGGATTTGCGGCGGTCCGATCGGTCGCGCACCCGAACGACCAGGTCGCGCTTCTCCATCGCATGGAGTGCGGTAACGGTGGTGGGCTCGGTCGTCCCGGCCCGGTCGCTCAGCTCGCGCTGGCTCAGCCCGTCCTCTTCCCAAAGCGGGCGCAGGAACCACCACATCCCATTGGTGATGCCAAAGGGCTGGATCCTTTCCTGGAGTTCGCGCTGGAACGCTCGATTTGCCCCGCGGAGCTGGTGACCGACGCTCTTTTCCGCCGGGTAGGTGAATCGCGGCTTTGCCTGGGTGCGCATGGCCTCTCTCGGATGGCAATCACAAGGAGTAAAGGGCCGACAGTCTAACCGCTCGCTAGCGCGCTTTGAAGCGTGCGAGTTCGGCTTTTATCGCGGCAGCACAAGAGCCCCGATCAAGAGGGCTCGCGATCGGCGACGCGCGCGCCCGAGCGCCGCCAGGCCTCCACGAGCGCTTTGCGATCGAGCTTGCCGCGCCCGGTCTTGGGCAGGCTTGCACAGAGGACGATTTCTTTGGGCGCTTTGAACGCCGCGATCTCTTCCGTGCAAAACTTCAGGATGTCGGATTGGCTCAGCCGGCATCCGGGCTTGAGCACGACGTAGCTCACCACCTCGTCGCCATAGATGCGGTCGGGGACGCCGACGGTCGCGGCCTCGGCCACACCGGCCAAGCGCGCCAATAAGCCGTCGATCTCCAAGGGCGAGATGTTGACGCCGCCGCGAATGATGAGATCCTTCTCCCTGCCGGTGAGATGGAGGTACCCCTCGGAGTCGAAATGACCCATGTCGCCGGTCCTCGCCCGTCCGACGGCGCTCACGTGGATGCCGCCGTCCGCCGCGATGTAGCGGAAAGGAAGGTCCGCAAAGGCGCCGACCTCGATGTAGCCGACTTGGCCCGTGGGCAGCGGACGGCCTTCGCGGTCGACGACGGCGGTGCGCAGATAAGGCAAGGGCTTGCCTGCCGCACCCAAGCGTCTCAACTCGCCGGTGCTGCCGGAGATCCAGCCGGTCTCGCTGGAGCCGTAGCCCTGCGCCACCCTGATGCCGAAGCGCTCCTCGAAGCGCTGCCACTCCTCTCTCAAAAGCGGCGCCGAGCTCGAGATCATGAAGCGGAAATGCGCGAGCTCCGCACCTTGCGTGCCGGCCTCGCCCTGCAGCAGCATATTGACGACGGTCGGATTGCCGGCGGCAATGGTCGCCCGCAGCCGCGCGATGTCGGAAAAAAATCGCGTGCGCGAAAATTTCCGGCGGAAGAGCAACGTCGCACCCCTGCTGAGCGTCGCGAGCGCGCTCAATATCTGCGCGGACGCCCAATTGAACGAGCGGTAATCATAGAGCCGATCCTCCGGGCCGATGCCGAATGCGCTCGCCGTGGCGGCGGCGTTGGCGAAGAGCTCGCGATGGCTCAGCACGACGCCTTTCGCTTCCGCCGTGGTGCCGGAGGTGAACACGATCGCCGCATCGCGCGGCTCCGCCGGGCGCGCGGCGGCAGGCTTCTTTGCGGCCATGCTCGGCTCGGCGAAGACGCCCTCCCCGCCGCTTGCGGACCACCGTCCCAGCGGCCGCCACGGCACTCGCATCGTGCCGGCAAGCGACTCGAGGCCAAGCCCTTCCTCGTAGAGCACCAGTTTGGGGGCAAGCCCGCGCAAGATCGAAGCGAGGTTGCCGCGGTTCATCTCGACATGCACGGTGCAGATCGTGGCCCCCGCGGCAAGGACCCCGACATAGAGCACGAGATGCTCGAGCGAGTTGTCGGCGAGGAGAACCACGCGATCGTTGCCGCCGATCCGGCGTGCCGCAAGATAGCCGGCGATGCGCCGCACCACCTCCTGCAGCTCGGCATAGCTGATCGAGCGGTCCTCGTCGATGAAGTGAAGATAGGGCTTCTGCGGATGGGCGGCCGCCGCGCGCGCGAGCCACGCGCCGAGGGTGTGCGGCCCGAAATCGGGTGCCGCGCCCGTCGCCACGGCGACGGGTTTAGCACCGTGCCTGCGCGCCCGCGAGTCGAGCGAGGTTTCCGCCATCCGTGCCGCCGCCTGCCAAAATGTCCGCTGCCGCGATCGTCGGCCGTAAGGTACGATGCTTAGAGTTCGAAGTAAATAGCCGCCCTAGCCTGTGCCTCCTCGATCGCGGCGCATTAAAGCCGTGATCTTGAGGACGGTCCTTCAAGCCCTGCCGCGAGTCCGACCAGCAAGTCCCAGCCGGAGGAGTGGCCGATCGCCGCAAGCCCTCGCGCGGCTCTCTCGGCAGCACCCGACTGTCCCGCCGCCAAGGCGTCGCACAGCTCATGCATCGCGCGAAAGCCGAGGCCATCGGTCGCATCTCTGAGGAGGGAGGCGCTCACTCGGTTGGTCCGCCCTTGGATGGCCTGGCGGATGGCCTGGCGGATCGTGCGCCCGCGCGGGCTCAAGCTCGGCTCGGCCGCCGCCAGCAATCGCGTCGCGAAAGAGACGCCTGCCAGATAATCGTCGCCCGACGGCGTAAGTCCCGGCCCCAAGCCGATGAGGGCAACCGCGGCGTGCGCGATTTCGTCCGGATCCTCCGCGCGCGCGGCATCCGCGAAGCGCGCCAAGCCTTCCCTGGCATGTGCCAAGGGGAAGTCCGGCGTGCCGCCGGCGAGGAGCACGCCGAGACCGCGCGGCCGTTCGAGCGACAAGAGCTCCATGGCGAGCGCACGCGCTCTCGCGGCCAGAGTGGAGACACTTTCTTTGGTGGAGACGGGAAGAGAGGGTCGCCACACTGTCGACCGGTCGATCGACAACACAGCTTCCGACGCGCCGCTCGGAAACGGTGCCGAGAGAACGATTGCGCGGGGATGGGGCAAGGGCTCTTTGCTCGTCAACCATACCACCTCGTCGCCGGCAGCCCAGAAGGAGGAGCCGCCGGAGTCCGCAAGGCGGTGCACGACGCCACGACTTGCCCGCAGTGCCGCGAGCGCGGTGCAGCCGATTGCGCTTGCCGTCTCTATCGTCGGCCGGTAGCGCATGCTCAGTCGGGGGCGATCAAGGGCAACCTCGGAAAATAGCTGCGATAACGCGCGGCATCGCGTGTCAACAGGCGATACCCGGCAATGGCGGCATGGGCGCCGATAAAGAAGTCCGGAAGCGGCGATCGCTTCGTTCCTCCTCGCCGCCGGTAAGCGAGAAATGACTTGCCGGCAAGAAAGGCGGCCGCATAGGGAATCGCCTCGCGCTCGAACATGGCTTTCGGCAATGCCGCATCCAGATCCTCGATCCGTGAATAGCGAAGCGAGACCTCGGCGTAGATGACCGGGTTGATGACCAGACGGAATCTATCGGCCACCCTCTCGACGGCCGCTGCCGACCATGAGAACCAGCGAGGGTCTTCGGTCATGAGGTCGAGCAGAACGTTGCTGTCGATCAAGATGGCGGTCATTTATCGTCGCGGGTCAGCGCCATGATGGCATCGGTGCTCATGGCGATATCTCCACGTCCCCGCAAATGGGAGATCAGGCGAGCCCCTCGGCCGTCCTTGTTCCGGCCGGCGATGCGGACGATCCGTACGACCTTGCCGTCGAATTTGAAATCGACTTCCGTGTGCGGGAGAAGACCCGCCTGCTCGCGGATTTCGGCCGGGATGGTTACCTGTCCCTTGGATGTGATGCGCATGCCCGTCTCCTTACTCTTACATGTAAGAGTAAGGAGACGGGCATGCCAAAGCAAGCCTGAAGCCATTTCTTCTGGCTGTCCGCGTTTGCGGGTGCCTTGGGCTTGCAAAAAATTTTGCCCGAGCCGCAGCTCAGTCAAAGGAGGTCCTTCAAGAGCTCCGGGTGCTTGTCCAGGAGTCGGAACAGGTTGACGACAGCCGGAAGCGGTGCTGCCTCGCCGCGCTCATAACGCGAGAATGCGTTATGGCCGCCGCCGGTCAGCCGCGCGGCCGCGACTTGGCTAAGGCCGAGCTTGTGCCGTATGCGGCGGATTTCACTGCTCTGCCGCCGGCGCTCGCGCAGCATCAACTCGTCGCCCGCCGCCGCGTAGCGTCGCGCGCTCTCGGCGTCGAATTCCACTTCGCCGCAAGCTCCACAGCGCCAGCCCC
>JGI12269J14319_10002048_pt1 | contig 19717 bp, 18 predicted proteins | sample PeaSoiSIISIP2007_FD_14319 | JGI IMG/M metagenome (IMG submission 14319)
TCCGCCTTCGGCTGCCACGGGCTCGGCGAGGTTGGAGTCGCCCCGCACGAGCTGTCCCCACTGCGCGTACGGCTCGACGCCGAAGGCCGGATCGCTCGGTGAGAGGCCGTCGCGCAATTGCTGCTCCTGCACGTCGAGGCCGGTTTTGCGATACGAGCCCTGCAGGCCGTGGATGCGATAGCGCTGCGCGTGATCGGCGGCGAGCGAGCTGCTTGCGATCGACAGGCGCAGCGTCCCCTGGCCCATCTGAATCTCGAAGCCATCGTCGACGGCTGCGCCCGCGCGCTGCCGCCAAAGCTGCGCCTGCAGCCAGCCCGGCATGCCGAACAGGCACAGGGCCTGATCGATCAGATGCGAGCCGAGGTCATAGAGCAGCCCGCCGCCGCAGTCGGCGCGTTCGCGCCAGCGATCGGCGATAAGCGGGCGGAAACGATCCCAGCGCGCCTCGAAGGCGACGATGGGACCGAGCAGGCCCTGCGCCAGGATGCGTCGTATCGTCAGGAAATCACTGTCCCAGCGCCGGTTCTGAAACACCGCGAGCTTGCGTTGAGCGCGCTCGGCCGCGGCAATGAGTCGATCGGCCTGCAGCGTGGAGAGCGCCAGGGGCTTGTCGACCACGACGTGCTTGCCGGCATCGAGCGCGGCCAGCGCCTGCGGACAGTGCAGATGATTGGGCGTTGCGATGACCACGAGATCGAGCCGCGGCAGTGCCAGTAGCGCCTCGAGATCAGGCAGGGCCCGCGCTCCCGGGATCGCGGCCTGGACCGCGGCCTCCTGGCGCGTCACGACGCCGACGATGCGCATGCCCGCACGCAAGATCAGCGGCGTGTGCAGCACGCGCCCGGATAGGCCGAATCCAACTAGGCCGACGGCAATGCCCAAGCGAGACTCCCCTGAATGCGCCGATTATGGCGTGCGCGTCAGTGCGCGGCGGAACTCATGCATAATCACGCGCCAGCGCAGGCCGCTGCTTGACGGCTAAAGCACGGTAAGTAATAGCTATAATTTATTGTTTAATATAGTAATAATATTAGAGCATGTGCAGAGAATCCAATCCGAGCCTGAGCGCGGCTCGTCCGCGGACGTGGCGAAACCGGTAGACGCAGCAGACTTAAAATCTGCCACCTGAGAGGGTATGTGGGTTCGACTCCCGCCGTCCGCACCAATGGTTTTCTCGTGTATTCGAGGATGACATTGACTCGATTGGTCAGCAAAACAATGTCGATAAGGAGTCTCCCAGGGCCTCCTGAGCCAGCCGCCTTTGTTTGATCCATGCGGTCGGTGTATTTAGATTGCCGGGCGGGGGCGGGGCAGGATCGCGCGACAATTCGCATCTCGCCGAGCAAGTGGATCAAGTGCGCCGTATATTGGCGGCGGCGGATTTGAACCCAAGTCTGTATTGACACCTTCACGGACGCCGCTGTGACGGGACAGGTGTAGCTGATGGATCTGCGCGATGCTTTCTGGTTTGCAGCAGGGCTATTGACGGCTCTTGCTGTCGATATTGCGCTGCGCTCTTGGCTGCCTCGGCCTGTTAGGCCGAAGGCTGTGCAGACACCGAGGTGGTTCGCAATGGGCGCGCTGATCGTGGCTGTGCCGGTGCTTGGGCTTTATGCATGGCGCGGCAATTCTAATCAGAGCCGCGCTGAGCCGGCCGCTGCTGTCTCCAACATCGACCCGTCTGCGGCAACCCCCCAGGGGCACGGATCTGACTCCCTGGACAGCATGCTCACGCGGCTCGAGAATCGGCTTCGCGGCGGCGGTGGCACTGCGGCCGATTGGGAACTGCTCGCTCAAACCTACGATTATCTCGGCCGCAGCCTCGATGCCAGCAACGCGCGCGAGCGGCATGAAGTGTCTTCGGCAGCGGCGGCCGCCGACGGCGTTCCGTTGAGGGCGGATCTGATCGAAACAGTGTTGGGCGATGTGCACCGTTCCTCGAGCGCAAGCGCTCCGCCCGATGCGCCCGACCCGACGGCTACCGTCGAGCAGCGCCCAGCGCGCGCTGAAACGAGCGGCGGTACCCCGTAGCTGGAGTTAGTCCTCGCCAGGATCCCTGTATTCCTTGGGCAGGTGATGTGCGATGCCCTTGTGGCAGTCGATGCATACCTGCCCTGAGGTCTTCGCCTCCATGTGCTTCTTGTAGACGGTGGTCAACATCTGCTTGTTAATCTGCTTCCTAAGAGGGAATGTGGGTTCGATTCCCACCGCCCGCACCACATGAATGACATCAGGGCCGAAAACCTGCACGTCTGGCGTGGCGACCTGCACGTGCTTCGGGGTTTGTCCTTTGTCGTGCACGGCGGTGAGTGTCTGCAAGTCACGGGCGCCAACGGTTCCGGCAAAACCACGCTGCTGCGCGCGCTGTGCGGGCTCGTGCCGCTCGAACACGGACGGGTTTGCTGGCGCGCTGCGGACATTGCGGCGAACCCAGCCGCTTATCATAGCGATCTAGCGTACCTTGGCCACGAGAACGGCCTCAAGGGCGATCTGACGGCCATCGAGAATCTGCGTTATGGTATCGGGTTGCGGCGGCGCCTCGCGGTCACGGACTGCGCCGCCGCCCTGGCGCAAGTCGGATTGAGCGAGCAGCGCGCCGTGCCGCTGCGGCGACTGTCGGCCGGTCAGCGCCGTCGGGTCGCACTCGCGCGCCTGAGCCTCATGGACGCCGCTCTTTGGATCCTCGATGAACCGAGCTCCAATCTCGATGCCGCCGGTCAGGGGTTGCTTGTGGAATTATTGGAACGACACTTGGGAACGGGCGGGCTTGCCGTGGTCGCGACGCATCAGGAGCTGGTATTGCCGAGCGGACGAGTGCGCACCGTGACGCTGCAATGAGTGCCCCGCAGGTCGCATTCCGTACTGCAGCGGCGCTGCTGATGGGCCGCGATCTGCGCCTGGCGTTGCGCCGCGCGGGCGACAGTCTGTTGCCGCTGGGATTCTTTCTGGTCATCACGACGCTTTTTCCGCTGGCGCTCGATCCGGCGCTGTCGCTGTTGCGAGACATCGCACCCGCTGCGCTCTGGGTCGGAGCGCTGTTATCCTCGCTGCTGGCGTTGGATCTGCTGTTTCGTGACGACAGCCAGGACGGCGCGCTCGAGCAGCTGGCACTGTGCGGGCAGCCGTTTGCCGGGCTGCTGCTGGCAAAGACGGCGGTGCATTGGTTACTGACCGGACTGCCCCTGGTGCTCATGGCACCGCTGGCCGCGACCGCGCTCGGGGCACCCTATGGTGCAATGCCGGGTATTCTGGCCGCGCTGCTGCTGGGCACGATCGCCCTGAGCCTGATCGGCGCGGTCGGAGCCGGCTTGACCTTGACCTTGCGGCGCAATGGCTCGCTGCTGGCGCTGCTAGTGCTGCCGCTCGCCGTGCCGGTGCTGATCTTCGGCGCCCGCGCGACCGCGCTTGCGATCCAGGGGGAATCCCTGGCGGCGCCGCTTTATTTGCTCGGCGCTATGGCTGTATTGAGCGCAACATTGGCGCCCTGGGCGCTGGCAGCCGCCGTGCGCATCGGATTGGAGTAAACGTGGCCTGGGTATGGTTCCATCGATTCGGCTCGCCGCCGCATTTTTACCGCCTCGCGCGCCAGCTCACGCCGTGGTTCGGCTGGCCGGCCGTGCTGCTGTGCCTGGCGGGCCTGATCGGCGGCTTGATTCTGGCGCCGCCGGACTACCAGCAGGGCGAGGGCTTCCGGATCATCTACGTGCACGCACCCTCGGCCTGGCTGTCGATGCTGGTGTATGTGGTCATGGCCACAAGTGCCGCGGTGGGGCTGATCTGGCATATGAAAGTCGCCCACGCCGTCGCCGCGAGCTGCGCCGTGATCGGCGCCTCCTTCACCGCGCTCGCGCTCGTAACCGGCATGCTCTGGGGCCGGCCCATGTGGGGCACCTACTGGGAATGGGATCCGCGCCTGACTTCGGAACTGTTGCTGCTGTTTCTGTATCTTGGTTATATGGGGCTGCGCAATGCAATCGACGATGTATCGCGGGCCGACCGCGCCAGTGCGGTGCTGGCCATCGTCGGGGTCATCAACGTGCCGATCATTCACTACTCGGTGACCTGGTGGAATTCGCTGCACCAGGCGCCGACTGTCATGAAGTTCGGCGGACCGCCGACCATGCCGGCCTCGATGCTGGTGCCGTTGCTGCTGATGCTGGCGGGTTTTACGCTGTATTTTGGGGCGTTGTTGCTCACACGCGCGCGCGGCGAAGTGCTGCGGCGCGAGCGCAACGCGCGTTGGATCCTCGAAGCCTTGGATAGAGCATGAACATCGGGCGCTTCCTGGCCATGGGCGGTTATGCAGTCTATGTCTGGCCGTGCTATGCGCTCGCGGCGCTCGTGGTGGGCCTGAATCTCGCCTGGGCACGACGCTCGCTGCGCAGCGCCCAGCGCGAGGCGCGCCGCCGCTTGGAGATGCTCAAAGTGGACTCTTCGCCATGACCCCGCGCCGCCGCCGCCTCTATTGGGTACTCGGTATACTGGCCGGTGTCAGCATCGCCGCGGCATTGGCGCTGCGCGCGTTTGAGCACAACGTAATGTTGTATTTCGATCCGACCCATATCGTCGCCGGCGAGGTCAAGCCGGGGCAGCGCTTCCGGCTCGGCGGCATGGTCGAGCAGGGCAGCCTCAAGCGCACCCCCGGCTCGCTCGAGGTAAGTTTCGTCGTGACCGATTTCCGGCACAGCGTGCCCGTGCATTACGACAAGGTGCTGCCCGACCTGTTTCGCGAAGGCGCCGGGGTCGTGGCGCATGGTCGGCTCGATGCGCACGGCACCTTCATCGCCGATGAGGTGCTCGCCAAGCACGATGAGAAATACATGCCGCCCGAGGTCGCCCGCTCGCTCAAGCAGGCGGCAGCCAGCGGCGCACCCGCAGCCGGCGGCACTCAGGAGGCGCGCTGATGGTCGTCGAACTCGGGCACTACGCGCTGATTCTCGCGCTGCTGTTGGCCGCGGCGCAGTCGTTCTTTGGCCTCGCCGGTCCCGCCTTGGGGCGCGAGCGCTGGCTGAGCGTCGCGCCCTCGGCGGCCACCGGTCAGTTCGTGTTTCTGGCCCTCGCGGTCGGTACGCTCGTCAACGCCCTCGTTCAGGATGACTTCTCGGTGCGCTATGTGGCGCAGAACTCCAACACGGCGCTGCCACTGTTCTATCGCGTGACCGCGCTCTGGGGCGCACACGAGGGCTCATTGCTGCTCTGGGTCACGGTGCTCGGTGGCTGGACCATGGCGGTGGTGGCGCGCCTGCGCTTTCTGCCGCCCGCATTCGGCGCGCGTGTGCTGGGCGTACTCGGACTGATCAGCTTTGGCTTTCTGCTCTTCACGCTCTGTACCTCCGATCCGTTCGCGCGCTTGAGTCCGGCCGTGCCCGATGGCAACGATCTCAATCCGGTGCTGCAGGACTTCGCGCTCGCGGTGCATCCGCCGATCCTCTATACCGGTTATGTCGGCTTCGCCGTGAGCTTCGCCTTTGCCTGCGCGGCCATGATCGAGGGCCGGCGCGATCAGCTCTGGGCGCGCTGGATGCGGCCGTGGACCATCATCGCCTGGGCCTTCCTCGGCTGGGGCATTGCCTTGGGCAGCTGGTGGGCCTACTACGAGCTCGGTTGGGGCGGCTTCTGGTTCTGGGACCCGGTCGAGAACGCCTCGTTCATGCCCTGGCTTGTGGGCACAGCGCTGATCCACTCGCTGGCCGTCACCGACAAGCGCGGTCTGTTCAAGAGCTGGACGCTGCTGCTGGCGGTCGCGGCGTTTTCGCTGAGCCTGCTCGGCACCTTCCTGGTGCGCTCGGGCGTACTCGTCTCGGTGCATTCCTTTGCCGCCGATCCGCGGCGCGGCATTTTCATTCTCGTGTTCCTGATTGTCATGATTGGCGGTGCGCTCGCGCTCTATGCCTGGCGCGCGCCACGCATGGTCTCGGCCGTGGGTTTCGAGCTCATTTCGCGCGAGTCCTTCCTGCTGTTCAACAATCTGCTGCTGGTGATCGCCGCCGCGGTGGTGTTTGGTGGCACGATGGCGCCGCTGATCGCCGACACACTGCATCTGGGCACGCTCTCGGTCGGTCCGCCGTATTTCAATCCGAGCTTCCTGGTGCCGATGCTGCCTTTGCTCGCGCTGCTCTCGCTCGGCATCCACGCGCGCTGGCGGCGCGGGGCCTTGAGCGAGGCGCGCCGATCGTTGTTGCTCACGCTCGGGCTGTCGCTGGTGCTCGCGGCCGCGCTCGTGTTCGGTGTCTATGCGCACCCACTGGCGTTGACACCCATCGGCGCGACGCTCGGCCTGTGGATCATTCTCTCCTCGTTGATTGACCCGGTGAACCGACTGCGCCGGGGTCTGCGCGTGCCGGCGGCGATCGCCGGCATGGCGATCGCGCACATCGGTTTGGGAATGTTCGTGGTCGGCATCACCTTCGTGCAGTCCAATACGCTCGAGCGCGACGTGGCGCTCAAGCCCGGGCAGTCCGTGCAGTTGTCCCGCTACCGCTTCCGCTACGATGGCGTCGAGAGCATCGAGGGGCCGAACTACGAGGGCGTTCGCGGCACCGTCACCGTGACGCGCGACGGGGAACCGCTGACCGTCATGCATCCCGAAAAGCGCCGCTTCTGGGTGCAGGGCTCGGTGCAGACCACGGCCGCGATCGCGCCGGGCCTGAGTCGCGACCTGCTGGCCGCACTGGGCGACGACGTCGGCGATGGCGCCTACAGTCTGCGCTTGCAGTACCGGCCGCTGATTCGCTTCATCTGGCTCGGGGCCCTGATCATGGCCATCGGCGGCGTCACCGTCGTGGTGGGCCGGCGCCAGCGCGGTGCCGGATGGAGCGCCGCGCGCGAAACGGCGCCGCTCGGGCCGAAGGCCGCAGCGGTCTCCGGCGGCGCGTCCACTGGATCGCCGTGAATCGTTTCCTCTGGCCGCTCGGCGCGTTTGTGCTGCTGCTCGTGGTGCTGATCGCCGGCCTGTACCATGCACCCGAGAAGGGCATCATCGTCTCGCCGCTGCTGGGTAAGCCCGCGCCGCAATTCAATCTGCCCGGGCTGCTCGACGAGGCGAGCCCGCTGCAGGCGCAGACGCTGCGCGGGCATTGGTCGCTGGTCAACGTCTGGGGCACTTGGTGCGTGGAGTGCCGCGCCGAGCACGAGACGCTGTTGCTGATCAAGAGGCAGGGGCGAGTGCCGATCTTCGGCATCGACTGGAAGGATGACGATGCCCAGGCGCGCGCGTGGCTCGCCGAGCTCGGCAACCCGTACGAGCGCGTCGGGGCCGATCGTGAAGGGCGCGTCGCCATCGATTGGGGTGTGTATGGAGCGCCCGAAAGTTTCCTGGTCAATCCGACCGGTACCGTGATCTACAAGCACGTCGGCGCGCTCACGCCCGAGATCTGGCAGCGGGAGTTTCTGCCGCGTCTGCTATGAAAGCGACCCAACGATTGTTCGTGGCTTTGCTCGGCGCCTGGCTGCTGCTGCGCCTGCCCGTGGCGTTGGCCATCGACAGCACGCCGCCCTTGCCCGATCCGGTCCTGCAGCGACGCTACCTGGCGCTCACACACGAGCTGCGCTGCATGCAGTGCCAGGACGAATCGCTGGCCGACTCGCCGGTGGGTCTGGCCTCGGATCTGCGCCGCAACGTGCAGGAGATGCTCGTGGCCGGTGCGAGCGATGAGCAGGTCCGCGATCACATGGTGGCGCGCTACGGCGAGTTCATATTGTTTCGGCCGCGTATGAACTGGCGCAACGCGTGGCTCTGGTGCGCGCCCGCCGTGCTGATGCTCATCGGTGCGATCATCGCCGCGCGCGTGCTGCGCGAGCGCTCGCGGCGAGTCGATCAGGAAGAGACGGACGACGAGTCGCTCAACGCATGAGCCGTTTCATCCTGGCGACCTTGCTGCTGAGCCTGCTGGCCGGCGCCTTCGTAGCGCTGCCGCTGCTGCGGCGCCGCTCCGGCCTGCCGCGCGCGGCAGGTGCGGCGAGCGCGGCGGTGCTCGCCTTGCTCATTGCCGGCGCGGCACTGTACGGCTGGCTCGGGGATCGCGCGGCGCTCGAAGCCGTGCCCGGCGGCGCGGGGCAGGGCACCGCGAGCCCGTCCATTGTGACTCTGGCACGCCATCTCGAGCACGACCCGCAGGATCTGCACGGCTGGATCGATCTGGGACAGGCGTATGCGACCCTCGGCAATTACTCGCTCGCCTTGCGCTGCTTTCAGCGCGCCAATCGCTTGAGTGGCGGCAGCAACGCCATGGCGCTCGCGGGCATGGCCGAGGCAATGCTCATGAGCGGCGACACCACGCAGACATCCAAGGCCGCGGAGTTGCTCGAGCGCGCACTGAAGATCGATCCGCGCTCGGCCAAGGCGCTGTTCTACAGCGCGGTCATCGCCTATCAGCAGGGCCACCTGCCGCTCGCGCGCGAGCGCTTCCAGGCGATGCTGGCCTTTAACCTGTCCGATGAGGTGCGCACGGCGCTGCGGCGCCAGATCGAGGACATCGACGCGCAGCTGCGCCCGTCGGCGGCCGAGCACGCGGCCGCCAAGCTCGATCCAGCCACCGCCATTCACTTGCACGTCACGCTCAGTCCGGCCCTGGCCGACAAGGTGCCGCCCGCGGCAACGCTGTTCGTATTCGTGCGCGCCCCCGCGGGAGGGCCGCCGCTGGCAGCCAAGCGCAGCGAGGTTCGGCTGCCGCAGGACGTGGATCTATCGGCCGCTGATGCCATGGTGGCCGGTCGCAGCGTCCAGCCCGGCGAGGATGTATCGGTCGTGGCGCGCATCTCGAGCTCCGGCAACGCGCTGCCCCAGAGCGGTGATCTCTACGGCGAGATCCGCTACGTCGCCGGCAAGAGCGGAGCGCGGGCGTTGCAGATTGATAAACTCAGTCCCTGACAGCCATTCCAGGACCTGAGAATCATGGGCAGCGGAGCGCTCGAGAGGAAACTGCGCGCGGGTGAATTTGCCATCACGGCCGAGATCACACCGCCGCTATCGGCCGATCCGGCAGACCTGTTGGAGCGAGCACTGCCGCTGCGCGGCCGTGCCGATGCCATCAATGTCACGGATGGCGCCAGTGCGCGCGCGCATCTGGATTCGCTGACCGCCGCAGCCCTGCTGGTGCGCAATGGGCTCGATCCGGTGCTGCAGCTCACCTGCCGCGACCGCAATCGCATCGCACTGCAAAGCCAGCTGCTCGGCGCCGCTGCGCAGGGCGTCTCGAACCTGCTCGCGCTCAGGGGCGATGATCCGAGCGCAGGCGATCAGCCCGAAGCCAAGCCGGTGTTTGATCTGGACGCAAGCGCGCTGCTGCGCACGGCCGCCCTCATGCGCGATCGCGGCGAGCTGCCGCATGGGCGCCACATCAAAGGCCGCATCGATTTCTTTCTAGGTGCCGCCGACATGCCGATCGACCCGCCGCCGGATTGGCAGCCGACCTCGCTGCTGCGCAAGCTCGAGGCCGGCGCGCAGTTCGTGCAGACGCAGTTCTGCATGGATGCCGGTGTGCTGCGACGCTACATGGCGCGCTTGGCCGAGCACGGCATCACCGAGCGCGTGTATCTGCTCATCGGGCTCGCGCCGCTGGCCTCGGCACGTTCCGCATGCTGGATTCGCGATCGCCTGTTCGGCTCGATTATCCCCGAGCCGCTGATCGCGCGACTCGAGTCGGCGCGTGATCCCAAACTCGAAGGGCGCCGTATCTGCATCGAGCTCATGCACGAGTACCGGGAAATCCCCGGCGTCGCCGGCGTGCATTTGATGGCGCCGCTGAACGAATCGGTCGTGCCCGAGGTGATCGCCGAATTTTGCGCGGCGCCGACGCTGGTCTGAGGGCCGGCTTGCGGGCGCGCCGCTGCGCGCCTGGATTGCGGTGCGGCTGACCGGCGACGATAATCGACGTCCCATCCCTGAAGCCGAGGTGTCGACATGAAGCGCTTAATCGCACTCATCGCCCTGCTGAGCTGCGCGGGGTTCGCCACGGCCGCGCTCAAGCCGGGTGACAAGGCGCCCAATTTCACTACCCAGGCCTCGCTCGCGGGCAAGGCGTTTGATTTCTCGCTGGCCTCGGCGCTCAAGAAGGGGCCGGTGGTGCTCTATTTCTATCCCGCCGCCTTCACCCCGGGTTGCACGGTCGAGGCGCATGATTTCGCCGAGGCGACCGCCCAATTCCAGGCCCTCGGCGCCACGGTCATCGGCGTCTCGCATGACAAGATCGACACGCTCAACAAGTTCTCGGTCACGGAGTGCCGCAACAAGTTCGCGGTCGCCGCCGACCCGAACCAGCACATCATGAAATCCTACGATGCCATTCTGGCGAAGAATCCGCAGTATGCCAACCGCACCTCGTATGTCATCTCACCCGACGGCAAAGTGCTCTACAGCTACACCGATCTGAATCCCGATCAGCATGTCGCCAACACGCTCGCCGCCGTCAAGCAATGGAAGGCCGCGCACGGAGGCTGATCCTCGCAGGTGCGCTTGGCTTTTGCGCGTGGGTCTCACCGCTGCGCGGCGCGCCGACGGCGAGCGCGCCGGCGGGCGATCAAATCGAGGAAATCCAGGTCATCGGCGAGCGGCCGGGGCCACGGCTGTGGAAGATCACGCGCGCCGATCATGTGCTGTGGGTGCTCGGCACCCTCAATCATTTGCCGCGGCGCATGGTCTGGCGTTCGAGCGAAGTCGATACGGCGCTCGCGCAGTCGCAGCAGGTGCTCGTCAGCGGTCCGTCGGTGTCGGCGAACATCGGGCCGATCGCGATGATCCGGCTGTATTTTCAGTGGCGCAGCACGCAGAAGAATCCCAGCCGCACGTTGCTCAAGGACTGGCTGCCGCCGCCGCTGTACGCGCGCTTTGAGGCGCTCAAGCAGCGGTTCGATGCGCACGATTCGAGCATCGAGGAGCTGCGGCCGTCCTTCGCCGCGTTGCGCTTGTACGAGAAGGCGCTCGATGCGGCCGGTCTGACCGGCCGGGACGAAGTCGAGAAGACCGTGCTCAAGCTGGCCTCCAAACGCCACATACCGGTGCGGCGCGCGGTGCTCGAAGTCGAGGACCCTTCCGGCACGCTCAAAGAGGTCAGTGCTCTGCCGCCGAGCGTCGAGGTCAGCTGCCTGGAGACAACCGTCACGCGGCTCGAGACCGACCTGCCCACCATGCAGGAGCGCGCCAAGGCTTGGGCGGTCGGCGATGTCGAGCGGCTGCGGGCACTGAAGTTTCCGGATCAGCGCGAGGCGTGCATCAGCGCGCTCTCGACGGCACCACGCATCCGCTCACTGATCGAGCGCGCCAACTCCGGCTGGGACGATGCCGCCGAGGCGGCGCTCACGAACGATCGGGTCAGCGTGGCGATGCGCCCGATCTACGAGCTGCTCGCTCCCAACGGACCGCTGGCGCGCTTTCGCGCCGCAGGCGCTACGGTCGAGGGACCGTAAGCGCAATTGCAGATCGATCAGGCGCCCCCGCATAATCGCGCTCATCCGCTGCGAAAACGCCGAGCGAGGTATCCCGTGAAGCATCGATGGCTGGCCGGGGCTTTGATGTGCGGCGCTACGGGCCTCGTGCTCGCGGCGCTCAAGCCGGGCGATCAGGCACCGGATTTCACGACCCAGGCGTCTTTGGCCGGCAAGCCGTTCGAGTTCTCGCTGGCCGCGGCGCTGCAGAAAGGACCGGTGGTGCTGTATTTTTATCCTGCGGCCTTCACCAAGGGCTGCACCATCGAAGCGCATGAGTTCGCCGAGGCGAGCGCGCAATTCGAGGCCCTAGGTGCAACCGTGATCGGTGTCTCGCACGACACTATCGATACGCTCAATCAATTCTCGGTCAGCGAGTGCCGCAACAAGTTCGCGGTCGCGGCCGATCCGGATCAACGCATCATGAAAGCCTACGATGCGGTGCTCTGGATCGATCCCAAACTGGCCAATCGCACCTCGTACGTGATTTCGCCGCAGGGCACGGTGCTCTATGCATACACGGCCCTCAATCCCGATCGGCACGTCAAGAATACGATGGATGCCGTGAAACAATGGCGGGCGCAGCACTCGCATTGAGCCCCTGAACGCCCGCGGCCGTGCGGCGCTGGAGCGCGCCCGCCCCTGAGTGCCTCAGTGCGGGTGGAAGCGAGCCGCCCCGACCGCGATGCCGTGACGCCGAAGTTTTCGGTACAGCGTGTTGCGGCTGAGACGCAGCTGCGCGGCCACCTGCGTCATGTTCCAGCCATTGCGCTCGATGACCTCTAGCAGCGCCTGGCGCTCGGCGATCTCGAGCGATGTGCATGCGCCGCTCGCTCGCGCCGCGCTGGCGGGGCTCGAGCCGGCAGCGGCAGCCGGACGCACCTCGAACTGGCGGATCTCGCTCGGTAGGTCGCTCAAGCGGATCAGCCGTCCCTCGCAGATGGCGAGCGCCGTGCGGATCGCGTTGCGCAGCTCGCGGATGTTGCCCGGCCAGTGGTAGGCGATCAGCTGCTCCAGGGCCCCGAGCTCGATGGCCACGGGCTCGCCGCCGGCCGACTCCTGGCCGATGCATTTGCGCACCAGCGCCTCCTTGTCGCGCCGTTTGGCCAGCGAGGGCATCTCGAGCGTGATGCCGTTGAGGCGGTAAAACAGATCCTCGCGGAAAGCGCCGCCGGCGAGCATGTCGCGCAAATTGCGATGCGTGGCCGCGATCACACGCAGATTCACCTTGATGGCCGCTTCGGTTCCGAGCGGCGTGACCTCGTGCTCCTCCAGGACCCGCAGCAGCCGCGTCTGCAGCCCCAAGGGCATGTCGCCGATTTCATCCAGGAACAGCGTACCGCCCGAGGACTGCACGATGCGGCCGCGCATGCCCTCGCGGCGCGCACCGGTGAAGGCGCCGGCCGCGTAACCGAACAGCTCGCTTTCGATGAGCGCTTCCGGGATGGCAGCACAATTGATTGCCACGAACGGCTGCCTGGCGCGCTGACTCGACAGATGCATCGCCTTGGCGAAGGCTTCCTTGCCCGAGCCGGTCGGTCCGCTGATGAGCACGCAAATCGCGGAGTCGAGCACGCGACGGGCGTTGTAGAGATTGCGGATCATCTGCGGATCCTCGCCCGCCAGACCTTCGAGCGTCGGGGCCTGACTCGAGAAGTCGCCGGCTACCGGGATGATCGTTCGGGGAGTCGAAGAGCGCTCGACTGGCGTGCGCCGGCGCTGCTGGGACAGCGCGGCGAAGCTCGCGTAATAACGATTGCCGTGCACCAGATCGCGCAGCTCCCACAGCGCGTGCCGTCCGGAGTTCGCCGCCGTCTGCAGCTCCTCGCAGTTGGCGTCGAAGAGGTCGGCAAACGGGCGTCCCACGAGCTGCCCGCGGTGATTCGCGCCGAGCAGCCGCAGCCCCGGCATGTCGGCCGCGACGATGATGCCCTCGGCCGACACGGCGATCGCGCCGTCGTGCAGCAGGTCGACGAATTCCGGCCGATAGTGGAAGCGCAGCACGGCATCGGACTGGTGGCGGCGCAGGAACAGGCATTTCTCAATCAGCCGCGCCGAGGCATTCACGAGTGCGACCGTGTGCATTTGCGACTCGCGCGTGCCACGCGAGTTGACGCTCGAGGCGTCGAGCACTGCGATGACATGCCCGAACGAGTCGTGAATCGGGGCGGCGGAGCAGGACAGGCCGACGTGACTGGCCTTGAAATGATCGGTCTGATGAATCGTGATTGGCCGGCGCTCGGTGGCGCAGGTGCCGATGCCATTCGTGCCCTCGCGCTGCTCGCTCCACTCGGCACCGAGGATCAGTCCTGCCCGCTTGAACATGCCTTTGATGGCCGGATCGACCCGTTCGCACAGAATGACCCCGGAGGTGTCGGCCAGCAGCAAGGCGTAACCGGAGCCGCAGATCTGCTCGTATAACGAGTCCATCTCCGCCTGCGCGATGTCGACCAGATCCGCATGTTCGGCTTGCAGCTCTCGCAATCGCCGGGCGTCCAGCACCACCGGCTCATTGCTTTGCACCGGATCGAGCTTGAAATCATTCAGACAGCGACGCCAGGAGGTGTCGACGGCCGGAACGAGATCCGTTGGCTTCGAGGCGGCGGGATCATGCCCGGCGACCCGGAATACCAGGTCCGCGTGCGGCTCGTGCCGATTGCTCATCGTGCACGCTCCGGCCGGTAGCGACGCCGAGCGATGTCTGAAGTAGTCATGGACGTGCCCCCGTCCCTGAGACCGCGGCGCAGCGCTTGTATCGCGCATAGAGTGCATCAGGTGACAACTGTCACATTAATGACACGGCTGTCGCGGGTCAACATGTCTACTGCCCATTAAGGTAAACTCAGCGGCCAGAGCGTGGGATGCGGCCGCAAGAACTGCTGGGCTCGCGCCCGAGCGCCCTGCGAGCCGCGAAGCCGCGGCACAGCTTACGACGCAGCGCCTCGCGAGCCGTGTATGGCACGACGCTTGCTCGCTCGATCATCCAAAGAGCGCACGCCGAAGCAAGGGGTTCCCATCAACGGCATTCATGAGCGCAGCGGGCGTGGTTTCAAGACCGAGTTTCCCTTCATCCTATCGAGCCGGTGCTACCGGCGCACGGAGAGCGAGATGAGCACAAGGAATAGTTCTGTATTGACTGCAGTCAGGTGCATCCTCGGTGGCGGCGTCTTGGCCGCAGCGGCGCTGACGCCACGGCTGTCCTACGCGGACACGCTGCCGTATGAGTCAGTGACGTCCGAGCGGCTGGTCAATGCGCAGCAGGACAATGGCTGGCTGATGTATCGACGCAATTACGAGAGTACCGGCTACGCGCCGTTTGATCAGATCAATACCAGCAACGTCAACAAGCTCAAGGTCGCGTTCGATTACGAGAGCGGTCTGTTCCAGGGCCACGAGGCCGCGCCGGTGGTCAACGGCAAGTACCTGTTCGTGACCACACCGATGGACCATGTGATTGCGATGGACGCGACCAGCGGCAAAGTGCTGTGGAAGTACGATTACCCGATCGATCAGAAAGCGCTGAAGACGGTCTGCTGCGACGTCGTCAATCGCGGCGTGGCGCTCTACGCTGATCTGGTCTACATGGCCACGCTGGGCAATCACATCGTGGCGCTCGATGCCAAGACCGGCAGCGTCAAGTGGGATACGGCGCTCGCCCCGCCGGGCGTGGGCTACTTCATCACCAGTGCGCCGCTGGTGGTCAACGGCAAGGTCATCATCGGCGATGGGGGCGGAGAGTACGGCGCGCGCGGAGAAATCGTCGCGATGAACGCCGAAACCGGTAAGGTGGAATGGAAGACCTATACGACCGCAGCGCCGGGGACCCCCGGTGGCAACACCTGGCCCAAGGGCGCATACAAGACCGGTGGCGGCAATCCCTGGATCACGGGAACCTACGATCACGCGAGCAACACGCTGTTCTGGGGCGTCGGCAATCCCGGCCCGTGGCTGGCGACGCTGCGTCCGGGCGCCAATTTGTACACCGACTCGGTGATGGCGCTGGATCCGAATACCGGCAAGCTCAAGTGGTACTACCAGTGGACGCCGAACGACACCTGGGACTACGACGGTGCCAACGAAGCGGTCGTGACGGATCTGAGCTACAACGGCAAGGCCTACAAGGCGATCGTACATGCCGACCGCAACGGTTGGTTCTACGCGGTGGATCGAAGCAACGGCAAACTGATTTATGCCGAGCCGTTCGTGCATGCGACTTCCATCACGGGCATGCGCGACGGCATTTCGCAGACCGATCCGGACCTGCGTCCGACGATCGAGAAGCAGGTGTTCGCCTGCCCGAGCTTTCTTGGCGGCAAAAATTGGTGGCCGATGGCCATCGACCCGCAGACCCACATGGCCTACATCCCCACGCAGCACGCTTGCATGGACATCAAGGGTGCGGAACCGGTCGCCTACAAGGCCGGGCTCGCCTTTCTCGATGAGTCCTTCGAAGTCAAGCACGATCCGACCACTGACAATTGGGGCTCAGTGCAGGCGGTCGATCTCAATACCGGCAAACAGGTCTGGCAATACGAGACCCACCTACCCTGGTCCGGTGCCACGCTCGCCACTGCCGGTGGCCTGGTGTTTAGCGGCAGCACGGATGGCCATTTCATGGCGTTCGACGCCAAGACTGGCAAGGTGCTGTGGAGCAGCGATCAATTGAGCTCCGGCATTATCGGCGTGCCGACCACCTACACGGTCGATGGCAAGCAGTACGTCGCCATTTGGGCGGGTTGGGGNGGTGCCGGTCCGATCTGGGGNGGGCAGATGGCCAAGGATCCCGCCGTGGCGGCGATCCCGAAAGGCGGGCACCTCTATGTCTTTGCTCTGCAATAACGGTGCGCACAAGCTCCGGTTTGCAGCTCTGATCCTCGGCGCGGTGCTCGCGCACCGCGCCGAGGCCGTGCCCGTGCTGAACGTCTGCATCGATCAGGCCAGCCCCACCGCGGCGATGGATGCGCGGGTCGCCGGCGCTGCCGCCCGGACGCAGGGCTACGCGGTCAAGCTGGTCGAATTTCTCGGCTATGGCAAGGGAGGCGACGCGCTTCCACCGAGCCGCTTTGCCAAATTGGCGCAGTCGGACTGCGAGCTGGTCATGGGCTTTCCCGTTGATCTCAGCGATCCGAATCTCCCGCCCGAGGTCGAGGCCACTGCGGCCTACGCCAGTACCGGCTTCGTGCTGGTGCGCCGCGGCGGCTCCAAGCCTGTGTCGCTGAATGAATTGCCCGCGGGCAGCGAAGTGGGCATCGCGCAGCTCGATACCTATGCGGGACTGCTCTACGGCACCCACCCCAATGTCGTCATGCACGTCTACCCGAGCGATTCGCTGATGCTGGAGGACTTGGAAGCGCATCACATCGCGGCGGCACTGGGCTGGCAGCCGTCGATCGAATCCTACGCCACTGCGCACCCTTCGCAGCCGTCGCTGCAGGTGCGCCTCGTGTCCGGCAAGCACATGCTTTGGAATCTCGTTGCGCTGTACGTCTCGCAATCTCAAGGCGCGGCCAGTGTGTTTGAGAAGGGTCTTGAGCAGTTGCAGAGCAGCGGGCAGTTAGCGCGCCTGATCCAGCCCTTTCGCAGCGCCGCTNCAAGCGCNACCGAGCCCGGCTCCGCACGCTGGCCTGCGGCGCATCTNCAGTGGGCGTACGCGCGCAATGCCGATGCCGGGCGTCTGCTCGAGGTGNCCGACATGAAGGCGANCAGTGCGAGAAGCCACCGCGCGCCACCCGCTCTGTACACCGCGGAACAGGCCCAGCAGGGCTTGGTCGCCTACAGCCAGTACTGTGCCATGTGTCATGGGCCGCTCCTGGATGGCCAGGCCGGTGGGTACTCCGGACCGGCCTTGAAGGGACCGGAGTTCGCAGATCCGAGCTACAACTTCCACATCAACGAGATGTTCAATTTCGTCGCCAAGCTCATGCCTGCCGCCACACCCGGCAGCCTGACGCGCGAACAGGATGTCGTGATCATGGCGTACCTGCTGCAGCAGAACGGCTATCCGCCGGGCATGCAGGCGCTGACCTACGAGCAGGCTGAGAAATCCAGGGTGCCGTTACGTTATTACGGAAAATAATCGTCCACTGGATCGGCACGGGAACTCTCGGCGATCAAACGGGCGTAAAGTTGCAGCCTGAGGACGCCGTACGGGACGCGGCGTGGCGGCCCAGGCAACGGGAATCGACCATGCTGACCGCGGGATCAAACGATCAAGGCAACCAATCAAACCGACGATAAGGAGAGTATTAATGAGTTCCTCGAGTTCCGCCCAGGCCCGGACGAGCAGTCCTGCAGCCGCGGCTTCCATGAATCTGAGCGCGTCGTTAGCGGCGCATTTGAAGACACTGCCCCGCACCGTGCCCTTGCGCGGCCGCTACGAGAATTCCATCGGCGGTAAGTGGGTTGCTCCGGTCAAGGGCGGCTACTTCGACAACATTTCGCCCACGACCGGCCAGGTCATCTGCCAGATCGCGCGTTCACAGGCCGAGGATGTCGAGCTCGCGCTCGATGCGGCGCATGCAGCCGCGGACAAGTGGGGCCGCACCGCGGTCGCCGAGCGCGCCCAGGCTCTGAACCGAATTGCGGACCGCATGGCCGAATATCTGCCGTTTCTCGCTGCGGTGGAAACCTACGACAACGGCAAGCCGATTCGTGAGACCAACCTTGCTGACCTGCCGCTCGCGGTCGACCATTTCCGCTATTTCGCCAGCTGCGTGCGTGCACAGGAGGGTTCGATCGGCGAGATCGACGACGACACCGTCGCCTATCACTTCCATGAGCCCATTGGTGTGGTGGGACAGATCATTCCGTGGAATTTCCCGATTCTCATGGCCGTCTGGAAGCTGGCGCCTGCGCTCGCCGCCGGCAATGCCGTCGTGCTCAAGCCCGCCGAGCAGACGCCGCTGTCGATCATGGTGCTCATGGAGCTGATCCAGGATCTGCTGCCGCCTGGAGTGCTCAACGTAGTCAACGGCTTCGGCCTCGAGGCCGGCAAGCCGCTGGCTTCCAACCCCCGCATCGGCAAGATCGCCTTCACCGGTGAGACCACGACCGGTCGGCTGATCATGCAGTACGCCTCGGAGAACATAATCCCGGTCACGCTCGAGCTCGGCGGCAAGTCGCCGAATATCTTCTTTGCCGACGTNATGCGCGAAAACGATGACTTCGTCGACAAGGCTCTGGAAGGCTTTGCGATGTTTGCGCTGAACCAGGGTGAGGTCTGCACCTGTCCGTCGCGAGCTCTGGTGCAGCGTTCGATTTACGAGCGCTTCATGGACAAGGCCGTCAAGCGGGTCGAGAGCATCCGTCAGGGCGACCCCTACGAAATGAGCACGCAGATCGGGGCGCAAGCGTCCAACGATCAGTTCGAGAAGATCCTCTCGTATATCGACATCGGCAAGAAGGAAGGCGCCAAGGTGCTCACCGGCGGTGCCGCCAACAAGCTCGCCGGCGAACTATCGGGCGGCTACTACATCAAGCCCACGATATTCGAAGGGCAAAACAAGATGCGGGTCTTCCAGGAGGAGATCTTCGGGCCGGTCGTGTCGGTCACGACGTTCGATACCCCGGAGCAGGCGCTCGAGATCGCGAATGACACGCTCTATGGACTGGGTGCCGGCGTGTGGACTCGCGACATGAACATGGCCTATCGCTTCGGGCGCGGTATCAAGGCCGGACGAGTGTGGACCAATTGCTATCACGCCTATCCGGCGCATGCGGCCTTTGGCGGCTATAAGAAGTCCGGTATCGGCCGTGAGACCCACAAGATGATGTTGGATCATTATCAGCAGACAAAGAACCTGCTTGTGAGCTACAGCACGAAGGCGTTAGGGTTCTTCTAGAGCTGAATGGGGCATTGGAAAACCGGGGTGGACAGCGCGGCTCAAGCGCCGCAGCGTCCGCCCCGGTTGACCGTGCAAGAGCCAAGGAGGCTGCCGTTGAACGAAATCGCCGTATCATCGATCGGTCGTGTCACCGCGACGCCGGCGGCCCGAGTACTGATCGAGCAGCTGAAGACAGCCCACGGGCCGATCATGTTCCATCTCTCGGGCGGCTGCTGCGATGGCAGCGCGCCGATGTGCTTCAAAGTAGGGGAATTCAAGCTCGGCGGCGTCGATGAGAAGGTGGGAGACATCGTTGGCTGCGAATTCTGGATGGACCGGGAGCAGCTGCGACGCTGGGCGCATACGCGCTGGAGCGTGGATGTGGTGCCCGGGCGCGGCGCGAGCTTCTCGCTCGAGGCGCCGCTGAACCAGCGCTTTCTGATTCGTTCATCGCTGTGCGCGTTGCCCGGCGA
>JGI12269J14319_10002068_pt1 | contig 19623 bp, 17 predicted proteins | sample PeaSoiSIISIP2007_FD_14319 | JGI IMG/M metagenome (IMG submission 14319)
GACACCAGCTTCGACACCATCGTCAATGACCGTCGGATCGGGCTGCGGTGCGACGACAGAGGCAGGGACGGCGGAACCCGGAAGCGGTGGGCGGCGCGACGAAGTCGGAACCCACTGCTTCACGGCCGTGAGAAGCTCCGAGGTGTCGATCGGTTTCGCCGCGTAGTCGTTGGCCCCGGCGTCGATGCAACGTTGACGCTCACCGGCTATCACCTTGCCGGTCACGGCGATCATGGGAAGGCTCCGGAACTTCTCGATGGCCCGGATGGCCCGCATCGTCTCGTATCCATCCATGATCGGCATCATGATGTCCATCAGGACGATGGACACGTCGGGCACGCTATTGAGCGTGGCGAGTGCCTCAGAGCCGCTCTCGGCGGTGAGCACTTCCGCGTTGGCACGCTCGAGGAGCGCGGACATGGCGAAGATGTTGCGATAGTCGTCGTCGACGACGAGGATCTTCGTCCCCGCAAGGTCATCGTCTGTCAATCCGTCCGATGTACGGCGATCCGGGCGCGGCACGGCGGTCCCGAGGTCAGGCTCCCCGGCGTCAGCACTGGAGGTGGATGGCGGCTGCACGGGCCTAACACCGGACGCGGCAGATGGTGTCGCCGGTGCCGGAGCAGAGACGCGCGCAGCACCAACCAAGGGCGCGGCCCGTGGGGCGCTGACCGCCGTCGGGACATAGAGGGTGAACGTGCTTCCTTGACCAGGGTTGCTGGTGAGAGTGATCTCGCCCCCGAGGAGGCCGGCCAGCTCGCGACTGATCGAAAGACCGAGGCCGGTTCCTCCATACAGCCGGGCGGTGGTGCCGTCCCCCTGGGCGAAGGCTTCGAAGATCCGGTGCTGCTGCTCGCCGTCGATACCGATTCCCGTGTCGCTGACAGCGAACGCCAGGTACGACGAGGTGGTCCCGAGCGACCCTCGATCGCGGCGCGGTCCCGTGGTGGCCACACTGACATCAACGTGGACAATGCCGCGTTCGGTGAATTTGAAGGCGTTGGCGAGCAGGTTCTTGAGGATCTGACGGAGGCGCTGCACGTCGGTGACGATGGCTTCGGGAGTGTCGGGCGAGATGTCGATCGAGTAGGCGAGGCCCTTTCCCTTGGCGACGAGCTCGAACTCGTTGAGCAGCGCACTGCGGAGCGTTGCGACCGAGCATTCCGCTAGCTCGGGCTCGATGGTCCCGGACTCGACCTTGGCGAGATCCAGGATGCTGTTGAGCAGGACCATGAGCTCCTTGCCCGATGTGCAGATCACGGAGGCGTACTGGACCTGGGTGTCGGTCATGTTGTGATCGGGATTGTCCTTGAGCTGCTCGGCCAGGATCAGGAGGCTGTTCAACGGGGTCCGGAGCTCGTGCGACATGTTGGCGATGAACTCGGACTTGTACTTCGAGGAGATGGCCAGCTGGGCGGCCTTCTCCTCGAGGAGCCGCTTCGATTGCTCGATTTCCTGGTTCCTGTTCGAGGCTTCCCGGTTGCGCTCGGCGAGCAGCGTGGCCTGACGCTCCAGGCCCTCGTTGGATTCGCGCAGCTCGCCTTGCTGGGAACGGAGTTCCTCGGCCAGGGACTGGGCTTGCTGGAGCAGGGTGTCGGTGAGGGCCGAGGCCTGGATGGTGCTGAGCACGATCCCAATGCTCTCGGTGATCGAGTCGAGAAACGTCTGGTGAGTGACCGAGAACGACGAGAACGAGGCGAGCTCGATGACCGCGCACAGCGTCCCCTCGAACAGGACGGGGATGGCGACGATGTTGAGGGGGGTGGAGGCACCGAGTCCCGAGCTGATCCGGACGTAGTCGCCGGGAACCTCGGTGAGCAGGATTCGCTTCTTCTCCTTGCCGCACTGGCCCACGAGGCCTTCACCGAGGCGGAACGAGGTCGCCAGGTGCCGGCGCTCTTCGAAGCCGTAGCCGGCCTGGAACTCGAGGACGGCTTCGCTGCCGTCGGTGGGGTTGGTCATCGAATAGAAGACGCCGTGCTGGACCGACACCAGCGTGGCCAGCTCGGACAAGATCATGTTCGACACGGTGCCCAGGTTGTCCTGGCCCTGGAGCATGCGGGTGAAGCGCTCCCGGTTCGTCTTCAACCAGTCCTGCTCGACGTTCTGTCTGGTCGTCTCGCGGAGATTGCGGATCATCTCGTTGAGCGTGTCCTTCAGTCCCGCCACCTCGCCGCTGGCCTCCATCGAGACTTGTCGCGTCAGGTCGCCCTCGGTCACGGCCGTGGCCACCTCGGCGATGGCCCGGACCTGGTTGGTCAGGTTGGCGGCCAGCTGATTCACGTTGTCGGTGAGGTCTTTCCAGACCCCGGCGACCTCTTTGGACTGCGCTTGGCCGCCGAGCTTTCCCTCGACGCCCACCTCGCGCGCCACCCGGGTCACCTCACCTGCGAAGGCGTTGAGCTGGTCGACCATGGCGTTGACGGTGTTCTTGAGCTGAAGGAACTCGCCTTTCACGTCGATCGAGATCTTCTTGCTGAGGTCGCCGTTCGCCACCGCCGTGGTCACCTCGGCGATGTTCCTCACCTGCCCGGTCAGGTTGCCGGCCATGAGGTTGACGTTGTCGGTGAGGTCCTTCCACACACCCCCGACCTCGATGGTGACCGCCGCGGCCTGGCCCAGCTTGCCCTCGGTGCCGACCTCGCGCGCCACCCGGGTCAACTCGGACACGAACCCGTTGAGCTGGTCGACCATGGCGTTGATGGTGTTCTTGAGCTCGAGCATCTCGCCTTGGACCTCGACGGCGACCTTCTTACTCAGGTCGCCGTCGGCGACGGCGCCGATGACGCGCTGCATCTCGCTGGTGGGGCGTACCAGGGCCTCGATCAGGTTGTTGACCGATTGCACGCTCCCGGACCAGCTCCGTGCCGAGCCCCCCAGGACGACGCGCTGCGACAGCCTGCCCTGCTCGCCGACGACCTCGCTGACCCGGGCCAGTTCTGCCTCAAGCACCTGGTTGGCGATGATGACGTCGTTGAGACCGTCGGCCACCTTGCCGGCCACGCCTGTCCATTCCAAGGGCATGCGGGCGGTGAAGTCACCGGCCTTGACCTGTTCCAAGACGTTCAACAGCACCTTGGGGTCGACAGGCTCGGCGGTGGTCGCCGTCGCTACTGGCATGGGCAGCCTTCCGGGTGCAGGCGTGCCGTTGTCTCGGGAGCGGCCTGGCGTCCAATTCCTCTTCATAAGGTCGGCGCGCCGGGAGACGAACCTGAGTGCTGATCTCCCCCTAGGCGAGAAGCCGGGGTCCTCGCGGTCGTTCGTTCACGCTGACAGGGCCGTCGCCATCAGCGAGTCGAGGACGTCTGCCGACGCCGGCCGGGCGAAGAAATAGCCCTGATAGCCGTCGCAATCGAGCGCGACCACCTCGGTGAATTGCGCCTCGGACTCGATGCCTTCGGCGACCACGGACATGTGCAGGCTGTGCGCCAGCCTGACGATGGCACTGACGATGAGGCGGCTGGTTGGTTCACGACCCAGGTCGGCGATGAAGGCCCGATCGATCTTGACGATGTTGACCGGGAACTGCTTGAGGTAGCTGAGCGACGAGTAGCCGGTCCCGAAGTCGTCGAGGGCGAGCTTGACCCCGAGGCGTCGGAGGTCGTTGAGCACGGTCAGAGCACGGTCGCTGTCCTGGATGAAGACGCTCTCGGTGACCTCGAGGGTCACCGCACTCGGGTCGGTACGGGTCTTGGTCAGGACATCGGCGACGGTGGAGGCGAACTCCGGTGCCATCAATTGGGAGGACGAGATGTTGACGCACATCTCGAGGTCCTCGTGGTGGTCGTGGCGTTGCCACCGGTGCAGGTCGATACAGGCCTACATGAGCACCCAGCGCCCGATGTCGACGATGAGGCCCGACTGCTCGGCGAGCGGGACGATCGTGTCGGGAGCCACGATTCCGCGCATGGGGTGCGCCCAGCGCAGCAGGGCCTCGACCCCGGTGATCCGCCCGTCGGCGGTGGCGACGATGGGCTGGTACTCGGTGCGCAGTTCACGGCGTGCCAACGCACCGCGCAGGTCGCGGTTGAGTGCGGCCCGGTTCTCGGCCGGGCGCTGCTCACCCACGTCGACCATCTCGTGGCGCGCCCCTCCCCTGCGTTTGGCCTGGTACATCGCCGTGTCCGCGTCCTGGAGGATGTGCTCGGGAACGTCGTCCCCCCGGCCGGCGAAGGCGATGCCCACGCTGGCACTGACCTGGACCTTGATCCCTGACAGCACGAAGGGTCGGCCCAGCGCCTCGTCGATCCTGGTGGCAACGGGCTCGACCTGCGACGTGTGTTCGAGGTCCTCGCACAAGACGATGAACTCGTCGCCCGCCAAGCGGGCCAACGTGTCACCGGGTCGCTGGAGCTCGGTCAGGCGTCCCGCCACCGCCACGAGGAGCTCATCGCCGACGTGATGGCCGTAGGTGTCGTTGATCACCTTGAACCGGTCGAGATCGGCGAACAGGATCGCCACCAGCTTCTCGGACCGCCGGCACCGGAGGAGGGCGTGCACGAGGCGGTGGACCAGCAGGGTCCGGTTGGGCAGTCCCGTCAGCGCATCGTGGACGCGGTCTCCCTGGCCCGGTCGGAGGACTCCCGGAGGTCGGACCGTGGCTGGGCGTTGAGGAGATAGGCGGCGGTGACATCGGCCAAGGTCGGGGCGGCGGTCATCGCGCCGGCGTTCATGGACCCCGGGTTGGTGCGGTAGAGATCGAGCGCGCCGAGCTGGTGGTCGTCGTGACGCAACGGAAAGGTGAAGACCGCACCGAGTCCCTCCTCGATCGCTCGGGCCGAGAACCGGGGGAAACGGTCATCGGCGCGCAGGTCGGGCACGACGACCGCTTCACCCTTCCGGTAGGCCACGAGACACGGGCCCTCGCCCAACTCGGTCTGGAGCTCCTCGAGGCGCATGGCGGCGTCATCCGACGCGGCGATGTAGTGGGGATCGGATCCGGGCGCGATCAGCGTCACGCCCGCCGCGCTGATGGGCAGGACGTCGACGATGCGAACCACCAAGTGGTCCAAAATCGCCTGAATCGGGAAATCCGTGACCAAGGTCCTCGCGAACTCCCTGAGGACGTCTGAGAGTCGCCGCTCGATCTCCATGAGACCCCCTGGGCAAGCTGCAAAAGCAGGCGGCAAGGACTGGGCGGAGGACTCGGTACGTAGTGCGAACAGGAAGTGTAACGGTGCGATCACGCGCCGTTCAAGCATTGTCGAACCACCGATGGGCGCGTTCGGACATTCACAAACATGCTCACCCACACACAATGACGACACGCTACCGCCGCATTAGGAACAGAACGTTCCCACCGTGGCCGACTGCGTTCACGGTGTGTCGTCATTGTGCAACGGTCGCTAAAGCACACGCTCTAGCGGTCGATGAGTAGCCAAGACCCCTGAGAGGGGCGCCTGGTTAAAACAGGGGGCCGGAATCCAGCTCCCGTCGCCGAGGCTCGACGTGTCCTCTCCCCATCCAACGGAAGAGGCACGTCCCATGGTTTCACGCCGAGCAGTCCCATCCCCTGTCGGTAAGGGCACGCGCCCCCGCCACCTCTCCACCTGGCTGGTACCGGTGACCGTCATCCTCGCCGGCGTCGCCGTCCTCGCCCCGGCTGTCAGTGCCGACGCCGCGCAGACACCGGTCGGCCTCGGCACGGTGGGCAGCTTCGCCGTCATCGCCGGCAGCGGCATCACGAACACGGGCCCGACGACGGTCAACGGCGACGTCGGAACGTTCCCGACCCCGGCGGAAAGCGGGACCGCCTCGATGACGATCACCGGCACCAATCACGACGCCGACGCGGTCACCCAGGGCGCCAAGAACGACCTCGTGACGGCGTACAACACCGCCGCGGGTGAGAGCCCGAGAACCGCGGTCCCCGCCGACCTCGGCGGACAGACCCTGAACCCGGGCACCTACAACTCCGCCTCCTCGATGGGGCTCACCGGAACGGTGACGCTCAACGGTGGCGGGAACCCCAACGCGCTCTTCGTCTTCCAGGCCGGCTCCACCCTCATCACGGCCTCGACGAGCAGCGTGAACCTGATCAACGGAGCCCAGGCGTGCAACGTCTTCTGGCAAGTCGGGAGCTCGGCCACCCTGGGCACCGGATCCACCTTCCGCGGCACCATCCTGGCGCTGACGTCGATCTCGGTGACCACGGGCACGACCATCAACGGTCGACTGCTCGCCCGCAACGGCGCGGTCACCCTGGACACCGACACCATCACGAAGCCGGCGTGCTCCACGTCGGGAGGAACGACGGTGACGACGGCGGCGGGCGGAACGGCCAAGGCCAGTGCCAAGACCCCCAGCCCGACCGGCGCGGGAGCCAAGACGGGTGCCGGCACCGCAACACCAGGTGGGACAGGATCGGGAACACCGAGCGGCACGACGGGCAGCGGCACGCTCCCCTTCACCGGGATCAACCCCCGCATCCCGATTCTCGGTGGTTCGATGGTCGCCTTCGGCCTTCTGCTGCTGGGACTCTCGAGCGCACGCCGGCGACGCACGAGCGCCTGATCCTCGGTCCGTGAGCTTCTGCTCGCGCGCCCAGACGGACCAAGGGCCACTGCCGGCTGAGGCGGGAGACAACTCCCCTCAGTCGGGCAGTGCGGAGCGTCTCCTCCCACCTGCCCGATCGAGCGCCTGCGTTGACCGCCCTCACCCCCAGGCTCATGGCCGCGGCCCTCGCCGTCGGGGCGACGGTCGTCCTCGCTGCGCACGCTCCCGAAGTCGCGCCACGCCCGGCAGGGACAGCCACTCCGTGCGAGACAGCAGCACAGGTGTCCGACCCCAGCACGCATCGGACTACGGGTGGAGCGACTGGGGGAATGCGTTCCCACCGGGGACCTACATGGGCAACTTGCAGGTGTGCCCGGGAAGTCTCGGCTGGTCGGTGTGACAGAGGCGGTCGCGACGCAACCGGTCGCGACGCAGTCAGTAGCGACGCAGTCGGGTCAGTGGGCCCCAGACGCCACGGCCTGTCCCCAGGTGTAGATGTAGAAGGCCGGGCTGCGGGTGACCACGGCGAAGAGCTCGGTGTCGCTCATCCACGGCTTCGCCGCCGCCGGGGCGGCCTCGCCGGCGCCCATGACGAGGATCCCACCCGACGCGGCCAGCTGGGGGGCACTGAAGCCCAGGATGTTGTCGCGATGTCCCCAACATCCGCTCCCGCCGCCGCCGCAGGCGAGGTTCCCCGAACCCGGGCCGTCGTCGTACATCCAGTTGTAATTCGACCCGAGGGCTCCGGCGTTCTCGCTCCAGTTCGACGCCCACCGCAGGATGCTCACGCCCGGAGGGACGATCGCCGGCGTGGGATCGGCATCGGCCGCGGCCGCGGCCAGCGCGTCCTGGTCGAGCTCGTTGACGAGCCCCACGGCGGGCGGGAGCCCCCGGTCGACGCGCTCGGTGTCGGCCAGCACGAAGAGCTGCTCGGCCGCGGTGAGCGTCGAGTAATCGCCCGGCAGGGTCATGGGCGCGAGGCCTTCGCGTGCGCGGGCACTGTCGGTGGCCTGCAACGTGGCCTCCACACACGGCGCTGACAGGGGACCCGCCGCCAGACAGGCGGTCTCGAACAACGGGGTGGGGGCGATGCTCGACGAGGGGTTGCCGGGAGGCACAATCCCGTGGCTGACGGCGGGCGCCGGCGGGTGCACCACGGGGGCGGGGTGCACCACCGGGGCGGGGTGGACGACGGGCGCGGCATGCACCACGGTCGTGGGTGGCGGCGCCACCGTCCGAGGAGCGGGCGCAGGAGGAGGAGGCGCCGCGGCCACGGCCGCTAACGGAGGGGACGGGGCGGTCGTGCTCGGCGGCGGCGGCTGTGTCGTCGGGGGTGAGGGCTTTGCCTTGGCGAGTGTGCCGGTGGCCTTTTCGTTCTCGAGAATCTTGCGCATCGCCACCAGCGGGGACTCCTTGCGGAGCTGACGCGGCACCGCGGGCCCGTGGGGCGAGTGCCGGGTCCCTGCCGCCGCGACCGCGCTGGGACCGGCCGTCGCCGCCAGCACCGCCGCGCCCGGCAGCGACACCATCAGGCCGAGACGCGCGATCGTGCGGCCGGCGGGACGACGGGCGTTCTGTCGCCGCACTGCACGGTTGGCGTGGATGGGGGGAAGTGGTTCGCGGCTCATGGTCGTTCGGGGCGAGCTGTCCGTGACGCTGCAATCGGTTTGCTCTACGACGCGACGTCGCGGCGCGCGAACGATGGCGCTGTCCGTCTCCTCCGCTTGCTCCGCCGCCCGGCAGGGCACCCGAGGTTGACCGTAGTGAACACGGGGGAGGCGTGCCAATCGCTCTGCGTGGGCTTCCGCACCACACCGAGACATATGATTTGCGTCGGCAACGAGCAACCGCCTCACTTGGGGATACGACGCCATGTGGTGTTGCGAACACACAGCTCTTGTAGGTGAGAGCACCCGGATTTCTCCCGTCCGGTCCTACAGAATCCGGTCCCACGCGGGCACCAGACGGTGAGTCGACCGTGCCGAAGGTGAGTGCGGGGCTCCTCCTGTACCGCGTGAGCGCGGCGGGAGACATCGAGGTGCTTCTCGTGCATCCCGGCGGCCCGTTCTGGGCGCGCAAGGACGCCGGCGCGTGGTCGATCCCCAAAGGCGAGTACGACGAGGGCGACGATCCCGCCGCACGCGCTGAGGAGGAGTTCGCCGAAGAGCTCGGCCTACGCGCCCCGTCGGGACCGCGTCACGACCTCGGTGAGGTTCGACAGGCAGGAGGAAAGCGGGTCCGGGCCTGGGCGGTACTCGGCGACCTCGACGCCCGTGCCACAACGAGCAACGTGTTCGAGATGGAGTGGCCGCCCCGCTCCGGAGAACAACGCACCTTCCCCGAGGTCGACAAAGCGGCGTGGTTCTCCCTCGACGAGGCCCGCACGAAGCTCCTGACCGGTCAGCTCCCCCTTCTCGATCGCCTGGAGTCGATCACACGACCGGGTTGACCGACCCACGAGACGACGCCTCCACAGGGCCACCGATATCAACCGCGGGCCACCGATGGACATCGATGGACATCGATCAGGGAATGCCACCGTCCACGCGCAGGAGCTGTCCGGTTGTGAAGCTCGAGGCGTCACTGGCGAAATAGAGCGCGGTGCCGACCACCTCGTCGGGATCGCCGAACCGCTTCAGGGCATGGCGTTGCGCACCGGTCGCGAAGCCCTCTTCGTCCCACGCCTTAGTCACGTCGGTGAGGAACGGGCCCGCCATGATGCAGTTGACGCGCACCGTCGGCCCGAGCGCCTGCGCGAATCCCACCGTCAACGAATTCACCCCGGCCTTGGCGGCCGCATACGGCAGGATGGCCGCGTTGGGCCGGATCGACCCCACACTGGACACGTTGATCACCGATCCTCCGCCGTCGCGCACCATGCGGCTGCCGACGAGCGCGGTGAGCCGGAACACGCCCTTCAGGTTCAGGTTCACAACCTTGTCCCACATGGCCTCGGTGACCTCGGTCACGTCCCCGTAGAGCAGGGACATCCCGGCGTTGTTGACGAGCACGTCGACGCGACCGAACGTGTCGTAGGCGGCGTCGGCCAGCGGCTCGAGCTCGTCCCAGTTCGAAACGTTGCACGACCACGGGAGCGCCCTGCGGCCAATCGCCTCCACCTCGCCGGCCACGGCCCGACAGGCGTCGAGCTTGCGGCTCGCCACCACGACATCGGCGCCGGCGGCGGCGAACCCGAGCACCATGGAGCGTCCCAGCCCCCGGCTGCCGCCGGTCACGAGCGCCACCTTGCCGGTGAGGTCGAAGCGGTCCCTGTCCACCGACGTGCGTACCCTCAGTGAAGAGACGTCGTCGACGCGAGGTCCGCCGCCCGCTCGGCCAGGTTCAGCACGACGTCGCCGAACGCCTCCATCTTGGGATTGTCGGCCGTTCCCTTCACCACGCGCGCGTAGCCGGCCTCGAGGACGACGGCCAGTTTGAAGCGGGCCAGAATGACGTAGTAGTCGATCTCGTCGGTGTCGCGCCCGCTCTCGCGCGAGTAGTAGCCGAGGAGCTCGTTGCGCGACGGCATGCCCGTGTAATCCACGTAACTACCGGTGGTGCGTTCCTCGTCCTCGTCGAGCCAGCCCTGGATCACCCACCCGAGGTCGAGGAGCGGGTCACCCACCGTCGCCATCTCCCAGTCCACGATCGCAGCGAGGCGGGCGGGGGTGCCGTGGCGGAACATCACGTTGGCGAACTGGTAGTCGCCGTGCATGATCCCCGGCTCGTAGTTCCGAGGTTGATGGCCCCGCAACCACGCCGCGGCGGTGTCGAGCCCCGGGATGTCGCGGAACTGCACGGCGGCGAGGTGGCTCATCCACCGGTCGACCTGGCGTTCGTGGAAGCCGTCGGGACGGCCGAAGCCATCGAGGCCGTGGGCCCGCCAGTCGACGCGGGCCAACTTGGCGATGCCGTCGACGAGCTGGAACGCCAGGCCGCGGCGGGCCTCGAGGTCGGCGTCGAAGGGGTCGGGCCACCCCCCACCACCCATGGGGGACCACCCGTCGACGTACTCCATCAGGTAGAAGCAACCCCCCATGAGTGCAGGGTCGTCGCATACCGCCAGGACCCGGGCGTGGGGCACGTCGGTGTCGGCCAACGCGGCGAGCAACCGGTACTCGCGCAACATGGTCTCGTTGCGACCCGCGGGCACGACGCGAGGGGGACGGCGCAGCGCCATGCGGTGCCCGCCGCGCCGGATCTCGAACAGCTCGTTCGAAGCGCCGCCGGTGATGAAGGTGGCTTCGACCGGCTCGCCCGCACCGGGCAGGCCGTGCTCGTCGAAGAACGCCCGGAGCCGCTCGGGATCGACGAGGCCGCGCGTACGAACCTCGTCGTCGACAACTGGGTCGTCTGTGACCGGGTCGTCTGTGACCGGGTCGTCTGTGACCGGGTCGTCGGTGGGGTCGGCGGCGTGGGCGAGCGAGTCGGTCACTGGTTGGCGACCTCGTGCTCGAGGTGCTCGGCGAACTTGGCGCGCGCCGCGGCGAGCTTCTCAGGCAGGTGCTCGGTGGGCCAAGCGCCGGGCGCGGCTTGATACCGCTTCAGGATCTGGCGAGCCACGGTGACGCGGTGCACCTCGCTGGGCCCGTCGACGAGCCCCATGATCGGAACCATCATCCAGTAGCCGCCGAGGGGAAGCTCGTTCGAGACACCGAGGGCGCCGTGCACCTGAATGGACCGCTGCACGATGTCGTGCAAGACCTGCGCGGTGAGCACCTTGACGGCGGCGATGTCGTGGCGGACCTTGCGGTAGTCCTGGTACCGGTCGATCTCCCACGCCACGTACAACACGAAGAGGCGGAACTGCATGAGCTGCGCGTAGGAGTCGGCGATGTAGTTCTGGACCGTCTGCTTGTCGGCCAGGATGCTGCCCTGGGTGTGGCGCGACAGGGCCCGCTCGCACATCATGTCGAGAGCCTTCTGGCATACCCCCACGGTCCGCATGGCGTGGTGGATGCGCCCGCCGCCGAGACGGGTCTGGGCTATGGCGAAGGCCTGGCCCTCACCACCGAGCAGGCTCTGGGCCGGCACGCGCACCTCGTTGTAGTGGATGAGGGCGTGCATCCCCTCGTGGCCGTCGCCGAAGTGCTCGCCCATGAGGCCGACGTTGCGCACGATGTCCACCCCGGCCGTGTCGGTGGGCACGAGGAACATCGACATCCCCTGGTACGCGCTCACGTCGGGATCGGTCACCGCCATCACGATGAGAAACGCCGACGTCCTGGCGTTCGACGAGAAGAACTTCCATCCGTCGATGACCCATTCGTCCCCGTCACGCCGGGCCCGCGTCTCGAAGCGGGTGGGGTCGGACCCTCCTTGGGGCTCGGTCATCGAGTACGACGAGAAGATCTCACCGTCGAGCAACGGGCGCAGGTAGCGCTCCTTCTGCTCGTCGGTGCCGTAGTGGGCGATGATCTCGGCGTTTCCCGTGTCCGGCGCCTGGCACCCGAAGATGATCGGGGCCCACCGGCTCCGGCCCAGGATCTCGTTCATGAGCGACAGCTTCACCTGGCCGTACCCCTCGCCCCCGAGCTCGGGACCGAGATGGCACGCCCACAGTTTCTGCTCCCGGACGCGTTGCTTCAGAGGGTCGACGATCTTGCGGAGCTTGTCGTCGAGGGGATGAAAGGTGCGATCACCCCACAACAGGTCGAGCGGCTCAACCTCTTCGCGGACGAAGGTGTCGGTCCAATCGAGCTTGCCCTGGAACTCCGGATCGGTGGAGAACTCCCAACCCAACGACGTGCCTCAGCTTTCGCCCGAGCCGTACTGCGCCTGCGGCAGGGGTCCGGCCGAAGCCGTGGGAGGGGCCGGGGCCGGGGGAGCCGCGGTTGGGGTCGCCGTCGGGATCGGGGACGACGTCGGGATCGTGCCGCCGGGGTCGACGACGCCGGTCGTCTCGGCCACCGCGGCGTTGGCGGAGGTCACCTGCACCGGCCCGTGCTCGGCCTCGAACGCCTGGACGAGACCGATGATCTCGGTCGCCCGGACCTCGGCGCCGGCATCGGCGCGCCCCATGCGCTGGGTGTAGGTGATGCCCCCCAACTCGAGCAGCAGCGCATCGCCCTTGCGCTTGGCCTGGATGTCGGCGAGTTTCGCCTGTCCCGCCTGTCCCGCCTGTTGGGCCTTGTCGGCGAGCTGTGTCGCCTGGGCCTTGACCTTGTCCATGAGTCCCATGAGCGTCCTCCTTCTCCGAGCCCACAGTAGGCCACCCGACCCCGGGGGGAGAAAGCGGACAACGGGGTTCTCGAGCGTCCCTGACCAGGCGGTGGAGCCCGGGGACGCGGCCACGACGCTGGTCAAGACGCGGTCATGACTCGGTCCAGGCGAGGCTGCGCTCCCACAGCTCGGCGGCGAGCTCGGGGGTGGCCCGTTCCGATGGAGCGCGCTCCGCGCCTTCGTCGTAGTAGCGACCCGTGACACCGGCCAGCGCGGGATCGGTGGCGCAGTACAGCGACGTACGCGCGCCCTCCTCGGGAGACTTCAAGATGCGTTTGAGGAGGGGCTCGAGGGGCCACGGCAGCCGGCGCCAGATGTCGGAGCCGATCACCCCGGGGTGAAGCGCATAGGTGGTGACAGTCGTCCGGCGGGCGAGCTCCTGGGCGAACAGCACGTTGCACAACTTGGACACGCCGTACTCCGAGAGGCCCGTGAGGCTGGACGTGGGCCGGCGCACGGCATCGAAGTCGACACCGCGGGCCTGGTAGTGGGCGTCACTCGCCACCACGACCACCCGGGCCGGGACACTTTGGCGCAGGGTGTCGAGCAGGAGCGTGGTGAACAGGAAGTGGCCGAGATGGTTGACCCCGAAGGCCATCTCGAAGCCGTCGGTCGTCAGCCCCCGCCGGCCCGCCACCCCGGCGTTGTCGATCAGCACGTGCAACGGCTCGCCCGAAGCGACGTAGCTGTCGGTGGCGGCGCGCACCGAGGCCAGGTCGGAGAGATCGAGCGCCAGGAAGCTCGCCGCGTCGGGCCCGTGGGCCGAGGTGATCGCGTCGATGACGGATTGGGCCCGTTGCGCCGAACGACACGCGATGTGCACGCGGGCGCCGCGCCGGGCGAGCTCGGTTGCCGTGGCCCGGCCGATGCCGGTGTTGGCCCCCGTGACGAGCACGGTGCGGCCGGTCATGTCGGCGGCGTCCTGCGCAGACATCGCCGTCACATCTCGAGCAGGGCCCGGCGGCCGTGCTCCTCGAACTCGGACTCGAGCGCGTCCATGTCGTCGGGTGTCAACCGGCGGTACGCAGAAGGACGTCCACCTCCCCGGGACGCAAAGGGCCGCCACCACACGGGGTCGGAGGTGTTCCAGTACTGGCGGCGCAGGGGGCGCTTGTCGACCTTGCCGGAGCCGGTGAGCGGGATGCGGTCGGTGATGCGGACGAAACGAGGCGCCCATTTCGTCCCCAGGTCGCTCTGGCCCTCGAGGAATTCGCCGAAGGCACCGGCGTCGAAGGTGTCGGGATCGGCCATCTCGAGTGCGGCCAGGGCCTGGTCGCCCGTGCGGGGATCGGGCACGGGGAGCACCACCGCGGTGACGACACCCGGAAAGCGGCTGAGGATCCTCTCGACGGGCGCCGCCGCGAAGTTCTCACCGTCCACGCGCAGCCAGTCCGCGGTGCGGCCCGCGAAGTAGAAGAAGCCGTCTGCGTCGCGATAGCCGAGGTCGCCGGACCAGAACCATCCGCGGCGGGTGCGCTCGGCGTCCGCCTCGTCGTTGGCGTAGTAGCCCTCGAAGCGCGACACGCCGTCGCGACTCACGATCTCCCCGATTGCTTCGGACGCGTTACGCAGCTTCCCTTCGGCGTCGAAGTCGGCGGGCGGGCACTCCTCGGCGCTCGTGGGGTCGACGATCACGACGTCGGTTCCCGGCGTTGGCTTGCCCATGGCCTGGCGCGGCGTCCCCGGGACCCGTGACATGGCGATGGCCCCCTCGCTCGACCCGTAGCCCTCGACGACGGGACAGGCGAAGCGACGCTTGAACGCCGAGATGTCCTGGGGCGAGGCGTCGGTGCCGAAACCGAAGCGCAGGGTGTTGTCGGCGTCGTCGGGCAACGGCGGTGTGGCGAGCACGTAGGCCAGGGCCCGGCCCACGTAGTTGAAATAGGTGACGCCGTAGTGCCGGACATCGGGAAGGAAGCCCGACGCCGAGAAGCGGCGCCGCAGCACGAGCTCCGCTCCCGCCGCGATGGCAGGCACCACGCAGGTGTTGAGGGCGTTGCCGTGGAACATGGGCATGGCGCAGTACATGACGTCTCCGGGCCCGAACCCCGAGCCTCCGGCCATGACGCTCGCCTGGCTCGCCATCCGACCCTGGCTGACGCGCACCGCCTTGGGTGCCCCCGTCGACCCCGAGGTGAACAGGAGGAGGTACAGGGTGTCGGGCCCGGGGTGTGGCGCGTCGGACGGTGAAGTGTGGGATGTCGCCGCCGCTGTCGCCTCGGATCGTTGGACGGGGTCGGCGGCCGCCGGAGGATAGCCGGGGGCGTCGCAGCGCAGGACCCGGGCCGTCTCGACACCGGTATCGAGCCCGTCGAGGAGCGCGCTCTGGGCGGCGTCGGTGACGATGAGCTGGCAGTCGGTATGGGCGATGTCGCGCGCCAGCTCCGCCCCCCGCCGGGTGGGGTTGATCCCCACCACGGTGGCGCCGGCTAACGCGGCACCACCGAGGAGAAAGAGGTACTCGGGCACGTTCTCGAGGAGCACACCCACGTGGAACGGCCCCGGACGGCGCAGCGTGGCCAACATGCGGGCCCGGGTCGTGCACTGGGCCACGACCTGGCGCCAGGTCCAGGACTCGTCCTCGAAACACAGGCCGGTGTGGTCGTCCTCGGCGCGCGCCAGGACGAGGTCGGCCACGGTGGTCATCGACGCGACGATAGTTTGAGGGACCACATGGGGATCTCCGAGCCACGCGACCTCGACGCGCTGCGCGACGGCCTGATCCGGTGGGTGCGGTCGTGGCGCCCCGAGATGCGCGACGTGCGTCTCGCCCCGCTGGCTCGGCCGGCCACAGGACTGTCGAGCGAAACGATCTTCGTGGAGGGCGACTGGAGCCCGGGCTCGGCGGCCGGTGCGCCCCGCCAGCACCTGGCGTGGGTGGTGCGGCTGCCCCCGAACGGCGAAGGGCTCTTCCCTTCCTACGACCTGGCCATGCAGGGGCGCCTGCAGAGCATCCTCGCCCATGCCGGTGTGGCCGCGGTGGAACCGCTCGCCGTCGAGGAGGACGAGGGGTGGGTGGGAGCCCCGTTCCTCGTGATGCCGCGCCTCGCCGGCCGGGTGGTGCGGGCAGACAAGCCCTACCTGCGCACGGGGTGGCTGGCCGAGTCCTCACCCCAGGACCAGGCGAGGCTGCACGGGGAGGTCGTCGGCGCGCTGGCCCAGATACACCGTCTCGACTGGGAGCGCCTCGGCTGCGACCGTGTCCTCGCCACGCGCCCCGGTCGGAGCTCGGCCGCGACCGACGCCCCGGTCGGCGGCTCGGGGTGGCTGGCCGGTGAGGTCGAACACTGGGCCCGGTACCTGGCATGGGCGGGCGAGGACGGCGCGCCGGCGGTGTTCGAGGCGGGCGTCGAGTGGTGCCGCGCCAACCTCCCGGCTCACGAGCCACCGCCGTCGCTGCTGTGGGGCGACGTCCAGCTCGGCAACGTCCTGGTGGCAGAGGACAGGGGTGTCGCCGCGGTGCTCGACTTCGAGATGGCGTCGATCGGCCCGGCCGAGGTCGACCTGGCCTGGTTCGTCGTCCTCCACGACATGGCGGTCGACCGCTGCGGTGGGGACCTTCCCGGGTTCCCCGGACGCGACGCCACCGTCGCCGCCTACGAGGCGCGACTGGGCCGGCCCGTTGCCGACCTGCACTGGTACGAGGCCTTCGCGGCGCTGCGCAGCGGGGCCATCCTGGTGCGCGCCGCCAGGTTGTTGACCCGTCTCGGTGTCGACGACAGCTGGCTCACCCACGAGAACCCGACCATGGCGCGCCTGGCCGCCCTGATCGAGAGCTGACCCCGGGTCGGTCGCCTACCGTGCGGGCATGAGCGACCGTCCTGCCCCGAGCCCCGCCGCCCTGCTCGACACCATGCCCTTCGCCCGTACGTGCGGGATCGAGCTCACCGAGGCCGGGCCCGAACGGGCCACCGGATCCACCATCGTGCACCGCGTCGTGGAGGCCGCGTACGGTGCGTTCTCGCGCGGACTTACGATCTCGCTCGAGATCGCCGCCGCCCTGATGCTGCTGGGCGCAGCCCTCTCAGCCATGACGGTGGCGCGCAAGACCGTGCAGCGCCACACTGCCGGATCGAGATGAGGTCGAGATGACGAGCGCCGAACTATTGAAGGATGCCTTCGGACGGGTGCGAGCTGTCGTGCACGACGTGGTCGAAGGAATGACGCCCGAAGAGATGGCGACGCGCCTGAGCGCTACCGCCAACTCCATCGCGTGGTTGGTCTGGCACCTGTCGCGGATCCAGGACGACCACGTCGCCGACATCGCGGGCGCGGAGCAGGTCTGGACGTCGTTGGGCTGGGCGGAGCGATTCGGTCTCCCCTTCGACGTGTGGGATACCGGGTACGGCCACGGTCCCGCAGAGGTTGCCGCCGTCAAGGCCGACGCGGACCTGTTGATCGGCTATCACGATGCCGTCTACGACAGCACGTTGCGATTCCTCGACACCGTCACCGACGCGGATCTCGATCGCGTCGTCGACACGAATTGGGACCCGCCGGTGACCATGGGTGTTCGCCTCGTGAGCGTGATCAGCGACGACCTGCAACATGCCGGACAGGCTGCTTTCGGGCGGGGGCTTCTGTGATCAGGTGGGCCCCGAACGCTGATGTCGGGATCGTGACGCGGCGGCGCGCTCGAGGAGGAGCGTGCCCTCGCGGCTGTTGCGGGTGAGCCCCGCCGCGCGCTCGAACTCCCAGCCTGCTTCGTCGAAGCGACCGAGCTTCTCGAGGAGATCGCCCCGCACGCTCGGCAGCAGGTGGTAGCTGTTGAGCGCCGGCTCGCCCACGAGGGCGTCGACGAGATCGAGGCCGACGTCGGGCCCGAACGCCATGGAGTACGCCACAGCGCGGTTGAGCTCCACCACCGGAGACGGCGCCAGTTGCGCGAGCGCGTCGTAGAGGGCGGCGATGCGCACCCAGTCGGTTTCCGCCGCCGTGAGAGCCGCCGCATGGCAAGCGGCGATGGCCGCTTGGAGCGCGTAGGGCCCGAAGCCGCGGCCCAGCTTGTCGGCCCTGTCGAGGGCGGCCATGCCGCGCCGGATGAGGAGGTGGTCCCATCGGCCCCGGTCCTGGTCGAGGAGCAGGATGGGCGCTCCCGAGGGACCCACGCGGGCACGGGCGCGCGACGCTTGGATCTCCATGAGCGCCACGAGACCATGCACCTCGGGCTCGTCGGGGAGCAGCTCGGCCAGGACGCGGCCGAGGCGAAGCGCGTCCTCGCACAGTGCGGGACGCATCCAGTCGTCGCCGGCGGTAGCGGAGTAGCCCTCGTTGAAGATGAGATAGAGCACCTCGAGCACCGAAGCCAGGCGGGCGGTTCGGTCGGCGCCCTCGGGGACCTCGAAGGGGACCTTGGCCTCGGCGAGGGTCCGCTTGGCGCGCACGATGCGCTGTGCGACGGTCGACTCCCGGACGAGGTAGGCACGGGCGATCTCGTCGGTGGTCAGGCTCCCGAGGAGGCGCAGCGTCAGCGCCACTCGGGCGTCGGTCGCGAGGACGGGATGGCACGCGACGAAGATGAGACGCAGGAGGTCGTCGCCGAAATCATCGTCGGAATCGTCGAGCTCGGGGCCCGAGAGCTCCTCTGATCGGAGCTCTATTTGACGGCCGAGCTCCTCGTGCTTGCGCTCGAGCACCGACCTCCGCCGCAACATGTCGACGGCGCGTCGCTTGCCCACCGTCATGAGCCAGGCGCCAGGGTTGTCGGGAACGCCCGACTTCGGCCATTGCTCGAGTGCGGCCGCCAGGGCGTCATGGGCCAGGTCCTCCCCCATCCCGACGTCGCCCACGTAGCGGGACAGGCCGGCGATGACCCGGGCCGACTCGATCCTCCACACAGCGTCGATGGCGCCGCGCGCCGCCTCGACGGCGGGCGCGTCACGACCCGGCGTCGGCTCCGTCACCGCGACGCCGACGCCGGGCCAGCGCCCACACGTCCGGGCAGGAAGAGCGGTGCCATCCGAGGACTACCGGCCGCCGGCCTTCTGGACCTCGGGAGGGAACTCGTCCATCTCGAAGATCTGCCGGACCTCGATGACCGGGCCGTCTGCACAAGGAGCACGCTTCGCCCACTCGACGGCCTCGTCCTTCGACTTCACCTCGATCAGCCAGTAGCCGCCGACGACCTCCTTGGCTTCGCTGAACGGGCCGTCGGTGACGGTGGGCTTTCCGCCGGGGAACGACACCCGCACCCCCTCCGTGCTGGGGTGCAGTCCGTCGAGCGCTAGCAGAACGCCTGCTTTGGTCAGCTCCTCGTTGTACTTCGTCATGGCCTCCACCGCCTCGACAGACGGCATCCAGTCGTCCTCGGAGATGTTTGGGAGCATGAACATCATGAATCGCATGGTGACTCCTCCTTCTCGTGGTTGCTCAGGGCCTGGTTCACCCTGGGTCTGGGCTGGCGTTTCATCGGGAGCGAGACATCCGGGCGTCGGTGGCCGGAGGCCCTTCTCTACTCGAGCGTCGAACGAGGTGGCCCGAAATCGACACCTCTCGGGGGCGATTCTCCCGTCCTTTCTGTTGTCCGCCTCTCGTCCCTCTGTTCCTCCCAGATGATGAGTTAGCCTCATAACGAGCTATACTCAGCATTCTGCGGCCACCGTGCCGCCGGGCATTCGAAAGGACGGGAGTGCCACTTCACACCCATAGCGCCGGCCCCCGGAGCCCGGCCGCCACCACCCTCGAGCTCGCCGAGTTGCTCACCCACACCGCCCGCCGGCTACGCCGGGGGTCGATCGTGCAGCTCGCGCCTCTGGGCCTGACCTACGCCCAGGCCCGAGTGCTTCGCCTGGTCGCCGCCGACGGTCGACCGCTACGGATGGCGGACCTCGCCGCCCAGCTCGACGTGGTCCCCCGGTCGGTCACGACCATGGTCGACGCCCTCGAATCGGCGGGGCTCGTGGCCCG
>JGI12269J14319_10002069_pt1 | contig 19610 bp, 16 predicted proteins | sample PeaSoiSIISIP2007_FD_14319 | JGI IMG/M metagenome (IMG submission 14319)
TAGTTGGCGATTCGGCCGGTTCGACAGGATGAATCCGGATGTCGGGGTTCCGAGCGCGCAGGTAGCGACCCACTCCCATCACGGTTCCGCCGGTGCCAACTCCAGCCACAAAGGCGTCCGGACAAAGCCCCGCTGACTCCAACTGCGCCCAGATTTCAGGGCCAGTCGTGGTCTCATGCGCCTCGGTGTTGGCGCGGTTTGAAAACTGGCAGGGCAGGAAAACGTCGGAGCGGCTCGCCGCGAATTCTTCCGACATGCGGATACTTCCCAGAAACCCGCCCTGGTCGGCGCTGACCAGGACGATCTCGGCACCGTAGCTACGGATCAAACCCTGGCGTTCGTGGCTCATCCAATCGGGCATAAAGATCCTCACCGGATGCCCGAGGGCGCGACCGATGGCGGCAAACGAGATGCCGGTATTCCCGCTGGTAGCTTCTGCAATCGTGTCGCCCGGCCGAATTCGGCCGGTCGCGTAAGCCTCCTTCAGAATGTGCAGCGCCATCCGGTCCTTGATGCTGCCGGTAAGGTTCAGTTGTTCCGATTTGGCATAGATGGTCCGGTGCTGCGCCCGGCAATCGAAATGGATACCGAGCAGTGGCGTATTTCCGACCAGACAACTCACGGCATCAAATCTCTGCGCTGATGAATCCATAGTGATCGAGGCTAACTTTGCTCCGTCTTAAACACTATAATCTCTGCGATTCGGCTGGCCAAATGCGGAACAGAAATAGTCAAATTTGGAAACGCCGACATAGGGGTGAAGGTTAATGCGGAGCACTGAATCCCGGCAGCCAGGCACAGAACTGGGCACCGTATACCGAACCCAAGAATCAGTGCCCTGCAGGTTGTTGGTGCGAAAGGGGGGACTCGAACCCCCATGGGTTTCCCCGCCAGATCCTAAGTCTGGTGCGTCTGCCAATTCCGCCACTTTCGCACGGGCTGAATTTCCATAAGTCTAGATGCGAAGCCGCACTGATTGCAACGCCGCCCTTACCACGGCGAACACTACTTCGGGTTGGGTTTGCGAAGCCCTAAAGCGGGTGAGATCATCTACTACCAAAGCAGTGGAACATGCCCCGGCTGACGCCCATCCCGACGCGGCCCTTCGGCCACAACGGCTCCTCGCTCCCGCCCCGCACCGGTGGAGGCGACGATGGCCGCGGACGCGACGACGACGGCCTGCCTGACTCTATTCCGGACTCTATTCCGAATTATGGCGAGCGCTTGCGTCGTGCCCGGATGGGACTGGCCGTCGCTCTGACACCCGTCTTCATGCTCTTCATTTCTTTCACGGCGGTTTACGTCATTCGGCGCGGATTCCTGAGTCTCGATCTGAGCGGCACGGCTTACATCCGAACCTGGGCTCCGGTTGAATTGCCCTGGATGCTACTGCTGGCCAACACTGCCGTCCTGATCGCGAGCAGCATTACGATCGACTTGGCGCGGCGCGACATCACACGACGAGCCGCGCTCGCCCCTGTGCAATCGATGCCCGGCATTTCGCTCGGCGACGAGCGCCGTTTCCCTTGGTTGGGCTTGACTACAGTACTCGGTCTCCTGTTTCTAGCCGGGCAACTTTTTGTCTGGAACAGGCTTTCCGCCAGCGGTTTTCACCTTGCCGGCGGCACCAGCAGTTCCTTCGTTTACATTCTTACCGCCATGCACGGGCTGCATCTTTCCGGCGGCGTGCTGGCGCTTTTGTGCACGCATGTCGCGGCGGTTCTGCATCGTCCTGTCGAAACGCGCCGCATCGTTGTTGACATCGCCTCGTGGTACTGGCATTCGATGACGGGACTGTGGATTTACATCATGGTGCTGTTCTCGTTTGCCGCGCAGTGAGGCAGTCGTGGGTCGTTAGCCGCTGGTCGTTGGCGATCCATGCTTCCTAGGGGCAGGTTGCAGCGCAGCTTGCAAATCAGCAATTAAGTCTTCAGTGTCTTCAATACCGGCCGAGTAGCGGATGAGGGCTTCGGGGATGCCGCTGGCTTTACGCTCCTCGGGCGTGGACTCTACGTGGCTGGTGGTAGCGGGAGGGCCGGCGACGGTTTCGACCGCACCCAGGTTGGCGGCGAGATGGGCGTAGCGAAGGTGGGGAAGGAACTTCTTGACTGCCGGGAAACCGCCCTTCAGAACGAAGCTGAGGACGCCACCATAGCCGCTCATCTGGCAGCGAGCGATGGCGTGATTTTCGTGCGACTCCAGGCCAGGATAAAACACGGCTTCGACCTGGGGATGCGCTTGCAGGAAACGGGCGATCTTGAGCGCGCTTTGGTTCTGCTGGCGAATGCGGAGATGCAAGGTTTTCATTCCCCGCAGCAGCAGGTAGGCGGCCATGGGGTCGAGGCAGGCTCCCGTAATTTCGCGGAAGTGGTAGATGCGGCTCACCAGATCGCGGCGGCCGCAGGCAACTCCGCCGAGAGCGTCGGCGTGTCCGCCGAGAAACTTGGTGGCGCTGTGAACCACAAGGTCGGCGCCCAGTTTCAGCGGTTGCTGATTGATCGGGGTGGCAAAAGTGTTGTCTACGACGACCAGAGCGCCATGGCGATGTGCTGCCGCCGTCAGGCGAGCGAGGTCGATGACTTTGTTGGTGGGGTTGGTCGGGCTCTCCAGATACAGGACCTTACAGCCGCGGGAGATGGCGGATTCGATTGCCTGATGATCGGTGGTATCGCAGAGCGTGACGCCGATCTGGAACCTGGGCAGAAATTCAATGAAGAGCTTGTTGGTGCCTCCGTAGGTGTCGTTCACCGAGACCAGACTGTCGCCCGGCGAGAGCAGCGTGAACAGGGTGTTGCTGATGGCGGCCATGCCGCTGGCAAAGCTGGTGGCCGCTTCAGCGCCTTCCAGGATTTTTACCTTCTCCTCGAATGCGGCCACGGTGGGGTTGGTATTGCGGCCGTAAATGTGACCGGGTTTCTTGCCCTGCGCCACCTTTAGCCATTCGTCAACATCCTGGTAGCCGAACGAAACACTATGCGCCACCGGGAGTTGGGTTGCGCCCATCCAGTGAATGTCTTGCTCTCCTGCCCAGACCGAGAGAGTGCCTAGGCCTGGTGCAACGCCGGGATTCTCTTGTGGTGAGAACTTGGTTTTCTTTTTCATGTCGCGTGGCACCTGTGGCGGATCGAACTCAGTGTCTCACAAAGCGAGGAGAATTCCCGGACACGTTCCCTGTGCGTGTGAGGGGAAGTAGGGGTCCTTCGACTCCGCAGGGACTTCACTTCGCGAAGTCCTGCTCCGCTCAGGATGACAACGTTGAAAGGCTGGCCACAGAAAATCTCCACAATGCTCCCCCGACGAAGCAGGATTTATAATAGAAAGATTCGGCTGTGGGTTTTGATCCGTCTGTGACGCCAGGGGACGATGTCGACAGAAAGCATTGTGGTTCGCGGGGCCCGGGTTCATAACCTCAAGAACATTGATTTTGAGATTGAGCACAACACTCTGACCGTCGTCACTGGCGTCTCCGGTTCGGGTAAGTCGTCGCTTGCTTTCGACACGATCTACGCCGAGGGGCAGCGGCGTTACGTAGAGTCGCTGTCCGCATACGCCCGGCAGTTTCTGGAGCGGATTGAGAAGCCTGACGTTGATCTCATCGACGGCATTGCGCCCGCGGTGGCTATCAAGCAGAAGAACTCCACTCGCAATCCTCGCTCCACTGTAGCCACTGCTACCGAGATCTTCGATTACCTGCGGCTGCTCTTTGCCCGCATTGGGCGCACTTACTGCCTGCTTTGCGGGCAGGAAGTAAAGAAAGATACGGTGGACGAAGTCGCCGACCGGCTGCTGGCTCTGGGAGAGGGCACTCGGCTGAATGTGTTCTTTCCGATTCAGGCGCACGTACCTGCCGCCGAAGAAAAGAACGCCAAGAAGTCTCGCGCGAAGAAAAAGGCGGCCAAGTCTGATCTGCCCTCCGATGCGAGCTTTAACTCGATTTCGGACGAGATGAGAACGCGGTTGTTTGATCTCCGCAAACGCGGCTTCAACCGGCTCTTTCAGAACGGCCGGATCTTCGAGTTTTCGACTCCGGAATCTTTGCTTGACATCGACTTTACCGAACCTATTTTTGGTCTGGTGGATCGGCTGGTTGTCTCCGCTGACCAGCGCTCACGCATGGTCGATGCCATTGAGATCGGCTATCGGGAAGCGGGCGAGGTTATTTTCGAAACTGCCCCGATCGAGGGCGCGACTCCCGAGCGGCTGCGCTTCTCCCAGCGCTTCGAGTGCAAGAACGACGGCTGCCGCTGCGACGAGCCCGAGCCGCGGCTGTTTTCATTCAACAATCCTTATGGGGCCTGCCCGCGCTGCCAGGGCTTCGGTAACACCATTGACATCGATCTCGACCTCGTCATCCCCGACAAAGGCAAGACCCTGAATGAAGGTGCGATTGAGCCCTGGACGAAGCCGAAATACCGGCCGCTGTTCGCGGACTTGCGGCGTTTCGCGCGGCAAGCGGAAATTCCGCTGGATGTGCCTTGGTATGAATTGGACGCCGACCAACAGAAGCTGATCGTGGATGGTGTCCGCGGTTTCGGCGGCGTGCGCGGCTTTTTCCAGTATCTTGAGCGTAAGAAGTACAAGCTGCATGTTCGCGTCTTTCTCAGCCGCTATCGCGGATATTCACTGTGCTCCACTTGCGGTGGAACTCGGCTGCGCGCAGAAGCTCGCCAGGTAAGAATCAATGGCAGGAACATCTGCCAGGTGTGCAGCATGACCGTCGAGGGTGCAGCCCGCTTCTTCGATCAGCTCACGCTCTCGACTGAGCAGGCCGCAATTGCTGACAGGCTGCTGATCGAACTTCGGGAACGGCTGCGTTTCCTCAACGAAGTCGGCCTGGAGTATCTGACGCTGGACCGTCTCGCCTCGACGCTTTCGGGCGGCGAAGCGCAGCGCATTCAGCTGGCAACTTCTCTCGGCTCGCGTCTGGTCGGCACGCTGTATGTGCTAGACGAGCCTTCGATTGGCCTGCACAGCCGCGATACCCATCGGCTCATCAAGATCCTGCACGACCTGCGCGACCTGGGAAACACGATTCTCGTGGTCGAGCACGATCCCGACATCATGCGCGCCGCCGATCGCATTCTCGACCTTGGTCCGGGCGCCGGGGAGAATGGCGGAAAAGTCGTCGGGGCTGGCACCTACAACGAGATCGTCAAGATGCCGCACTCGCTCACCGGCCGTTACCTGGCCGACGAACTTCGCATCCAGATTCCAGCGCGACGCCGGCCACCGGGGTCGCACAAACTTCGCATCACTGGAGCCCGAGCGCACAACCTTAAGCACATTGATCTGGAAATTCCGCTGGGCATGCTGGTGGCGATTACCGGCGTCTCGGGCTCGGGAAAATCGTCGTTACTGCATGACGTCCTCTATCAGGCACTGGCCACGGCCAAGCGACAGACTAACGGTGGCCGTTCCGCCATTTTGTGGGACAGCATCGAAGGCGATGAGTTCCTCGACGAGGTCGTGCTTGCGGATCAATCGCCCATCGGCCGCACACCGCGCTCGAATCCGGTTACGTATATCAAGGCGTTCGATATTATCCGTGAGCTATTCGCTTCGCTTCCTGAAGCGCAAAAGCGCGGCTTCCCTGCAGGACATTTTTCCTTTAACGTGCCCGGCGGCCGCTGTGATAACTGCCAGGGCGACGGTACTGTCACCGTCGAAATGCAATTTCTTGCCGACGTGGAGTTGATCTGCGACGAGTGCAAGGGCACGCGCTACAAGCCGCAGGTGCTCGAAATCCACTACAAAGGCAAGAGCATCCACGAGGTGCTGAACCTCACCATTCGGGAAGCGCTCAAGTTCTTTGCCGAGGTTCCGCGGCTGACGGAAAAATTGCGCGTGCTCGACGAAGTTGGGCTCGGCTACCTGCGTCTGGGCCAATCAGCCACCACGCTTTCGGGAGGCGAAGCACAGCGCATGAAGCTGGCGTCGCATCTTCAGCCCGGAACTCGTCCGGTCAGCCGTGCCGGAGAGGGCGGCGACGAACCCAAACGCAAGCGCCACATGCTTTACATTTTCGACGAGCCTACGACCGGTCTGCATTTCGACGATGTCAGCAAACTACTTTCCGCTTTTCGCCGTCTAATTGATGCGGGAGGGTCCATTGTCGTCATCGAGCACAATCTCGAAGTGATCAAGACGGCGGATTGGGTTATCGACCTTGGTCCCGAAGGCGGAGATGGCGGCGGGAATGTCGTCGGGTTCGGGCCGCCGGAAGCGATTGCCGAGCTGGAAGACTCGTACACTGGACAGTATCTGAAGCAAGTCTTGAACGGGAATGGCGTGCGCAATGCCGGAAGCTAAAGTGACAGAGAGATGGACCGTCCCTCCGGGGCTTGCACCATTCTCCACGCGTTTCTCAGCGCTGAAGCGCCGGGCTAAGTTCGGTCGCCCCTCCGGGGCTAGAGATTCCCACGCATGAGAAGCATGGTTGCCAGCGCCACGCTGCTCGTTGTTCTAACCGCATGCGCACTCGCGCAAACCCACACCACCGTCCGCCATTACAAGGAACGCATTGACGACACACCGCCGGAAATCGCGCAGGCGGAGGATGCCATCCAGAAAAACGATTTCACCGGCGCGGAAACGCTGCTGAAAAAGGCGATCGATAAAGACCCCAACAATTACCAGGCGTGGTTCGATCTCGGATTCGTCCTGAACCGCCTCGGTCGCACCGAGGAATCCATAGCCGCGTATCGCAAATCTGTCGCGGCTAAGCCGGACGTTTTTGAATCGAACCTCAATCTGGGCCTCATGCTCGTCCGCGCCAATAATCCAGACGCCGAACAGTTCCTGCGAGCCGCCACCGGCCTGAAACCTACAGCTCACATCGAAGAAGGCCAGGCCCGCGCCTGGCTTGCGCTGGCACATCTACTGGAAAGTAAGAAGCCCGGCGAAGCACTCCAGGCTTACCACAAGGCCTCCGAGCTTACGCCTAAGGATCCCGAGCCCCATCTTTCTGCGGGTCTGCTGCACGAGCGGCAAAAGGAATTCTCGGACGCCGAGGCAGAATACAAACAAGTGCTGACGCTCGATCCGCACTCTACCGAAGCCGCAATCGGCCTCACCAACCTGTACATGAAGTCCGGCCGACTTAGCGAAGCCGAGCCCCTGCTGCGCCGGCTGGCTGCAGAGCGCCCCGATGACGCTGGCATTCATCTGCAACTGGGGCGCGTACTTATCGCCGAGAGCAAGAAAGACGACGCCATCGCGGAACTCCAGGCCGCGCTGAAGCTCGCCCCGTCAGATAGCGATGCCCAGCGTGAACTTGCCGAGCTGTATTCGAGTGCGGGAAAGAATGATCTCGCGGAGAGCGAATATCGTGCTCTGGTCGCCGCCCAGCCGAAAGACCCGGAATTGCATCGCGGAATGGGGCATGCTTTGCTGCTGCAAAAGAAATTCCCGGAAGCCGAACAGGAATTCTTGATTGCGGTCCGACTGAAGCGCGATTGGCCCGATATTTATGTTGATCTGGCCTTTGCGGCTAGCGAGAACAAGAACTACGAACTCGCGGTCCGAGCTCTCAATGGGCGCTCTATGTTAAACGCGGAGATGCCTCCGATCTGTTTCTTTCTTCGCGCCTCTGCTTATGACCACTTGCGCGACTACAAACAGGCTGCGCTCGATTATCATCAATTTCTGAGTGTTGCGAACGGGAAGTATCCCGATCAGGAGTGGCAGGCTACCCATCGCCTGATCGCCATTGAACCGAAAAAGCGTTGACCGCCATGCGCCGATTTGCCTTGTATGTGTTGTTCCTTGCGCTTGCCTCCGCCTACGGCGCGGCCAAGGACGAACCCGTAGACGAACTCAAGGCGCGCTTCGAAAGCGCGCGCCCCGAAGACCGTCCCGACCTCGCCATCGAGATCGCACGGCATCAGCTTCGCAATGCGGACAAACTCTACACCGAGGGCAAGGTCGACCAGGCCCGGGCTGCCGTTGACGACATTGTCGCCTATTCCGAGAAAGCGCGCGACGCCGCCCTGCAAACCAAAAAGCACCTCAAGAATGTCGAGATCGATGCACGAAAAATGGCGGAGAAGCTGCGCGACATCAAGCGCACCCTCGCCTTCGAAGACCAGCCTCCGGTCGAACAGGCCATTCGCCGCCTCGAAGAGATCCGCACCACGCTGCTCAATGAAATGTTCGCCAAGGAAAAGAAGGAGAATAAGTGATGCCGGGTAAGCGCTGGCGCAGAGCGTTCGGACTGGCACTGTTGCTTGCGCTTCCGCTCTGCTCGCCGCTGTGGGCCCAACAGCGCCGCCGCGACCCGCTCAATCCGCTCGAAATCGATCAGCTCCGCGACGCCATGCTCGACCCCGACCAGCGCTTGAAGCTTTACGTGCAGTTTTCCCGGGACCGCATGACCAAGCTTGAGCAAATGCGCGCCGATCCCAAGACCACCGATCGCGCCCGTCAGACCCACGACATGCTGGAAGATTTCCTCGCCGTCTACGACGAATTGAATGACAACATCGACATGTACGTCGGCCGCAAGGACGATATCCGCAAGCCGTTGAAAGTTGTCATCGAGGCCGACACCGAATTTCAGGCCAAGTTGCGCGCAATCAAGAACTCGGCGAACACCAGCGCTGCCGAAGCCAACCAGTACGAGTTCCTGCTGACTGACGCCCTCGACACCGTGGACTCCAGCGCCGACGACCACCGCAAGACCGCGGCTGAGGTCGAGGAATACATGAAGAAAAAAAAGAAGCAGAAATAGAGCTTCTGGTCGACGGCCTCACACGGCTGTGTGCTGACGGCTGACGGCTGCCTCTGCTACTCTTCCTTCAACGTGTCTCTGCGGCTCACCGATATTTTTCACGAGGCCTATTGCGAACTTCGTCCCCGCACGTCCGCGCCGCCTCTGCACGTTCGCTTCTATCCGTTTGTGTCCATCAATAACACCATTCGTCTGCGCCAGGGAGAGCTCTACATTCGGCTCTCCGACCTGCTCGAAGGGGCGCCCGAGACCGTGTTGCACTCGATTGCCCACATCCTGCTGGCCAAGCTCTATCGCAAGCCGGTCGATCGCGCTCACAGCGCCCGTTATCGGCGCTATGTTGCCAGCCACGACGTTGCCGCCAAAGCCCGACTCGTGCGCCAGATGCGCGGACACAAGCACATCCGCTCTGCGCGCGGCCATTTCTACCATCTGGAAGAAATCTTCGACGACCTCAACCGCCGCTTTTTTCACGGGCTCATGGGACGTCCGCAACTTACCTGGAGCCAGAACCACGCCCGCAGCAGCCTTGGCCACTACGATCCCGCGCATAATGCCATCGTCATCAGCCGCGTCTTTGATAACCCGAGGGTGCCGCGCTACGCGGTCGAGTACATCCTGTTTCACGAGATGCTGCATTTGAAGCATCCCGTCAGACTGCGGGGGAGCCGGAGATGTGTGCACTCGCGGGAGTTCTTGGCAGAAGAAAGAGTGTTTCCAGAATTGGAGCAGGCACGCAAGTTTCTGCGCATGGTGTAGACACACGAAACGCCGTTCAATGCCCTATTTCCCCGTGTGATGCAAATCACGTCCATCGGTGACAGACTGCGTTGACCGGGGCCCAGTCCGAACCGTATCCTATTGATATTGAAATTGAATTTCATTTTCAGTTAGAAAGCGGCCACTTTTCCTGATGCTCCAGGCATTCATCATTACGCTTCGCGAAGGCGTCGAAGCGGCGCTTATCGTCGGTATCACCCTGGCCTATCTGGCCAAGATCGGGCGCAACGATCTGCGCAAATCGGTTTACGCCGCCTTGGCAGCCGCCTTCGTCGGATCAATCGGCGTGGCCGTCGTGCTCTCCCGCTTCAAGTTAAACGAGGACGTCTTCGAAGGCTGGGTCATGCTGGTGGCCGCTGTCTTCGTTGTCACCATGATCGTCTTCATGATGAAGACCGGCCGCAAGCTCAAAGGGCAAATCGAAAGCAAGGTTGGTTTGTTCGCGCGCGGCGACGCCTGGATTGGCCTCTTCGTCTTCGTGTTCCTGATGGTCCTCCGCGAAGGCGCCGAAACCGTCCTGATCCTTTCCGCCGTAACCTTGAACTCGAGCGAGTTGATGAGCTTCATCGGCACGGTCACGGGAATTGTGGTCGCCATCCTGTTCGGCGTGATGTTCGTCAAGGGCAGCGTCAAGATCAATCTGCAGAAGTTCTTTAAGGTCACCACGGCGATTCTTTTTCTGGTAGCCGGACAACTGGTGATCGCGGGACTGCACGAACTCTCCGAGAACGGCGTGCTTCCCTCTTCCCGGCAGGAGATGGCGATCATTGGTCCCATCGTGCGCAACGATTTCTTCTTCTTCATCACTATTTTCGCCTTAGCCGCACTGATGGTGCTGTTCGAAATGAAGAGCCGACAGCCCGTCGAGTTGCCGCCGGCCGGCGCTGCCCGCCGCAAAGCGCTCTGGACCGTCCGCCGCGAGCGTTTCTGGATGGCCTCGGTGTATGTTTTCTCGTTCGCCTTCATCGTGATGATTACCGCCAGCTTCATCTACGAGAAGAGCGCCAGCGCGCTTTCGCCGGCCGAGGAAGTCACCTTTGTTGACGGTAAAGTCTCCATTCCGCTGAAACAGGTTTACGACGGTGAACTGCACCGCTTTGAAGCTAAGGAAGGCGGAGTCGAAGTCCGTTTCTGGCTTTACCAGAAGCCGGACGGAAAAATCGCGACGCTCTTCGACGCCTGCGAAATCTGCGGGCCAGTCGGCTTCTACAAGGGAGCTCAGGGAGTGGTCTGCAAAAACTGCGCCGCCCCCATCAACCCGCAGTCGGTCGGCATGGCCGGCGGCTGCAATCCGATCCCGCTGAAGGCGCAGGTCACCGAGGACGCGGTGGTCGTCTCCGAGGCTGACGTGGCGGCCGGCAGACACTACTTCGAGCAGAAATAATGTTCCCACGCATCGTCTACGAATCGTTTCGCCGCCAAGCGCGCCGCAAAGTATTGGCGGGCATCGCGATCACGCTCGGGGTCGCGGTGGCCACCGCCATGATCGCCGTCGCCACCGACATCGGAGACAAAATCAACCGCGAGCTGCGTAGCTACGGCGCTAATCTTGTCGTCACTCCGCAAGAAGACACACTCGACGTGGAAGTCGGCGGCGTCAACCTGAAACCTCCGAGCGATGGCGCGTTCCTCAGTGAGGCTGACCTGCCGAAGATTCGCGGGACGTTCTGGCACCACAACATCGTTGGCTTCTCGCCCATGCTGCCCGTCAGGGTTAAGCTCGCGAGCGGTAGCGGCGCGCAAGATGTGACTTTACTGGGCACTTACTTCAATAAGGCGCTGAGCTTCGGGAAGGACGACTTCACCACTGGTGTGCGGATCACGCATCCGTGGTGGAAAGTGTTGTGCGGGAATCCGGGGGAATTTCCGGCGTGCGGCTGGCCGGATGACAGCTCTCAGAATATTCTCGTCGGCGAACGTCTGGCGTCGAAGCTAGACAAGCAAGTCGGCGACACCCTTGATGTCGCCGGCCGGCATCTGACCATTTCGGGCATTCTCTCCACCGGTGGCGCGGAAGACGACCAGATTGTCGCGCCCCTGGCACTCGCGCAGCAGATCCTCGGCAAGCCTGGCGCCGTGCGCCGCGTCTACGTCAGCGCTCTGACCAAGCCCCCGGACGCGCTCTCCGTCCGCGATCCGAAGACGATGACTCCCGAGGTTTACGATCGCTGGTACTGTTCGCCTTACGTGGAATCGATTGCTTACCAGTTGCAGGAAGTCATTCCGCATTCGCACGCGGAACAGATTCGCCAGGTTGCGCAAAACGAAGGCACGGTGCTCTCGCGCATCAAGGGACTCATGCTGCTGGTCACGCTGGCCGCACTTTTCGCATCCGCACTCGCTGTTTCCGCGGCCATGGCCACGGCTATCTACGAGCGCCGCGTAGAAGTCGGTCTGATGAAGGCTTTGGGCGCGGGCAATCTCGCGGTCTCGGCGATTTTTTTTGCGGAAGCGCTGCTGCTGGCGCTGGCCGGCGGCCTTGCCGGATTTTCCGCCGGAGCGCTGCTTGCGCGCCAGATCGGGCGCTCGATTTTCAACTCGCAGATTTCCATTGAGCCCGTGCTCTTCCCGATCATCATGACCATCGCCGTCTTTGTGACCTTCGCCGGAAGCGCGGCCGCCATCCGCCGCGCCGTGAAGTTCGATCCTGTCTTCGCCTTGCGAGGTGAGGGATGAACGCCGTTCCTGGCACGCTGCACACGCCGAAACAAGTCGCGGATCGCCGGGCTGGGTCGCCGCATACGTCGATGTTTGCTCGCATGCTGATCCGCGCCGCTGTTCTTCGTCGTGGACGCGCCGCCTCCGCGCTGCTCGCTATGATCGTTGCCGCCGCCGTCGCCACCGCCATGATGAACCTGTACGTCGACGTGCAAGCCAAGCTGCGCACCGAGTTCAGAAATTACGGCGCCAATGTGGTGATCGTGGCAAAAGAAGGACAGTCTTTGCCCACCGACGCCCTGGCCAAAGTCGAATCCGTTCTCGGCGCAAAGACGCTGGCGGTTCCTTTCTCCTACGCGGTTGCCCGCACCCATGATGGACAATCTGTTGTCGTGGTCGGCACTGACTTCGGCCGCGCCCGCCGGTTGAACCACTGGTGGAAGGTGAGCCGTTGGCCCAACGCGGCAAACGAAGCCCTCATCGGCATGCGTGCCGCCACTGTAGTCAGCCCCAATCACCAGCCTTTCGAACTGACTTTCCAGGGTGAAGCGATCCAACTCGCTCCCGCCGGCATGCTTCAGACTGGCGCCGGCGAAGACAGCCGGATCTATCTCGATCAATCTGAATTCCAGAGCTGGACTGGCGTTGCGCCCTCCACCATTGAAGTGGCTGCCAATGGGACCGCCGCGGAAGTTGAAGCAGCGATTCATCAGCTTGCGCAACTTCTGCCCGCCGCCGAGATTCGCCCCGTTCGCCAGATCATGGAAGGCGAGGCTAACGTGCTGAACAAGACGCGCGCCACGCTCTACGCCTCGGCCACGCTGGTCGTGCTCACTTCCGCGCTCTGCGTGCTGGCCACGCTCATTGGGTGGGTATTTGACCGGCGCCGCGACTTTGCCATCATGAAAGCGTTGGGCGCTTCCGAACGTCTGATCAACGGATTCTTCGCGGCGGAAGCGGCGGCTCTGGGTGTAGTCGGCGCGATTCTTGGCTTCTTCATCGGCATCGGGGTCGCTGCCTGGATCGGACGAGTCAACTTTCACGCGCCGGTTGTGCCGCGTTTCGGCGTTTTTCCGTACGTGCTTGCGGGCAGCGTGGCTGTGGCCCTTATCTCGGCGATTCTGCCCATCGGACTGCTGCGCCGCGTGCAACCCGCTATGATTCTGAGGGGAGAGTAGAAGAGGAAACGATTAGATGATCCGACTCAAGAATGTCACCAAAAGTTATCCGGCCAGGGCGGAAGAAAACAATGGCGGCCGCAGCCTGATTAAAGCGCTCGACGATATCTCCCTGTCGATCGCGTCCGGCGAGTGGGTTGCGATGATGGGGCCCTCGGGCTCCGGCAAGAGCACGATGGTCAACCTCATCGGATGCCTCGACCGCCCCACCAACGGCGAGATCTGGCTTGACGGACAAAACGTAGCCAACCTCAGCGCCTCAGACCTCAACCACGTCCGCGCTGAAACCGTTGGCTTCGTCTTCCAGCAATTCCACATGATCCCGTATCTCACCGCGGTTGAGAATGTCATGCTGGCGCAGTACTTCCACAGTATGACTGATGAACCGGAGGCGCTCGAAGCGCTCGACCGCGTCGGCCTGAAAGACCGCGCCGGGCACCTCCCCTCGCAGCTTTCCGGAGGCGAGCAGCAGCGCGTTTGCATCGCCCGCGCGTTGATTAACGATCCGAAGATTGTGCTTGCCGACGAGCCCACCGGCAACCTCGACGCCGTCAACGAGGAGATTGTTCTGCGTCTGCTACGCGAACTTCATCAGCAGGGACGCACCATCGTCATGGTGACGCACGACCCCGTGGTGGCGCGCCTGGCCGACCGCCGGGTTGAACTGCATCACGGAAAAATCGCCGCCCAGGAAGTCTTTGCCATGGCCGACGAGGAGCAGTTCGACGAAGTGCTGGAAGAACTATTTGCCCTGGAAGAAAACGGCCAAATCGCCGAGATTGGCAGGATGGAAGTTCACGGCGCTCTGCCCGTATCCATCGCGGTAGAGAAAATGGCGGCAATCGATCTGGTAACCATGCGGCCGCACCCGCCTGAACCGCACGATCATAAGGCCTTCGTGAATCCCTGCCACGACGCGCTGAAGCCGGCCGGCTATTCGACGGGCGACGGCTCCGCGATCGTCGAACTCACCCCGCGCGGACACCAGCGCGCCGCCGACATAATCCGCCGCCACCGTCTTGCTGAGCGCCTCTTCACCGATTCGCTCGCCATGGACAGCGAAACCGAAATCGAGCAACAGGCCTGCAAGTTCGAGCACATACTTTCACCCGAGGCCACCGACAAGATCTGCACCTTCCTCAACCACCCGCGCACCTGCCCGCACGGGGCAGCGATTCCGCCGGGGCCGTGCTGCGGACGGCGGGCCGAACCCAGGCAGACCGCGGCCGCATTATCCCATCGACCCTAGGTTTGATCTAGGTGTAGAGACGAGGCTTGCCCCGTCTCAGCGGGAAGCGCGTTCGCTACTTCCTCCCGAAAAACTTCCCGAACCCCAGCCGCACCTGCACTGTATTCACACCCGGATTCGGCACGGTCAGGCCGGCATTCGAAATGTGCATGTAGCGGACATCCACCGACCACGCATGTTCCCCCACAAAATGCAGGCCGAACGCCGCGCCCGATGTGAAATTTATGGTTGAAGTCCCCGCCGGCACTTCGTGCGTCGTAAACAGCGTCCCTCCATTCAACTCGAGGTAGGGAGCGACATGTCCGCGCGTGGCAAAAATCCACTTCAGCCCCACCGGATTCAACCCTGCTCCATAGGCAGTGTTTGCGTGCTGGAAGACAACAAACGCCGGGACCGCGTCGACCGCATACTCGAATCGTCCGCTGAGGAAACCGGGGCCATGTGGAGCCGTCAGAATCCATCCATAGCGGACTCCCGCGTTCCAGACGCTCGTATCCTTAGTTCCGCCCGGAACCGAGCGCCCGCCGCCGGTCCATACCTGGAGCTCATGACCACCCTCCTCTGGACGATCCTGGGCGACGGCAAGAGAAGGCACCAGAAGGAGAGTCAGTGAGAGAACGCCCGCAGCGCAAAGGGATCGTGTCATAAGTATGGTCAAGGTCGAAACAGAACGATACGCGAAAATGGACGAAACGTGAACCTGCTCGGGAAGCACATCCCTCAGAGGCTAAAGCCTGCATTTTCCACGCAGTGAGCGGCACGGCTGAAGCCGTGCCCTTCCCAAAGCCCATCGATGAAACAGCTTTACAACCCCAGCCCGCCATCCACCGCCAGCACCTGTCCGGTAATAAACTGCGGAGCTGTGGCAAAGAACATCACCGCCGCCGCGATTTCCGCGGCCGTCCCGTTCCGCTGCATGGGCGTCTGCTTCGCCATCTTCTTCATGAACGCGGCCGCCGATTTCTCTCCCAACTCAATCATCCCCGGAGCCACCGCATTCACGGCAATCTCCGGCGCCAGCGCCTTCGCCATCACTTTGGTCAGCATGTGTACGGCCGCCTTCGACGAGCAATAGTGCGCATGCTCCGCCCACGGCCGCAGGCCACCCAGCGAACCCATATTAACGATGCGCCCCCGGCGCTTTCTCAAATGCGGCAGCGCCTCGCGCGACACCAAAAACGGCCCGCGCGCGTTCGAAGCAAAGATCGCATCCCACTGCGCGACCGTGATCTTCTCAAATTCGACGGTCTCGTAATTGGCGGCGTTATTCACCAGCACGTCGATCCCGCCCAGCTCTGTGGCCACTTCTTTCACCATCTCCCGAACGCTTTTCTCGTCGGTGACATCACAGCGCACTGCCAGCGCCCCCACTCGATGGAAGGCCAGTTCTTCGATCAGTGCCCGCGCCTCGTGCGCCGACTCACGATAAGTGATCGCCACGTCGGCGCCGTTTTCGGCTGCGGCCAAAGCAACTGCACGCCCCAGCCGTTTCGCCGCCCCTGTCACCAGAACCGTTCTGCCAGAAAGCGGCTGTCCGTTCGTCGTTGTCATCATTTCGAGCGCCGTCATTCCGAGATTCTACGCCCCTTTGTGTCTTGGAAACCCCGCGCCCAAACTGCTACACTCCGTCGAATGACGCAGCCTCGCGAGGTCGTCGTTTATTCCCGCAAGGGATGTCATCTCTGCGAAATCGTCAAGGAGAGCCTGGACAAGCTGCACAGGCGGGGCGGCTTCACCTGGCGTGAAATCGACATCGACTCCGATGCAGAAATCCGCCGCCTCTATAACGACGAAGTCCCCGTAGTCTTCATCAACGGCCGCAAAGCTTTTAAATATCGCATGGATGAACAGGAATTCCTGCGCAAACTGGAACCTTAATTTGCGTCAGCCTGGTGTGGTCTCCAGATTCGAGTGACCTAGGAAACATAGCGTCGTGTGTCCGCGCTGACATACCCGTGTCTCCACAGACACGCATGAACGGCGGTGGTGGACGCCAACTGCCACGGTTTGAAACAAGCCCTGGGCGGACCTCGGCTTGCAATCAATCGACTGACACACATTTCGGGAGGGACTCTTGTGATCCGTCGCATTGTCGCCATTTCCTTCATCTTTTTGTGCACAACCGTAGCCTGGATGATCCTGGGCACAACCATCTACTCGCGCACCGGCTCATCCAATGAGCAACTCCAAGGCCACGTGGCTTCGACCTGGGGCACGGCGCAGGAGCAGGGCCCGCCTTCCGCCTGCTACAAGAAAACGGAAATCTCACCAGTCACCGAGCAGGACCACGGGAAGACCGCGGTCCGAAACGACGTGATCGAGCGAAGAATTCCGTTGCCCCTGGACTCGACTCGCGTCAACGTGAACCTTTACCTTGACTATCGTCAGAAAGGCCTGCTTTGGTACAGCACCTACACGGTCGACTTCGCCGGCGACTACCAGTTTCGCAACGACACTCCCGAAACCCAAACCGTCGAATTTTCCCTTCCCTTTCCTGCCGAACACGCTGTCTACGACGGACTGCGCATGAAGGTTAACGGGAAGGAAATGTCCGCTATCACCGCAGGCAACGGGGCTTCAGTCACAGCGACCATGGAACCGGGCCAGACCGCTTTCCTGCAAGTGGCATATCACTCGCGGGGTCTCGAGTCCTGGCGCTACAAATTGGGAGATGGCATCAGCCACGTCCACGACTTTGTTCTGACCATGGTCACCAACTTCAAGGAGATCGATTTTGCCGACGACACTCTTTCCCCGACCGCCAAGGAGAGGCAAGCGGACGGATGGCGGCTAACCTGGCAACACTCTGATCTGATATCCGGCTTTGAGATCGGCATGACCATGCCCGAGAAGCTGCAACCGGGCCCATTGGCCGGGCAGATCAGTTATTTCGCGCCCGTGTCCTTATTCTTTTTCTTCTTTCTGATGTTTATCCTCACAACGCTGCGGAATATCGAACTTCACCCGATGAACTACTTCTTCCTCGCGGCCGCGTTCTTCGCATTCCACCTGCTGCTCGCCTACCTTGTGGACCACATCTCGATTCATCTCGCCATGGTGATCGCGTCGCTGGTTTCGATCGCGCTGGTGGTGAGTTATCTGCGGTTGGTAGTGGGACCGCGTTTTGCCACGATCGAAGCCGGAGGCGCCCAACTGATCTACCTGGTGTTGTTCTCCTATGCCTTCTTCTGGAAAGGCTTTACCGGACTCTCCATCACGATCATCTCGATCGCAACCCTCTTCGTGGTAATGCAGGCAACCGGGCGCATCCGCTGGTCCGAAAAGCTGGCTGCACTGCCGGGACGAGGGCCCTCAGGCAACGCCTGACCTGCGGGGAGTTCGTCGGATTACTCGAGCGGAACCGCCCAGGGGGCTCCGCTCGGAGGCGGATGCTCCTGTACAATTCCCCCCGATGCTTCGCACCCAGCTCTACGCCGATCCGGCCGGCCGCTTTGTCCACGATATCGTCCTCCAGGGCTGCCGCCAGAATCCCGGCAAGACAGCATTAGTTGACACTTCCTGCGACCGGCGCTTCACTTTCGCCGAATATGGCAGCCTGGTCGAAGCACTCGCCCGCGGCCTCATCTCCGCCGGGCTCGCTCCCGGAGAAGTGGTTGCGATCTTCCTGCCTAACTCCTGGGAATTCGCCATTACCTATCACGCAGCCACGCTTGCCGGAGGCATTCCCACACTGCTCAATCCCTCTTACCGCGAGCGCGAGATCCGCTATCAACTGGAGAATTCCGGCGCCGTTTTTCTGATCACCGACGCTCCGCTCCTGGAAAACGTGGACCTCGCTGGACTTCCTGCGCTGCGCCGCGTCTTCACTACCCGGCACGAGCGCGCAGGCTGCGAAGACTTTGCCACCCTGCTGCGGCCCACGTCCGCCAGATTTCCGGAACCGACCCAGGACTCACAAGAGGTTATCGCCGCGCTTCCCTATTCCAGCGGCACCACCGGACTGCCGAAGGGCGTCATGCTCTCGCACTACAACCTGGTCGCGAATGTCTATCAGCTCCTGGGCCCGAATGCCGCGATGCTCACACCTGATGACATCATGCTTTGTTTCCTGCCCCTCTATCACATCTACGGACTCACGGTGGCGCTCACTTTTTCTCTGATGCACGGCTCCACGCTGGTGCTGATGCCGCGCTTCGACGTGCAAAAACTGTGCGCTCTTCTGATTCAGGAAGGCGTCACTATGATGCCCGTGGTCCCGCCCGCCATTAACGCCATGTGCCAGGCCGCCGAAGCCGGCATTTTCCCCAAGAATCACAAGGTGCGTTGGGTCAAGAGCGGCGCTGCGCCGCTTGCGCCGGAACTCGCGCGCCGCCTGACCCATCTCACCGGCATTACCGTCGTCCAGGGATACGGCATGACCGAAGCTTCTCCGGTCACCCACGTCGGCTACCTCGCTCCACCTGAGATGAACCGCCCCGCCTCCATCGGACAACCGCTGGCCCTCACCGACTGCCGCGTCGTGGGCGTTGAGGACGGGAAGGATGTCGCGCCGGGCGAACCCGGCGAACTCGCCATGCGCGGGCCCCAGATCATGCTTGGATATTGGAAAGAACCGCAAGCCACGGCCGCTGTTCTGCGCGATGGCTGGTACTTCTCGGGCGACATCGTCCGCACCGACGCCGACGGGTTCTACTACGTCATCGACCGCAGTAAAGAGATGATCAAGTACAAAGGATTCCCCATCGCGCCCGCCGAAGTCGAATCGCTGCTTCTCGAACATCGCGCCGTGCGCGACTGCGGCGTCGTCGCTCGACCTGACCTCGCTGCCGGAGAGATTCCCTGCGCCTTTGTTGTCTTGCGCGAGGGCTTTACGCCCTCGGATGTGCTGGAGAAAGAACTCCGCGACTTCGTCGCCGACCGACTCGCCCACCACAAGCAGCCGCGCGAGATTCGCTTTGTGGACGCCGTGCCGCGTACCCCTTCCGGCAAAGTTCTCCGCCGCGAACTGCGCAAGATTCTTTCTTGAGCCAATTTTCTCCGTAGAGACGCGGCTCCC
>JGI12269J14319_10002075_pt1 | contig 19552 bp, 16 predicted proteins | sample PeaSoiSIISIP2007_FD_14319 | JGI IMG/M metagenome (IMG submission 14319)
CAAGGAATCGAAAGACCCAGTGTAAAGGATGTCCTGGCAACGACTGTAAATGATGTCTTGGCACTTTACACTTCAGGCGGGCACTTTGGAATCAGGCAGATGCCCGCCTGAAGGCGGGCGCTACACGAATCAAAACCGAGTTCTCACGCACACTCGCACGGGGCCGCTGGTTTTTGGGAGCGGATCGGGGTACATTTCTGCCGAAGTAGACCCTGTCCTTGCTTGCGGAGAAAGAATCCACCAGGAGGTGGAACAAAAATGACCACAGTTTCAAGGCGAGGTTTGTTGCACTTGACAGCCGGAACGGCGGGAGCGCTGGGCATCTCGACGTTGGCGACGGAACTCAGCGCGATGAGTACTCTCGCGCCACGCGAGCCGGAAAGCAGCGCCGGCAATCCGCAGACGGCCGCGCCCGCCGGGCCGGGAAATGAACTCTTTTACAGGGACGACTGGCTCGGCGCGCCCTGGGTGAAGCCTGAAGCCGCCCTGCTCATCCACGGCAACGACGAATCCAGCGTTTCCTGGTTCGGATGGATTCCTCGAATGGCTCAGGAGTTTCGCCTCGTCCGGCCTGACCTGCCTGGATTTGGAAATTCCCCGATCCCGCAAAATTTTGAATGGTCCATGCCAAGCCTGGCCACCACCCTGGCGCGGCTTCTCGACCGCCTCGGAGTGGACTCGGCGCATATCATCGGCGCCAAAATGGGAGGCGCGATCGCGATGCAGTTTGCGGCGGACTATCCGCGGCAAACGCGCACGCTCACGGTCGTGAGCGGACCGGCCTCACGCGTAGCCGCAAACATTCCGTTCACCGCCGCGTCTTCTTCCGCCCAGCAAAGACGGCTTGGTTCCGCGGCCTCGAAAGAAATGGTGGAATACTGGAACACGCTGATGGGTTCGACGGGGCCGCAAACAAAAGCCGGCATGGCCAAAGTGGAAGAAGGACTCAATATGGAGAGCGTTTTGCCGCGCATTGCCGCGCCAACCCTGGTAATCACATCCGACCGCAGCTCGCTGCAATCCGTGGAAACCGTTCTGCGCTACCAACAAAAAATTCCGAACTCGCGCCTTCTCGTGCTTCCGAGCGACGCCTATCACCTCGCCGTCGTCAAGCCCGACGAATGCGTATCGAACGTTCTCTCGTTCATTAAGGACTTAAAGCGCGGCGCGTAACGCGGCGTTATTCGATCAGCCCTTTTGCAGCACTCCGCGCAGCTCGCGGACGTCCGCCACTTTTTCGATTCCGAATATTTTATCGATCAGAGCCGTGCAGTTCGCTTTGCCGAGTACTGGTTCCACCAGGTCGCGGCATTTCTGCGCCACCTCTTCGCGAGTCATCGGATTATCCACCGTGCCGCGCACGTCCGTCACGCGGTCGGACAGGACGGTTCCGTCGTTCAGGGTGATCTCCACGATGGCCTGCCGCGCCGGTTCCAGCTTCTCCAGCTCTTCGCTCGGAACGAGCTGCACCTTGGCGCGAACGCCTAGGACGGCCGGGTCCTTCATGCGAGGCTTGTCGTGCGCCGCATGGAAGGAAGCGGTTTTATCGAGGAGCATGACAGAGACCATATGCTGGAGGCAGATATCCGGCATCTCGCGATTGTCGACGACGCGGGCCTCGGTGTTGGCAAGGCGCACAACGATGGACTTCACTTCGTCGGGATTCACGGGGCGCTTTTTCAAAATGTCGTTCATGGCATCGAGCGGCGCCTGGATCGGCGATCCCACGGTCCATTTCTTGATGTTCGTCCGGGCAATCTCGTAGCGCTCGCCGAGTTGCGAGACCAGCTCCTCCGGATGGGCATTGGGGGCGTAGGCCTGGTAGTAGTTGTCGACGCCCGAAAAAATGTCGTCGAGGCCGTTAAATCCGGCGTGGACCACCATCGCGGAGGTGACTCCGTTGCGCGCGTTCATGCCGGCGAAGACGAATGCTTTTTCGATGTGCTCGGTATCGCGATTCCATGCGCCGATGCCCGAGGATTGCTGGGCCGTGTAATCGAGCAGCCAGCGCATCTGCTGCGCATTCAAGTTCGCGGCGCAGCCTGCCGCGGCCGCCGCTCCGAAAACGCTCGAGATGGAGTGCGTGCTCTTGTGGCTATTGTTCCGAAAATCGATCGCGCCAAAGCTGATGGTCATGCGCGGCCCGACGTCGTAACCCAGCGTCACGGCGCGCAAAAAGCGCGTTCCGTCGATGCCGAATTTTTCCCCGGCCGCCAGAGTGGCGGGAACGACCGCGCATCCGGGATGCGATTGCGAGAACTCGTTGGAGTCGTCGGTCTCATCGGAATGCGCCAGCATGCCGTTGATGAACGCCGCCTCGGGAGGGCTTGAGGTCATTTTCGAGGCCACGATCGTCGCGGTCTTGTCGGTCGTAAAGTCGCGGGCGTACGTGAAAGCCGCGCGCGCCGGTGGCAGGTCCGAACCGGAAATCATGGCGGCAAACGTGTCGAGGATGTGATGCTTCGCCTTCTCGACCACTTCATCCGGCAGGGCGCGGCCGCCGGCCTCGCTCATATACGCGCTGAGCTTGGCCATGACGGGGCTGACGGTCTCTGCGGCAAACAATCCGCTGGGAAGCGCCGCGGCCGCGACGCTCCACCCCGCGCATTGCAGCAAGCCCCGACGGCTCAGGATTCCCGCGCTGGCCGCTTTCAGAATGTTGACGTTTCGTTGATGTCCCATACGTTCCCCCCGCGGAATCCTAACATGGTGGCGGCGGCTCACGAAAGCCATACCGCCTCCTGGTTAACCTCTCGCATGCTTTACAGGCCGCGGAAAAAGCAATTTATTTTGTCATTCCGAACGAAGTGAGGAATCTCTCTTTGATTTAAACGCAGGAAAAGAGAGATTCCTCGGCGCGCAGCGCGCCTCGGAATGACAAAAATTTGAGTTTTTCCGCAAGCTGTTTAGTGAGATTCGGCCCGATTCTGAAAATTTGACTCCTTCAAATAATACGAAGAAGTCGGAGCTGACATTTCCGAAATTCAATTGACCTTGCCGGCGCCCGCGCCGTAGCGTGGGAACAGTAGCACAGGCTTCAGCCTGTGGGTTTTCGGGGAGACCTTGCACATGCGCATTCTGGTTTCGGGCTCGACGGGATTTCTGGGCACGGCGCTGGTGGAAACGCTGGAGGGGCAAGGTCATACCGTCGCGCGCCTCGTGCGACCCGAGACTTCTCAGAAAAGCGCTGCGGGAGTTCGCGCAGAAAGCGTTTTATGGGATCCGGTTGCGGGGAAATTCGAGGCGCCCGGAGCCGAGGGCGCGGACGCGCTCATTCATCTCGCGGGCGCGTCCATTGCCGGAGGACGCTGGAACGCCTCGCGCAAGAAACTTTTGCGGACAAGCCGCATCGACGCCACGCGGCACCTGATGGGAGCCCTCGCAAAATTGCAGCGGCCGCCGCGCGTGATTGTCGCGGCATCGGCCATCGGTTACTACGGCAATCGTGGCGATGAAACGCTCACCGAGGCGAGCGCCCCGGGGAACGATTTCCTTGCCGGGCTCTGCCAGGAATGGGAAGCGGAAACGTCGCGCGGAGCCGAATTCGACGCGCGCGTGGTGAACCTGCGTTTCGGAATCATCCTCGCGGCTCACGGAGGGGCTCTCCCGCGGATGGCGATGCCGTTCAAATTTGGCGCGGGCGGGCGTCTTGGCGATGGCCGGCAATGGATGTCCTGGCTGACTCTGAAGGAAGCCGTCAGGATCATCCAATTCGCCCTTGCGACCTCAGGGCTCACCGGACCTGTCAACGCCGTCGGGCCAAATCCCGTTCGAAACAGCGAATTCACAGGCGTCCTGGCAAAAACACTGCATCGGCCGGCCCTGTTTCCCGCGCCTGCGTTCGCGCTTCGGCTGGCGCTCGGAGAAATGGCGGACGCATTGCTTCTTGTCAGTCAAAAGGTGGCGCCGTCCAAGCTTGCGGATTCGGGATACTCTTTCTTGCAGCCCAGCCTCGAAGACGCACTCGCGGAAGTGTTCCGAAAATGACACCTCTGGGACCTGATTTATTCGAAAGGAATTCCACTAAATCCTCATACAGCGCTGCGAATTTGTCGGAATCCAATTGACATCAAACGTGACTATGTTATTCTTTTATGCAGTAGAATTGTGCCGCGCCAATCTGATCCAACCGCATCACGCCGCATACCATCGAATAGGGCCAAGAACGCGGGCTCTTCGTAGCGCCGGCGGGACGCCGGCGCCACAACAGATCGAGCGCCAATCTCACAGATCTAATTGAGATAAGAGTGAGTCGAGGTTCGACTCATCGACCAGGAGGTCGGGAGTCTTCGCGGAAAGTCCTTCCACTTCGTCAAAAGCCTGAAACAGGCGCATCTTGGCGACCGCGTACTCTTCCGTTCCGGTGAATTCCCGGCCGGTACGCGCGGAACATTTTTCCAGCGCGTCTTTCTTCACGAAAATCCGCACCGGAAAAACATGCTTCCTGTCGACGGAGGCCATGTACACGTACTCGGTTCCCTCCGCCGCGCCGCGCTTTGATTTCTCCACTTCGTAGAAATAATATTGGTACACGTAGCCCGTCGCTGCGGAATAACTTTTGACGCGATGCGCGGCTTCAGGACGAGGCATGCAAGGATTATTCAAGCCGAGGACAGACATGTCAACCGAGGATCTACCGGCGGCTCTTGGCCTCGATTCGGCAAGCCGTGAAACCGCAACCTGCCCCAAATTGAATCCCACTTCCCGATTGCTTTTCCCAACTCGGCACGAAGCCCGTATCCACTCGGATTAACTACCGCCGCGAAAATTTCCCCTCGGCTCATGGAATCCCCGGAACGAAAGATCAGCAACACCGTGATGGCGCGAGCTTTGCGCGAATTTCTTCTCGTTTCAAACCTGAGCGACAACCCTCGCAGGGAGGACATTCCGCCCGATGCACCGCGCTGGCACAACGCGTGCAATTGCCGCTGCAATGGAAAGGAGCACGAAAGTTCGCGGACGCTGCACTCTGACTCTCGCCCCGTCTCACTGGCGTCCCGCGTTGCTTCTCGTCGCGTCGTTCCTGGGCTGTGGCGGACTGGTAGGTTCAGGCCCGCCACCGCCCCCTCCAGCAGTTACGGTGACGGTCGCACCTGCGAGCGCGTCCGTTCCGCTCGGAGAGCCGCAGACTTTTACCGCGACGGTCAGCAATGCGGCAAGCACAGCGGTGAGCTGGAGCGTGAATGGAATTCCCGGCGGAAATGTGACGGTCGGAACGGTCGACGCGGGCGGCGTCTACACGGCTCCGGCGATTCTCCCGTCGCCCGCTTCCGTTTCCGTGCAGGCCGCGAGCACGGCGGACAGCTCCAAGACTTCCGCCTCGATGGTAACGATTACGAGCGACATTTCCGTTTCGGTTTCTCCCGGGTCGATCCCGGTCGAGCTGGGAGCCACGCGGCCGTTCACGGCCACGGTGAATTCCGCGGGCAATCCCAATCGGTCCGTCACCTGGGCGCTTTCCGGCAGCGGATGCGCGGGGGCCGCGTGCGGAACCGTGGATTCTTCCGGGACGTATACGGCGCCGCAAATTTCCATTTCGCCGCCGGTTGTTTCCCTGACCGCCGTCAGCGTGGCCGATCCTTCCAGAAGCGGCACTGCGACAATCAACGTCACGAGTTCCTTTTCCCTGTCCGTCTCCGGGCCGTCGACGCTCACCACGGGCAGCACCGCCACCTACGCGGCGAAGCTTACGCCGGCCCCCAACTCGAATCCAAGCCTCGTGATTTTCTGGAGCGTCTCGGGGACGGGTTGCACCGGCGCGGCCTGCGGAACGATTTCTTCAAGCGGCGCGTATGCCACCCCTTCGATTCCTCCTTCTCCTGCCACCGTGCAAATCGTCGCCACGCCGCTCGCCAATCCGTTGAAGACAACTTCTGTTTCCCTATTCATTCTTCCCGCCGTCAGCGTTTCGGTCTCGCCTTCCGCCGCGACGGTAGCGCTCGGCGGTGCACAAACTTTTCAAGCCACCGTGACCGGAGCGCAGGATATGACGGTCACCTGGGACGTCAACGGAGCGGTCGATGGCAACCCAACGGCCGGATCGATTCTCAATTCGCAAATCGCGCCGAACATCACAACGTACAACGCCCCGCAGACCATGCCGGCGGGCGGATCGGTGACCGTGAACGCGCGCAGCAACGCCAACCCAAACGTCTCCGCAAGCGCGACGATCACTTTCTCGTCTGCCGTCAGCGTAACTCTAATGCCGGTGAGCGCGACGCTTGCTGTCAGCCACAGGCAAACCTTTGCCGCCCTGGTCAACAACACTCCCAATCAAAACGTGGCCTGGCTGGTCAACGGAATCTCAGGCGGGAATTCGGTGATGGGCCAAATTTGCGTGCAGGCATCCAACCCGTGCCAGCCGGTTTCAGCCAGCGCCGGCGGGAGCGTCGATTATGTTGCACCGGCCGGCGTGCCATCTCCCGACCCGGTGAACATCACGGCCACGAGCCAGGCGATCGGCGCACCAAGCGCTTCAGCAAGCGTCACGGTTCTGCCCCACGTTGTCGTCAGCGTTCAGCCGGGAAGCGTGACGATAGCAAGCGCAGGGCAAATGAGATTTGCCGCCACCGTTACGGGCACCAGCAATCAACAGGTAATCTGGTCAGTCACGGGCATAGGGTGCGCCAATCCGGGGGTCTGCGGGTCCATTGATTCCACCGGGCTGTTCACGGCGCCGCCCTTGCCCGTCCTGATTAATGTGGTCGCCACGAGTTTGGAAGACACCACCCAATCGGGAACGGCATTCGTTACGATTAACAATGGCCCGGGCATTTTTTCTCTCTCTCCGGCGAGCGCCTACGCGGGCTCGGCAGGCGGCTTTACCTTGCTGGTTTCCGGGAACAACTTCTCTCCGTCTAATCCCGGACCCGGTTCCACGATCCTGGTGGCCGGCGCCGCGCGAGCTACCTCTTGCGCATCGAGTATCCAATGCATTACGTCGCTGGAACCGTCCGACTTGCAATCCGCGGAAAATCTTCCGGTGCAACTGGAGAATCCCAACGGATTACTTTCCAATACGCAAGCATTCGTCGTGCTGGCGCCAGGCGCAGGGGGAGGCGGGATCCCTCTGACGCCGAGCGCGCCCACGAGCACAGGCAATGACATCGTCGTCGTGGAACTCAGCACCAACGGTGGATCGGGCGCCGCTGGAAACGTAACCCTGAACATCGGCGCGATTGGAGCCTACTCCGTGGCGACATCCTCCTGCGTGCTCGGCGGAAGTCCGGTCGTCATTCAGCGGCCTGCTTCGGGAAAGGGAACCGCGGACCTCTGCGTCTTTTCCGTGAGCGCCCTCGATCCGTCTTTCAACTATACGATCAGCGGCCCGCCTACGCCCGACATCACCGTCAGCAATCGCGAACCTCTGGGCCTGGGAATCCTGCACTTGACGCTGCAAGTCCCTGCTACGGCCGCCCCGGGCCCGCGAACTTTGTTCGTTGAAAATCCAGAAAAGGACAAGGCCGCCGGAACGGGCGCCATCGAGGTGCGTTGATGCGAACCAGAATGCGAATCGTCATTTCGCTTTTGCCTGCAATCCTATTTCTCCCGGTCCTTCGAGCCACCACGCTCGCGCGGCTCAGCCTCGATCAACTGGCCGAGGGATCCGATGCCGTGGCGCGCGTGCGGTGCGCGGGCGCCGAATCGCGCTGGGAGAACGGCTCGATCTGGACGGTGGCGACGCTCGAGGTCGTCGAGGCCATGAAGGGAAATCTGCCTCGCGAAATTGCGGTGCGATTGCCGGGCGGGCGCGTCGGGCATCTGATCGCCACCGTCGACGGTACGCCCAAATTTAAGCCGGGAGACGAAGCCGTCGTGTTTCTGGAACGTTCGCCCGCGGGAGGATTCACGGTTGCCGGCTGGGTCGAGGGAACGTTCCGAATTTTGCGCGATCCGCGAACCGGCACCGAAACCGTGACGCAGGATTCGAGCGCCTTCGCCGTATTCGACACGGCGACTCGCGCGTTTCGCGCCGAAGGCATTCGCCGGATGCCGATCGGAGAATTTCGCGCGCGAATTGCCGCCGCGGTCGCCCGCAGCATGGAGAAATCCAAATGAGCGCAAATCGCCGCCGTAAGTTCCGCAGCACGATTTCCCTTGCCGTGGCTTGCCTGTTCCTCTTGCAAATCACCGCTGTGTACACCGGAGCGTACGATCTGGGAACGACGGTGGCAGACATGCGCCAGGCGTCGTCTGCGTCGGGTGGCACCTCCTGCCCGCAACTCACGCGCTTCGACATTTCCACGCCCGGCTCGATCAATCGCCAGTGGAGCACTTCGCTCGGCGCGAACCCCGTCACGATCCTCACAGCGGATCAGACCCCGGCGGGCCGGCTGAACGAAATCGAGGCGGTCGTTCAACAATCGCTATCGGTGTGGACGGGCGTTTCCGGCACCTTGCTCGCGCCGTCCGCGCTCGCCACGCTAAACCGCACCGCGATGACCGCGGCCTGCACGTCCTCGGATGGACTCAATTCCATCTGCTTCAATCAGAACGATGCGGGGTTCGCTCTCGGTGTTCTGGCGTTCACACGCGTCGTTTCCGCGGACGCGATTGGCGAGCAGCTTTCTACGAGCACCGCGCCCTCCACGTTCGTCGGTGAGATCCTGGATGCGGATGTTCTGCTCCTGCCCGGCGACGCCAACTCCACATTCGCCACTCCCGCCGCGCTCCCCTCGAATCCGAACGCATACGACATGGAATCCATCGTTACCCACGAACTCGGCCACTCCTTCGGATTCAATCATTCGGGCGTGTGGGGCGCGATGATGTTTCCCTTCTCTCCTCCGCCGGGCCAAATGACGGGGACGAGGCCCACGGCGCAGTCTCCCGATGCGCCGCTTTCAGACGACGATCGCACGGGCCTGCGCATGCTCTATCCCGACCCAAGCGACTCCGCGCACATCGGCGCGATCAGCGGCCACGTGCTGCCCGCGAATCCCCTCGCTCTGCCCGTTTCTCCTGCCGGAGTGACCGGCATCTTTCCCGCGCAGGTCGTGGCTCTGGATAACGCAACCGGTACGGTGACCGCCGCCGTGATGGCCGGCTGGAGTTGCAGCGACCCCGGCCCGGCGCAATTTGACGGCGCGTTTTCCCTGCAACGATTGCCGGTCGGGACGTCGCAGAGTTATCAGATTTATGCGGAGCCGCTGGATGGGCCGGTGGTCCTGGGGAACGTTATTTACAATTTGAATTCGCTGTGCCGGAATTCGACGACCGATCCCGGCTGGCCGGCGCAGTATGCGTGCACGGTTCCAGCATCCGCGGCGCCTTTTTCCGCGCGGATTCGGCCGGGGCCGTGATGTCAGCAGGGTCCGGTGAATGGGGCGGGAAGGCGGGTCCAGCGGTTGAAGAATGAAAACCAATCGGGGCGGCCCATGCCGCCCCGATTGGTTGATATGTCAAGCGTGAAGGAGCCGATTCCGAGCTTCAGCTGTTCGGAGTGATCCACTGCGTTCGCTGCACGGAGGGAACGACGGAAGTAACGGAGTCCGACGGGGCTCCTGTAATCGTCGTGGAAGGGAACCACGGCGGCGCGAAGTTACCCTGCGCAAATCTTCGATCGAAGAGCACGTTTCGCGTGGTGGAATTGATATTCTGGATGGTGTTCTGAATACGTCCGCCCACGATGTTGAGGGTGTTGATCGCATTGCCGGTGTTGACGAGCCCGCCGCTGCCGCCCTGTGAGATGGTCGCAATGGAGGCGTCAATCTCAAGATTCTGCCCGGAAGACGGTACACTCAAGTTGATGTTTCCGCCCGCGGTGAAGATACCGAGGACCTGCCCGTTGTTGTTGCCCGGGATCAGCGTGTCCGCGGGAGTGTTTGGGATCTGGTTCTGCGTCAAGGTGACGGGCTCGGTTTTGTAAAGGATGTTTCCGGTGATGGTAATGCTGCTGGCCGCCGTCACCGTGCTGGCATAGCCGTCCTGGACCGCTGCGCCGCTGGATGGGCCGGAGAGTGAACTGATACTGCCGTCCACGTAGAGCATGGTTGCCGGAGAGGCGGTTGCGCCGGCGCGGTTCGCGGGCACGCCGGTGATGACGGTTGTCTTCGCGCCGGAATGAACCGTGGTGGTGTTGGCACTGTTGTCGACCGTCACCGTTGTCGTCGTCCCGTTGTTGACAATTGTGTAAACTTCAACAGCGTCGGCGCCGGAAGTGGTCGCGGTGAGTGTAACGGCAGCGTTGCCCTCGACCAGTATTCCACCCCCCGTCATCGTGTTCGTGGTGACCCCGCCAGAGGTCGTCGAAGTATAGCCAAGAAACACGCCGCTGGCGGCGCCAGCCGAGGGGTAGGCCGTCGTATTGATGTCCCGCAAATTGGCATTCAGCGTAGCTTTGGTTGGACAACCCGCTACGCCGGCGCAGCCCGTTCCCTGCCCGTCGACCACAGCTTCCTTTTGGTTGAAGCTGTCTGTCGGCAACGGAACTGCATTCGCCCCAAGGTTGACGCCGGACTGAAAGGTCGGAGAGATGGTCGTGTTGCCCGATTTGTCGCTTGTGGCAGCAGACTCAGCACATGAGCCGCTGAACTGGTAGCCGAAGGTAGACGAGACACTGCCAACCTTGTCGGTGAAAATGTACGAGCCGCTGGTGCCGAAGTTCCACGCCCCGTTGGTAAAGACCGGGCCGGAAATCGTACCGGGAACGAGGGTGGAGCCGTCGCACTCGGTGTATTGGTCGATGAACATGCCATACCCCGCGAAATTCTGCTTCACTCCGCCCGAGGGTGCGACATGAATATTCAGGACCAGCTGTCCGGAGTCTTCCACGAGCTGCTGTCCGTTTCCGGACGACTGGCCTAACGCGGTGATCGAGTACGGGAACTGGTATTGGAAATCCGTGATTGCGAAGTTTGTGCATGCGCCTGTGCACTTCGGATAATTTGCGCCGCAATCATAAGGGCCGGCGGCGGGCGATACGGTTCCGGTGCCGGCATTGGGAGGCGTGAAGACCGGCGTGCAGTTCGGCGCTGCAAGCGTGGTGCCCGGCGTGCCCGCCTGAGAACTCACAATGTAGAAATTGCCCGGCCAGGAAGTCGCTCCCTTTCCGCTATTGATTTGCAGATTGGAAGCCGATGCGGTGGAGCTGTATTGGTTCAACGTGTTCGTCAAGGTGGTGGAAGCGTCCGTGGCTGAAAGAGGCGGCGGCGAGGCCGGGTTAAACACCGTGCCGACGGCCACGGTCGCGTTGGACACCAACTGGTTGAGCATGTACTGCCGCACGACGTTCACCCCGGAATCTCCCGCGTAGAACGAAGAGCGGTACGTCTTGTAATAGCCCGTAATCAGGGTGTCGGAGGTGAGGGCGATGACCATCGCGAGCGTCATGGCGATCATCACTGTGAGCAGAAGCATGGTGGTGATCAGGGCGACGCCGCGCGAGTCAGTGCCGCGAATGCGTGTGTTTTTTAGGCTGTTGGAGTAGCGCGTCATATTGGTTATCCTCATTGTCGGCTTCCTTAGTGGTTGTTCATCGTCAAGTTGCGCGGATTCACCACGACGGAAACGCTTTGAATCTGATACGGCCCTCCGTCGAACCCGTTGCGGTACACGTAGCTGGGATCCGGATTCGGGTTGGTCCGCCCGATCAATTCCATCTGAATTGAACGAACTAACGAGAAGTTATAGGGTTGTGGTATCAGCACGCCTGGGGTGCTGCAACATGTGGTATACGTGCTGGAATCGAAATTGTAAGTGGTTTCATCATCCGGAGTGCACCCCAGAGTGCACGAGTTCCAATTCATCGCGCCGATCTTGAATCCGATGACCTGTTCGGACACGACCACGTCGTTGGCGGCGTTTCCGCTGGGCTGCTCTCGGATCAGTTTTGGGTCTGACGGCGTGGACGTGTCCACCTTGTAAGAGATTGGCAGGATTTTCAAGACCCAATCCGTGTTGCAAAAAGACGTGCCCAGTTTGTTGTTTAGCTGCACTGCGATGAAGGCCGGGTCTAAGGCGTTCGTTCCGTTTGCGGCGGTCGCAGTGTAAGTCAGTTGAACATTCGCGCCTGAGACCGACCCATTCTGGGTAAGTATGACGGTGTTCACCTGGGAGCTAGCTGAATTGATCAGGAGAATTTGATCTCCAGTATGGAAATCCGCGGCAAGTTGCGCGGCGGTCGTCGGAGCCACGGGGGTCGCATACATAGGAGAGGCGGTCGTGAGGGCGCAACCGCCGGCGCCATTCGATGGATGCGACGCCGGCGTGGATTGGTCAGCGCTGATGATGTTGATCTGATCGAAGCAATTGGGGCCGTACGTAAACGTCGCCGGGGTATTGCAAGGCGTAGTGGTGTTGTTCTGAATGGTCAGGCCGAGAGGTAATTCGGGTACATTGGTTCCCTGATAGTATCCGGTCCCCGCATTGATCGCGTCGAGCTGCAATTGTGACACGGCATTCCGAATCTGGATGTTCAGGGCGCCCATATTCTGCTGCTGGTTGAAAATCGGCTGATGCTTCGCAAGAAGAACGAAAGCGGATCCGCTGATGACCACAAATACAGCAACGGCTATAAGCATTTCCAGAAGCGTGAAGCCGCATTCCCGGCGATTGCGAGTCATTGTTTTCATGGGCGCACCATCGTTATCTGAACGGCAACGGGGGGTTGTACATACCCGTTATTAAGCGTCACCAGGACGGTGACGCGCCGCAAACCCGTGACGGGCTGGTCCATTTCAATGGTCCAGCGGCGGTGAAACGAAAAAGCGGATATGTCCGCGGTCGTTGCGGTCGAACTGCTGGAAGTCGTGATCGTTCCATCTGGATTGTGAGAGGTCGTCTTGAAGGTAGTCACTCCCCCGGAAACCTGGCTCACGGTTTCTTCAATCGCCCCTTTGGAATCGGATATTTCTACGTCGTCGTAATAGTTCACCAGCTCCGTGGGAATTCCGCCCGAAGTGACGTTCGCCGACTGATCGGAAGTGAGGTCACCCACAGTCGTGCCCGAGGCGGCATAAATGTTCGGATCGAAGCTGGGCCAGCGGCTCAAGTCCTCTAGTTTTTCCGACGCCAGGTCCGCCGCCAGGGCGGAAAAATGCGTTCGCGACGTGCCGCTCAGCGTTTGTGCCGCCAAGCTGCCCAACGCCACCAGCCCGACGGACAGGATGATCATCGCGACCAGGGTTTCGATCAGGGTGAAGCCCCGTGAGGGGTTTCGCCTAAGGCGTAACTTTGACGTTTCCATAAGTGGACACCGTAATGGTTTTCGTAGTGCCGTTGTACGTAATCGTAAAAGTGAGAGCGCCCGTGGGTGCCGACACCGACCCATTAGGCGAGAACCTCAACGTCGTATCCTGATTCAGAGAAATGACTTGGCCCGAAAGTGGGACCGTCCCGCCGACATTGGCATAAGAGCCCGCACCGGTAGGTAAATCCTGGATTTGATAGTTGCTATTCGCTTTCGAGAAGACCACTTGATACGGATAACCCGCCATCAAAGCCTGATAGCGAGTGGATTGAACGGCCCAAGTCGCGCTGGCCACTGCGCCCTGCAAATGATAATAATTCACGACCGAACCGACCCCTGGAATCGCAATCGCCGCGAGGATAATGGAGATCAAGAGCACAAAAAGCACCTCGATCATCGAGAATCCGCTCACATGCCGCGGACTCCTTGCTCCCAATTTTCCACTTGTTCTATCTTCTTGGGCTTGCGTCATCGCTGACGTCCTTCGCTTGGCTTAACCCTCTTTGAAAGTTCTCGAGAGGAGTCGCTTATGGTAGAGCAACTCCTCAGCCAAGATTCAATTGCCTCACAACCAACTGATAATGCACACTTTATGGCCAATCAAAAGACATGTGAGAAACCCCTCCCAGGAGCCGATGAGTAGAAACGATACAAATCGAGTCCGGCTCTCTCTGTGAAAATACAAAGGGATTTGGCCAAAATCCTCCCACTCGATCAGGTGATCGGCAGATCATTTCATTTTCTTTAGTTTCAAATAGATACCGGCAGCGGAAAAACTCAAATCTTTGTCATTCCGTTCGCGGTGAACCGAGGCGCGCTGCGCGCCGAGGAATCTCTATGTTCCTGTGTTTAGACCAAAGAGAGATTCCTCAGTCGCCGCGGCGACTTCGGAATGACAAAATGAATTATCATTTCTGCAGCTTGGGAAGCGTGTGCTACGGAGTATTGCCTCTTAAATCGTTGAATTTTGAATCGAAGGATTTCATGCAGCTCACGACAGTTTGTACGACGGCTTCGTCGCCGACCGCCGTGTTGATCATGACGTGGTACACGGCGCGGTCGGGCCACACCACGTGAAAATATTTTTCGAGGAAACCCGCGCGTTCGCGATCGACGGTATCCACAAGCTCCTGCGCTTCTCTCTCACTTTTACCGCGGGACAACAGGCGGCGCACCTTGTCTTCCCTCGGAGCGTAGAGAAACGCGCGAAAAGCGTCCGGGCGGCTGCTGAGAAAAAGCTGCGATCCCCTTCCGACAATGACGCACTCTCCCTTGCTCGCGGCGTGCAGGACGACGCGCTGCGTGATCTTCAAAATATTTTCGCTGTCCACCAGATTCAGTTTGGGCGCGTTGAGACTGCCCTCGTAACTTCCGCGCAAGAATGATTTGAAAAGCCGGTAGTAAAGCGGGTCGGTTCGCTCCTCTCGCTGCTCCACGACCGCCTGCGGACAATGCGCGAGGCGGGCGATTTCCTCCGTAAGCAACTGATCCCAAAGTTTCCAGCCAAGACGCTCGGCAAGCCGCTGAGCGATTTCACCGCCGCCGCATCCATATTCCCGTTCCACTGTGACGATCTTGAGCATGCCGTCTCCAGTGCGCCCGCAGCGACTCGCACAGGCGCTAACGATGACACTGCATTTACTCCGCCACTACATGGCCTCCGCCGCCGGGATCATTCTTCTTCAAAATGAAAGCGAGAAAGAACATGATGCCAGACCCTACGGCAAGAACCATGAAAGTGTCAATATAGGCCGCAGCGCTCGCCTGCGCCTGGATGGACTGATAAATTCTGGCGTAAGCCGCAATCTGCGCTCCGTGCTTGTCCAATCCGGACTGGGCCAGGTGTTGAGAAAGACTATCGATCGCTCCTTGAAAACGGGGATTGCCTTCGCGAATGTGGCCAACGAGAATCTCCTGATGAAATTGGGCGCGCCGCGCGAGCAAGGTCGTCACAATCGAGGTTCCGACACTGCTGCCCATATTGCGCATGAAGTTGACCAACCCTGAAACCGAATTATTTTTCTCCGGAGGAATTCCTATGTATGCCGCCAGCGTAATCGGCACGAATAGGAACCCCATTCCAAAGACCTGATCGACGCGGAGCCACAGCGCGGTCTTGAAACTCATGGTCAAGTCAATCTGTTTTGTGGAATAGAACATCGCCAGGGCCAGGCAGAGCCAGCCGAAGGCGATCAGGTGCCGCGCCTGAATCTTCGTCGTCAGCGTGCCCATGATGGGCATTTCGATGAGCAGACACACACCTCCCGCGGAAATCGCCAGCCCCGCAACCTGGGCCGTGTATCCCGCCAAAGTCTGGAGGAACAGTGGCATCAGAACCAGGCTGCTGAACAACATGATCCCGAGCATGAACATCATCAGGTTGGCACTGGCGAAGTTGAAATTCTTGAATAAGCGCACGTCGACGATGGGCGCTTTTTGGTGCCACTCCCAGATCACCAGAGCGATCAGGCAAACCGCGGCCGTGACGACTAACGTCGTAATGAAACGCGATCCGAACCAATCGTCCTCTTGCCCCTTGTCGAGCAATATTTGCAGCGCTCCAACACCCAAGGCCAGCAATGCGATCCCAATGTAGTCCAGCTTGACTCCGGCGGCTTTGATCTTGGCCAAGTAGGGCGGATCTTCGACAAAGCGATAGACCAGAAGGAGAGTAAGCAAACCCACCGGCAGATTGATGAAAAAAATCCATCGCCAGGAATAGTTGAACGTGATCCAACCGCCAAGAGTGGGACCGATCGTCGGCGCCGTGACAGCCGTGATGCCGTAGAGCGCAAAGGCCAAGCCTCGCTGTTGCGGCGGAAACGTGTCCGCCAGAATGGCCTGCGCCATGGGTTGGAGACCGCCGCCGCCCGCGCCTTGCAGCACGCGGAAGAAAAGCAGCAGGCCCAGGCTTGGCGCGATGCCGCAGAGCAACGAGCTCGTCGTAAACATGAAAAGGCAAATCGTGAAAAATCGTTTTCGTCCGATGGCGCCGGCGAGCCAGCCGCTGATCGGCAGGACAATCGCGTTCGAGACGAGGTAAGAAGTCAACACCCACGTGCTTTGGTCGTTGCTCGCTCCGAGATTGCCGGCCATATACGGCAAGGCTACGTTGGCAATGCTTGTGTCGAGGACCTCCATGAACGCGGCCATGGCCACGACCACGGCGATCAGCCAGGGATTGAATTTCGGCCGCCAGATGTCCTGATCGGCCGTGAGAGTTGCGGCGGTGCTCATCGGATGTATACGTCGGGCACAACGTTCATGCCGGGACGAAGCTGATGATCCTGGTTTTCTCCCGGATCGAGAACGATTTTCACGGGGATGCGCTGAACGATTTTTACGTAGTTGCCCGTGGCGTTTTCCGGCGGGAGCAGGCTGAAGAGCGGGCCAGTGGCCCCGGCAATGCTTTCCACGCGGCCTTTGAATGTCCGGCCGCTCGAGTCCACATGAATGTCGGCTTTCTGTCCAACTTTCATTTGCCTCAGTTGCGTCTCTTTGAAATTGGCGGTGATCCAGATTTCATCCAGGGGAACGATGGTGAGCAATTGCTGCCCCGGTTGAACATTCAACCCGACGACGACCGTCTTGTTCACTTCGCCGCTGATGGGCGCCACGATGTGGGTGTATTGCAGGTTCAACTCCGCCTTTTCCAGAGCGGAGCGCTTCTGTTGCACATCGGCGACAGCGGCGCGCGCGCGGGCTCGCACCGACGACACTTGTTGCGGGCCCGTTTCGGCGTATCGCTGGTTCGCTTCGGATTGTCCGAGACGGCTACGCGCCTGCTGCACGGCTTGTTGAGCCGCAGCCTCATTGTCACGCGCCGCCGCCACGGAGGCTGTGCTGGCTTTTGCGGTTGCCACCGCCTGATCGTACACTTGAGCGGCCACTTCCTGTTTGTCGAGCAGGGCTTTGTAGCGGCGAAGATCGTCTTGCGCCTTCACATCATTTGCCTGGGCAACTTCCAATTGTGCATGCGCAGCGGCGACTTGATTTTCGGCGTTAGCGATCGCGGCGCCCGCATCCTCCACGCCTGAGGTGGCGAAATTCAATTGGCTCGTGGTATTCACGGAAGTAATCGGAACATTGATGTTCAGCGATTGGGCGGTTGCTTCCGCGCTCGCGAGATTGGCCCTGGCCTCTTCGACAGCGACCTCGTAATCTTTCGGATCGATTTCGACGAGCACCGCGCCCTTCTGCACGTACTGGTTGTCGTCCACATTCACTTTAGTCACGTACCCGGAAATGCGGCTGCTCACCGGATAGAGATGCGCATCCACCTGGGCATCGTCGGTAGATTCATAACTGCCCAAGTAGCGCCACAAGAACAGGCCGCCCACGAGCACGACCGCGCCAATCACAATGATTACTAAAATATTTCTGCGTTTATTCGAGCGCGTGTAGCGTGAAGGCGGTGGAGATGTCGCGGATTCCCTGCCGGCGTCAACTGTAAAACCAGATGGATGCTCGTCAGCCATATCTTATTTTCCTTTGGAGTATTCTTCGGCGCTTCCGTCGTCGGACCTTAAGGGATGCGCCAGTGAAATTCCAGCGTAAATAAAATTACGAAGACTACAGACGTACCGTCGTGGGCACTCGCTACCGCCTTCAATCGCCGTGATCTCCCGGGAGAATCACGCCCCGCACCTCTCTCATTTTTCAGCCGATTGGCAACATACAACCGGCGGTTCAAGAATGCAAACCGCTAGCATGGCGCTCCGTTCCTCGCTTTCTCGACGGCTAGGTACGGATCATTTGTGTCTTCACCGGGAATAGCAACGTACGAGGATACCCTCTCCCAATGGACGCCAGAGGGATTTGATGCGGAACATCTCTATTGGATACTGCCGATTTAATTGCGCCCGGTGGACCGTCAGCGGTTTCTTGAAAATGATTTAAATTATATTCTTTTGCTGGAATTGGTAGCCCGGACGGGGGTCGAACCCGTAATCTTCGCCTTGAAAGGGCGACGAGTTAACCATTACTCTACCGGGCCACAAGGAAGCACGCGAGGCGAGCCTGGCGTTCTAGAATTCTAGCACACTCGCTCGCACGGCATCGGTGCTTCGGGAAGAAGTTCACAGTCGAGAGGTAGGAGTTGAGAGTTACAAGCTATGAGTTATGCGTTCGGCGAATGGTTTTCACCAGTCACTATTCACCAGTCACCAGTCACGCCTTCCTCTCATTATGCTCCTCGAGCCAGGCCATCTGGATCGCTTCCAGCTTGCCCTCGTTGGACTGCTTGGGATCGCCCATGAATCCATCAAGAGTTGTAACCCATTTGTGCAGGTCCGTGTAGCGCACCGAGAGCGGGTCGGCGTCCGGATATTTTTCCGCCAGTTGAATTCCGATTTCTTCCGCGTCGTCCCAATCAAATGTGGCGGGCATCTGTTTCTCCGAGTAGCACAGCCACTCTTGGCTGTGTGATTTTGTGAGCCGCATGTACAGCGCCAATTCTATATGATTGCAAAACCCGCACAGCCAGGAGTGGCTGTGCTACTTAAGCCTAATGTTCCGCTTCCTTGGCAAAATTTTTATTCCACTCCGGAATTTCGACGACCAGGTCGCGCGTTCCGTCGGGCACGCACTGGCAACCAAGCCGCGACTTTACTTCCAGTCCGGGCGCATCGTCCAGCTGGTCGAGTTCGGCGTCCGTCGGTTCGTTGCAGGACTCAAGGCCTTCGCGCACGATGACGTGGCACGTCGAGCACGCGCACACGCCGCCGCAGGCGTGGTCGAGGCCCATGTGAAATCCCGTGGCGATGTCCAGGATGCTCCCAGGGAGACCCTCGCGCGCGTACGGAATTTTTTCCGGATCCACTTCGACCGTTTTGCCCTCGTGGACAAAGGTCACCTTGAATTTTTTCGTCGCGGGCGTGTATTTGACTTGTTCGATGTAGGGGTTGCTGCCGCCCATTGTGTTCTCCTTCTAAACTGCTCGTTGCTTTGTGGCAAAGATTTAAGTTTTTGTAGCGCCCGCCTTCAGGCGGGCACTGTTGCTGCGAGCACATGCCCGCCTGAAGGCGGGCGCTACACGTCCCCCAGCTTCTTGCCTTCGAGCGCTGCTCCTAACGCACGATTCATCATGCGTTCTGCGAGCGGCGTGGACGCTTGATTCAACACGTCCACGAACGCGCGGACGCGCTTGTAATCCGTGCCGGCGAGCGCTTCGCGCAGCGCCGCGATGGCGTCGTCGATTGCGCGGCGCTCTTCTTCGGGAAGCTCGCCCGGGGCTTCCGCCCGCTCGCGCGCCAGGGCTTTTTCCGTGAGTTGCAGTATGCTTTCGGCTTCGTTGCGCGCTTCGATCAACTGGCGCTCCGAAAAATCCTGTTCGGCGAACTCGATCGATTCCTCGAGCATGCG
>JGI12269J14319_10002076_pt1 | contig 19551 bp, 11 predicted proteins | sample PeaSoiSIISIP2007_FD_14319 | JGI IMG/M metagenome (IMG submission 14319)
CAACCAGCAGCCGCAGGGACCGATGGGGTTCCAACCGCGGTCCGGACGCGTGGACCTCTCGGTGCGCAAGGGCCTGGTGACGGCCAATCTCCGGCAGGCGTCGCTGGCCGACGTGATCCAGCAGCTTTCCGACCAGGGAGGCTACAACACCATCACCTGGGGGCAGTTGGGCGGGACGGTGGACGCGAACCTGAAGGACGTTCCGCTGCGCCAGGCGCTGGAACTGGTCCTGCAGGGAACGCCGTTCACCTTCGCCATCCAGGATTCCGTCCTGGTGATCGGGGACCGCAATCCGGCCTCCGCGTCGGGTGAGGCGCTGGCCAACACCGAGATCTACTACCTGCGGCATCTCCGGGCCGACAAGGTCCTGCCTCTGCTGCCCAAGAACCAGTCCACGGTGCAGGCGGTGCCCGAACTCAACGCCCTGGTGCTCACCGGGACCAGCGAAGCCAACGACAAGGTGAAGGCCTTCCTCCGGACGCTGGACCAGGAAGTTCCGCAGGTGGTGGTGGAGGCCATCATCGTGGAGTACACCCGCAACAAGAACAGCGAGTACGGCATCCGCACCTATTCGGGCGCTTCCACGCCGGGAACGGCCATCGGCGGCCCGGCGATCGTGGCCAACACGGTGGTTCCGGGATCGGCTTCGCGCCTGGCCAGGCTGGGACCGTTCGACCTGGCCACGGTGACNGTNCTTCCCCAGGACTTCGGGCTGCAGCTGAACGCGCTGGAAAGCGCCGACCTCGCGCGCGTGCTGGCGCGGCCACGGCTCACGACCCTCAACGGGCAGCCGGCCACCATCAACATCGGGAACTCCGACTACTTCCAGGTGAGCTCGACCAGCTCCCTCGGAGTGGTTTCGACGGATTACCGGGCCTTCAATTCGGGAATCACGCTGACCATCACGCCGTACCTGACAAAATCCGGATACATCACGGCCGAGATCAAGCCCGAGGTGCGCACGCCTTCCTCCACCGCCAGCGGCGACCCGAACAAGCCGCCCTCGACGTCCACCCGGAGCCTTTCCACCAACGTCCGGCTCCGCGACGGCCAGACCCTGGTGCTGGGCGGCCTCATCCAGACGGTGGACCTGGTCTCCGACCAGGGACTCCCCATACTCTCGGCCATTCCCCTGATCGGGAAGCTCTTCTCCTACCGCACCCGCAACAAGCAGACGACGGAACTTGCCATCTACATCACGCCCCACGTGATGGGCGATGCCGACACCGGAACGGACGTGCGCAAGGCCATGCAGATCATGGAGAACCGGATCGACGGCCCGACGGTGGATCTGCCCTTCCACAAGGACGACCCGCTGGCGCCGGTGCCGGAAGGCGTCCCACAGCCCGCCAGAACGAAAACCGACGAAATCGACTCCTCCAATTCTCGGATCGAGTCCAGATCGAGAGTGATCCTGATGCGTCCGGAAACCCGCACGAGTCAAATGGTTTCCGACACGACTCAATCCATCCGGACCTCCCCGATCCAGCCCCCGGATGCACGGGTGCCGGTCCAGTATCCGATCCAGCTTCCGGCCCAGCTTCCGAGGGATTCCGTCGCGTCTGCCCCGACGACGGCCCCCGCTTGGACGGTTCGACCACCGGACTTGGCGACACCTCCCAACACCATTCCGGCCCGGCCCGCGCGCTGAGGGGGGCGCAACGGATTGCGCAAAGCGCCATCCGGCTGTAAGTTGACCAGCTAGCGCCCTTCCAGCCCGAAACAGGTTCTACTCCATGTATCAAGAACCCGAGACAAAGACCTGCATCGCCTTCGTAGACGCCCAGAGTCTGTTCCACGCCGCCCGCCAGGCGTTCGGATCCTACTACCCGGACTACGATCCCGTCCTCCTCGCCCAGAAGGTTTCGGCCCAGATGGGTTGGGCGCTGCAGCAGGTGCGCGTGTACACCTCCGTGCCTTCGATCGAGGAAAACGAATACTGGCACCGCTTCTGGATGAACAAGCTGCGCGCGCTGGAGCACCAGGGGGCAATGACGTGGTGGCGCACCTGGCGCACCCGCAAGCGCCCCGTCCGGCAACCCGACGGGCACACCTTGATGATGCCGGTGAGCATCGAGAAGGGCGTGGACATGCGCATCGCCCTGGACATCGTCCAGAGGGCCCACGCCAAGTCCTTCGACGTGGCCATGGTCTTCTCGCAGGACCAGGACTTCGCCGAAGTGGCCGACGAGATCCGTGCGGTGGCTCGCGAGCAGGAAAGATGGATCAAGATCGCCTCGGCCTACCCCTATTCCACCGCGAGCCGGACCTTCCGGGGGATCGACCGCACCGACTGGATCCAGGTGGATCGGGAGATGTACGACGCNTGCCTGGACCCCCGCGACTTCCGACCCCGCCGCAGGATCGGCCTGGAAGACGGCAACGAGAGCGACGAACCGATGTCGGTGCCACCGGAACCCGGCAACGCCGAGGAAAGTTCCATTTCCCAGATCTCCGCCCACGCCTCCGCGGAATAGCCAAGCTCGAGGAACGGACTTTCGCTCCTCGCCATTCGCCGGACCCACCTCACCCCCATTCCCCCTCTCCAACAAGTGGAGATGGGGCTCGTTGCGTTTCTCCCCTCTCCACTTGTTGGAGAGGGGAGACCCTCGCCTCAGGCGAGGGAGGGGTGAGGTTGGCGAAAGAGGGATGGGCGATGCGAACGAGTGGGTCGATTAGACCCTCGGGGCAGCCCTTTCAAGTCTGGCCCGGCAGGGGGTCCGGGATCTAGGTTTCCAACCCTCCCATGTCCTTCGTCCACCTCCACGTACGCTCCGAGTACTCCATGCTCGAGGGAGCCTGCCGCCTGGTGGACAACCGCAAGGTGGACAAGGAGACGAAAGCCAGGATCGGCCCGGCCCGATCCCTTTCCGCGAAGGCGGCGGAGTTCGGCATGCCCGCGGTGGCCCTCACCGACTGCGGGCACATGTTCGGGGCCATCGAGTTCCAGACGGCCTGCGCGGAGGCCCGCATCCAGCCCGTCCACGGAGCCGAGCTCTGGATGGCCCAGGGCGATCGCGCCAGCGCCGATCCGGGGCGGAAGCCGTTCGTGCTGGTGGCGCTGGTGGAGAACACGGAACCGGGTTACCGGAATCTGTCCAAACTGGTCTCCCGCGCGCACATCGAAGGCTACCACGGTCGGCCCCGCATCGACCGCGAACTGCTCGCGGCCCACAACGGGGGACTCGTCCTGCTTTCGGGAGGCCCGGAGGGCGAGATCGACCATCTCCTGCGGGAGGGCAAGGACCGCAGGGCCCAGGAGGTGGGCGCCTGGTACCGCGACCTGGTGGGAGCGGACCGGTTCTTCCTGGAACTCCAGGACCACGGACTCCCCGAGGAAGCCGAGGTCCGGCGGAAATTGTCCGAGATGGCTGCGGTCCTGGGGCTTCGCACCGTGGCGACGAATTCCGTCCTGTGCCTGGAGCGCGAGCAGCACGAGGCCCTCGAGGTGCTGGGCTGCATCCGCACCGGCACGCGCCTCGCCGACGCCGACCACCCCAAGCTCGCCGCCCGCGAATTCCACTTCAAGACCCCGCAGGAGATGCGGGAGATCTTCCGCGACGACCCCGCCTCCTGCGACGCGACGCTGGAGATCGCCGAACGGTGCAAGGCCGCGATCCCCACCGGGGCCTACTTCTACCCGAGCTTTCCCCTGCCCCCGGGATTCTCCGACGACGACGGATACCTGGCCCACATCAGCCGCGAGGGACTGCGCCGCAGATGGGCGGAGCCCTCCCGGGAGGCCCTGGACCGGCTCGAGTACGAGCTCGCGATGATGAAGGACATGAAGGTGGCGGGCTACATGCTCATCGTGGCCGACTTCATGCGGAAGGCCCGCGAAATGGGAATTCCCGTGGGTCCGGGCCGAGGATCCGCGGTGGGGTCGCTGGTGGCCTACAGCACCGGCATCACCGACGTGGACCCGCTCAAGTACTCGTTGCTGTTCGAGCGGTTCCTGAATCCCGAGCGCATCTCGATGCCCGACATCGATTCGGACTTCTCGGACCTGGACCGGGAACGGATCATCGAATACGTGAAGGAGAAGTACGGCCGGGAGTGCGTCGCCCAGATCATCACTTACGGCAGGCTGAAGTCGAAGGCCGCCCTCAAGGACACCGCGCGCACCCTGGGCATCGACCACAACGAGGTGAACCGCCTCACCAAGCTCTTCCCGCCTCCGGTGGCCGGCAAGGAGCCCACCCTGGACGAGGCCATCGAGCTGAGCCCCCCGCTGCGCGACGCCGTGGAAGCGGACCCCCGGTTCCAGCAGGCCTGGGAGATCGCGAAGCAGATCGAGGGGTACGTGCGCAACGCCGGCATGCACGCGGCCGCCGTGATCATCGCTCCGCGCGAGGTGGACCACTTCGCTCCGCTCTACTGCCCCGAGGGCCAACCCGACCAGGTGGTGGTGCAGTTCGCCAAGGACTACGCGGAGAGCATCGGGCTCCTGAAGATGGACTTCCTGGGGCTGCGGAACCTGTCGGTGATCCAGGAGGCCTGCCGCACCATCCGGCGAAACCACGGAGTCGTGGTCGACCCGGAGAAGCTGGAGGACGGCGACCCCAGGACCTACGAGATGCTGGGTCGCGGCGACACCATCGGCGTCTTCCAGTTCGAGTCGGGCGGCATGCAGAACTACCTGCGCCAGCTCCAGCCCGAGACCCTGGAAGACCTGATCGCCATGAACGCCCTCTACCGCCCGGGGCCCATGGAACAAATCCCGGTCTACATCCGCCGGAAGCAGGGACGGGAGCCGGTGGACTGCTACCACCCGGACCTGGAAGCCACCCTCGGCACCACCTACGGCGTGATGGTCTACCAGGAGCAGGTGATGGCCATCGCGCAGATCCTGGCGGGCTACAGCCTGGGCGGAGCGGATCTGCTGCGGCGGATCATGGCCAAGAAGGACCTGGAGAAGCTCAAGAAGGAGGAGGGGAAGTGGATCCAGGGATCCCTGGCCCGCGGCTACACCCAGGAGCTCGCCGTGAAGCTCTGGGAGCTGCTCATCCCCTTCGCCGCCTACGCCTTCAACAAGAGCCACGCCGCCGCCTATGCCGTGGTCGCCTACCAGACCGCCTGGCTCAAAGCCAACTACGCCGCGGAATTCCTGGCCGCCAACTGCAATTCCGAGCTGGACAACACCGACCGCCTGGTGGTGCTGGTCCACGAGTGCAAGCGGCTGGGCATTCCCGTGCAACCGCCGTCGGTGCAGCGTTCGGAGCCCAAGTTCGACGTGCAGGACGGACGGGTGGTCTGCGGGCTCGCCGGCGTGAAGAACGTGGGGAAGTCGGTGGCCGAGGCCGTCGTCGCGGACCGCCGGGCGAACGGGCCCTACAAGGACCTCTTCGACCTGTGCAAACGGCTGGGTCCGCAGAACATCAACCGCCGCAGCCTGGAGTCCCTGGCCATGGCGGGGGCGTTCGACGAGCTTCCCGGCACGCGCGCCCAGCAGTTCCACGGCATCTCCGAGGCCCTGGCCTGGGCGAGCTGCTCCGGCGACCGCGACCAGGTGAGCCTCTTCGACATGGGCGACGCGGGACTGGTGACGGCTCCGCCCCAGCTTCCCGACGTGGATCCGTGGCCCTTCGACGAGGTCCTGGACAAGGAGCGCGAGGTCCTGGGGATGTACCTGTCCAGCCACCCCCTGGATCCGTTCCGCGACGACCTGGACGGTTTCTGTACGCCGCTGAACCAGGTGGCCGAGATGTCCGTCGACAGGGTGGTCCGCGTGGGCGGCCTGGTGCGTTCGCGCCGGACGCGGCTGAACAAGGACGGTCGCGAATTCGCGTTCCTGGAACTGGAGGACTTTTCGGGGGTGGTGGAGGTCGCCTTCTGGCCCAACGCCTGGAACGCCGACGATCCCGACGAAGGCGAGAAGGTCCGGGACCTGGCCCAGGAAGGCTCGCGGATCGTGCTGCTGGCCCGCGTCCGCGAGGCTCGGGACCGCTCCGACGATTCCTCCGACGAATCGACCTCGGTCAAGGCCCTGGAAGGGGTCAAGGTGATCCCCCTCTCCAAGGCGCGCGCGAAGATCGCCGACACCCTGCACCTGCACGTGGACACGAGGACCATCCCGGATTCCGTCCTGGGGCGCATCCAGGGGGCGTTCTCCGCCCATCCCGGCCACTGCCGCGTCCTCTTCCACGTCCGTACCGCCCAGGGCGCCTGGGTCCTGGAGTCGCGTTCGGCCAGGACCTTGCCCGACGCCGACCTGATGAAGGAGCTGCGGGAGGTGCTGGGAGAGAAGAACGTGTCCTTCGGCTCGCGACAGGAACTGCCCAAGATGGAACCCGAACGCCGCTATCCGCCGCGCCGGACGTGAACGGGTGAACGGACGCTCGACGGGAATGCGGACGGCTTCGATCTTGGCTCTCGCGGCCCTCGCCCATCTGGCCGAGGCGGGGGATTCGACCTTCGTCGGGGGGTATTCCCTGGATCGCTCCAGGAGCTCGAACGTGGTCGCGGCCATCGACTCCTGCGTTTCCCGCATGGGCATCATCAAACGGGTGATCGCGCGTCCTCTCCTGGAGAAGGACAATGTCCCCGCGGAAACGCTTTCCATCGTCTCCCGGATCGACGGCCTGGCGATCTCGCAGGGCACGGATCCGGAGGCGACCTGCCGGAACGACGGAAAGGAATCGAATTGGGCGGATCGCGGCGGGAGGGTCTACCGGCTCTCCTGCGAGCGCGGAAACGGCCGACTGACGCTCGTCATCAAGGGCAAGGATGGACAAGGCAGGGACGAGTACCGCTGGAGCGACGACGGAACCGAACTTCGGCTCGTGGTCACGGTCAACTCACCCCATCTCCCTGTCCCGCTGACCTACCTGCTGGACTATCGGCGCCAGGTCCCGTAGCCGGAGATCGCCCCTGGGAGCGCCGGTCCCCGGTTCGGAAACCGCGCGGCCCCTAGAATGAATGTCGGCACGAGTTCCCGTTGGACACGGCCATCGGACTCGATGTCCACCACGTACACGCCCTTGGCGTTCACGGGAATGTCCACGACGCCCCTGNTGCCGTTCCTGGTCACCGCCTGCTGNCCGTTCAGCCCATACACCGTCGCGTCGTACGTCTTGTCGTTGTCCATCGGGGTGATCACCAGNTTGCCGGCCGAGATCNTGGCCTTGAATTCCTTGGCGGACGTGGCGGCCACCGACCGCGATTCGACGGAGGCCGANGTGTTCTTGCCCACGAAGGTGGTGATGCTCTGGGCGGGGAGGCTCGCCGTGAACGAGCCCCCGGAGACCATGGCGGCGGATCCGGCGGCCATGTTGGTGTTCGCGGTGGTGTTCCACGAGGAGAACTGGGAAACGGAGGCGTTCTGGAGGGTGAAGGTCTGGCTCGCCGCGCTGGTGCCGGTGTTGATGGCCACGATCACCATGGAGTCGGAGCCGGTGTAGGCGCTCACGTAGACGTTGGTCGCCGGGTTCGCCGTGGCGTCCACCCGGTGGTAGCCCGGGCGGATGTACTTCGCGAACTGGCTGATCACGTACGCACGCTTGTAGATGGTCCCGGAAGACGTGGCCAAGCCGTTTCCGTAGGTGATCCACCAGTAGATGTAGGCGTCCCCGTTCCCCGTGACCAGCCAGTCGTGGATCTCCTTGGCGACCGGCATGATGGTGGTGGTGATGTTGTCGTCGCTGTTCAGGTAGTGCTCGGTCATCCAGAGCTTCTTGCCGGCGGGAACGCCGATCTGCTGGAAGAGGGGATAGGCGTAGTTCGCCACCGAGGTCCCGTAGATGTGGGTGCCGAAGATGGCCACGTTGGCCAGCGCCTTGGTGTCGTTGAGGATCGGGTCGTAGTAGGGCTTGTTGAAGGTGAACGACTCGCCGGAGATCAGTTTGGTGGTGATGGAGGCGCCGTACTCGAGCGCGAAGTTGTGGACCTCGGCGGGGCTCCAGTAGGTCCAGCTCGAGGAGTAGTCCGGTTCGTTCTGGATGGAGATGGCGTAGAGATTCACGCCGTTGGTCTTGAAGTACTTCACGTAGGCGTTCAGGTAGTCGCGGTAGCTGGACCACTTGGTGGTGTCGATCGAGTATTCCCCACCACCTCCCGTCAGCCGCAAACCGGGCGGGGGATTCCACGGGGTCGCGAAGACGATGGCGCCATGGGACGTGGCGCTTTGGGCATTGGCGAGTTCCGGCGCCCAACTCGTGTACGGTCCGCTCGGCCAGTTGGCGTCTCCGATCCCTTCCTCGATGCGGACGCGCAGGATGCTGAATCCCAAGTCGCCGTAGAGCGAGTTCATCACCACGCTCGGGATGGTCCCGCACCAGGCGCTGGAAGCTCCGAAGCCGTCGATGACCTGGTGCAGGGAGTTCGCGTTGACCGTGACGTCGGTGGCATCGGCCACCATCGATCGACCGATCAAGGGCATCAGAGCGAGACCGATGATCGCCGCGACCACGGATTGTCCGGCCTTCCCGGACTTCCTTTTCTCTCCGCTCCCGATCGTACCCGTACCATTGGCAAGCGATGCAGTTCTCATGTTTTCCGCCTTCATCCTGGTCGCACCTCGAAGAAACGTGGCCAAATGGTCGGAATCCGCAGTTCGCCTGGGATGCCGACCCTGTTTCCAGTTTAAGCCGAGGTATCAGGGAAAAGGCGCTCGATTGCGCAGCATGTTTTGGTCGAAACGCCAAATTTCACGACGCACCACATCCGGATTCTTGTCCAGAACCGCGGTGGCACTCGCGCAGCCAAAGGGGGGGAAGTGGAAGACCGGGAACATTCCGCCCCGGATGAAACGGGTCCCTCCGCGCCGGTGCGGAGGGACGCCCGATGTCGGGTCAGGGCAGCGTGTACATCTTGAGGATGGGCCACGCCACCGTGGCGTTGCCGTAGTCGTGGCCTCCGCCCTGCTTGGTGCAGAGGGTCACCTGGACGCCGCCTGCGCAGGTGGAGTAGGTGGAACAGCCGTTGGCATCGGCGGCAGAGGGCGATCCGGTGCATTGGTCTAGAGCCGCCCATTTCTGGAACGTGCCCACCGCGCCCAGGAAGTCGATGGCCATGCCTGTGACCAGCGCGGAGTGCCCGCCCGCGTAGGCGACCACGGGATCGCCCGTGCTCCGGAAATCGACCATGGTGATGGGCCTGGAAGGCTGGCAGTCGGTCTCGTTCTGCTGGGTGAGGTCGAATGCCGCAGGCGACGCCGCCGCGAAGATGTCGGTCAGGTGGCAGGCGGAGAAGTGGGTCATTCCCCCACCCATGGAGAAGCCCACCGCGTAGACGCGTTTGGTGTTGATGCAGGCGACCTTCTCGACGTCGGCCACCACGGCCCTGGCGAAGTCCGTGTCGTCGGCGGTGGTGCAGCAGCCCTGCACGTTCCAAGCCTGGCCCAGGTTGGGGCTGGCGAGACCGTTCGGGTAGGCCGTGACCACCCCTTCCGCATCCGTCAGCGCCTTGAAGGGGGAACCGCTCTCTTCCCCGGACGCCGAGCCCCCGATCGGATGGAAGTCCACCACCATGGGTACGCTGCTGCTGCCGGTGTAGGCGGAGGGGACGTGGAGGATGTAGGTCCGTGCGACGCCTTTCACGGTGAGGGTCTTGGTCTGGTCGCCGGAGGCGAGCTTGGCGGAAGGACAGGTCATGGCGACGGTGCCCGTGTCGCCCATGGTGATGGACAGGTTCGTGGCCGTGGCCATGGTCATGGCGTAGGAGGTGTCGCGGTATCCGGCCTTCGAGAACAGAAGCACCGGATTCGCGGCCAGCGCCCTGGCGGCGGCGATGTGCGATGCCACCCGCGCACCTTCGGGTCCCGTCGTCACCGCCGCATCGAACTCCCCTCCCGGGTGCCGGACCCGCAGGATGGCGGCTCCGCTGCGCATCCCGGAGGGCAGGTTGGCGAACGCCGAGCCGTTTTGGGCCCGCGCGGAAGCCGTCCACAGCTGTCTGCCCGATCCGTCGACCAGGGAAAGAAGCAACGTTCCGTCCATCGGGGACTGGATCTCCAGTCCGCCTGCCGATGCGCGAACGCCCCAGGAAGAACCCGAAGTGGGATCCTCGACCAGCCCGGTGGTGGATCCGATCGAGAAGACGCCGGCGGCGGAAGTCGTGACGCTGATCCCGCTGGAATCCTGCACCGACACCGCGACCCCCGAAAGGACCGTGCCGGACATGTTCTTCACCGTGCCGGACGCGCTCCATCCCCAGGATTGGCCGATCATGCAACCCACCAGGACCGCGGAGGCCGCGACCGCCTTCCGCATCGAAATCTCGCCCATGTTTGGATTTCTCATCGTGCATCGCCTTTGGAACAGGATACTGTGAGGGTGGCTGGGAGGAGGATTCCGGNNCGGAAGGGCCCGCCTTGCCGCCACCGGAAACTCCGTCGTGCTCCGAAGGTATGCCGCGTCCGTTCGACTTTCCGCCGATCCCGACCGGACGGTGTTGGCGAAACTGTAACGCCTCGACTTCCGGGAAATCGGCTGGTGGAGCGGTGGGATTGCGAGATTTGGTGGATAGACGAGGTTGGCCGAAATCCAGCCGCGGAAGCGGTACGATCACCGCCGGGACCCATGAAACCGATCTTCGACTACCTGGACTACAGAGCCTACCTGAAGGACGCCTACGAGGAGCGCAAGTCCGAGTCGGCCTTCTATTCCTACCGGGTGATGGCGGAATCGTTCGGGCTGTTTCCGAGCAACGTGTTCCGCATCCTCCACGGCGAGGCCCATCTGCCGGCGCGATGCCAGAGCCGCGCGCTCGAAGTGCTCGGATTGTCGGGAAGGTCGGCCGAGTATTTCCAGCTCCTCATCGCCTACGCCCGCGAGAAGTCCTCGAGGTCCCGCGGGGCGATCCTGGAAAAGGCCCTCGCCCTGCGCGACGTCTCGCGCAAACCCCTGGAGAACAGGGAATTGGACTACTTCGCCAACTGGCGGGTGGCCGCGGTGCGAGCCCTGCTCGACGTCAACCGGGGAAGGGCCGTGCCCAAGGAACTGGCCGCCCAGCTCTTCCCGCCGGTCGACGAGGACGAGGTCCGGGCCGCCCTGGATCTCCTCGAGGAGCTCAAGCTCGTCAAGAAGGCGAGTTCGGGCAGGCTGCTGCCCTCCGAGGCGCACCTCACCGCGGGAGGCCCGGCGAAGGCGAAGGCCGTCCACGGCTTTCAACGCCAGATCCTGTCCTTGGCCTCCGAGTCGCTGGAAAGGTTCCCCCCAGGGGTGCGCGACGTGTCCACGCTCACCCTGTCCATGGACGAGAGGGCCTTCGCGGAGATCCGGGAGCTGATCCGCGAATGCCGACGCCAGATCCAGAAGCGGGTGGAGGATTCGAGTTCGCCGGACAGGGTGATGCAATTGGCCATGGCCTTCTTCCCCGCCGCGGCCATCCCCGGGAGGATCGGATGAAGCGGACCGCGCGACTCCTGGCGATCCTGCCGTTCCTCGTCCTCGCGGGCTGTTTCGAGGACCAGTCCGCCGGGACGTCCACGGAGACCGAGAACGCCGTGTCGGCGCGGTCCATCCTGGTGGACTCCGTCGTGGACTCCGGCGACCTGACCTTCCCGGGACCCACCGTGGCCGTGCTCCGGTTCGACGCCGGAAATTTCGACTTCACCCGCACCGACGATTCGGGACGGGACATCGACGTGCAGACCTACCAGGGCAACCCCATCCCGTTCGAGATCGTCGACTGGGACCGCGTGGCGGCCCGCGGGAGGCTCGACGTCAGGATCTCCGGTCCGCTTCTGGTGCCGGGGGCGAGATTCCTCCTCCGCTGGAACCAGCCGCTTTCCCGTCGATCGGATCCGTCCGCCGTATGGGCCGGCATCGCGGACTCCCAGGCCCTGTCCCTGAACACCGTGCTGGTGGACGATTTCGAAGGAGGCAGCACCCTGCACAACAGGCTGCCCGATTCCTCGTTCTGGTACATCGGGGGCGCGCTTCCGCAGTCCGGACTCGCGGCTGCGGGTTCGGGTCGGTCGGGGAACGCCTTGGAGCTCGTCTGCGCCACGGGCCAATGCGACACCGGACGCGTGCTCCTGGCGGCCACCCTGCTTGCATCCTCCCCCAGGTCGTTGCGTTCCATGGACTCCCTGGAGTTCTGGGCCCGCGGGTCCGGCACCGTCTGGGTCTCCCTGGAGCACATGGACAGCCTCCAGCTCCTCCTGATCCAGCAAGGCAAGTTGGACAGCCTCCAACCCAAGCGCGCCTGGGCTTCCCACGTCCTCGACACCTCCTGGCAGCGGATCAGCCTCGCCCCCGCCGATTTCGATTCCGGAGATGGCCTTTCCGGGAACATCGGGTGGACCGGCGTGAGGGACTCCGTCAACTACGTCACGTTCCTCGTCCAGGGCGGGTCCCAGCTCTGGCTCGACGACATCCGCATCCACGGGATCGACAGGGACGACCTGCGCTGACCGGCCCTCAGCCGCGGATCCCCTTCCACCTGGACACGATCTGGTAGAATCGTTCCATTTTCTGTCCCTGGGAGCGCATGGTCCACTTGGAGGCGTGGGCCATGGCTTCCAGACGCTTCTGCTCGCGCAGGTCGGGGTCGTCCAGAAGCGAGGCCACGGCCGCGGTGAATTCGTCCAGGTCGTCGTCGACCATGAAACCGCCGTTGCTGCCGCCCATCACCTCGCGGGTGCCCATCTTGCCGATCGCCACCACCGGCAGACCGCACTGCATGGCTTCCAGGACCACCAGGCCCTGGCTTTCCACCTTGGAGGCGAAGACGAACGCCTCCGCGAGGCCGTAGTAGGCCTTGAGCCTGTCGTGCGGAATGAACCCCACCATCACCACGTTGGGCTCCATCCCCATCGAAGACGCCTTCTCCTCGATCTCCCGGCGCGCAGGTCCTTCTCCCACCACGACCAGCTTCAGGTCCGGGTGCCCGGGAAGCAGTCGCGCGAGGACCTCGAACAGGAAGGGGATGTCCTTTTCGGTTCCAAGCCTTCCGACGTAGAGGATCACCCGGCTTCCACGGAGCTGGGGGTGCGCATCCAGGACCGACCGCCGCATCGGTTCCAGTTCGTGGGGCAGGAAGACGAAATGGTCGTCGCGGATTCCGGTGGGAATGACCCGCACCGGCTTGCGGATCCAGTAGGAGCTGATCAGGGCGTCCATCAGGGCGGTGGGGACCACGATGGCGTCCGCACGCCGGAAGGCGAGGAACATCTTCCAGTGGCAGAGCTGCTGCGCGATGCCGTAGGGGATCATCGGCAGGTAGATGTGGATCAGGTCGGCCCAGTTGGTGTGGGCGCTGATGACCAGCGGGATGTTTTTCCGTCGAGCCCACGAAACGGCCATGGAGGCCAGGGTGAATTCGGTCTGGACATGGACGATGTCCGGAGAAAGGCTTTCCAGGAGCCGGTGCACGGACTTCCTCTCGGACCGGCGAACCAGGCGGTTTTCGTCGTTGAACAGGACCTTCCTGGACCGGAACCGATGCACGCCGTCCAACGCTCCGTCCGCGTCCGCACCGTCCTCCCCGTATCCGGGAGCCAGGATGTGGACCTCGTGTCCCATCGATTCCATCTCCGACCGGAACGAATCGATGGAAACGCTGACTCCGCTGACGCAAGGCCAATACTGGTCCGTGACGATGGCGATCTTCATTCCGGGCTTTCGGGGAGGGTCCGCGGGCGGGGGGGCGAGAGCGGGGACGGAGTCGGATCCGGAGCTGGGGGCGGAGTCAACAGCCGGGAACACAGCCAAGGAACGACGGCCAGGCTCGCCGCCAGGCAGCAGGCCAGACCCACCACGGCGAAGGATCCGATGCTGCGGATTCCAGGATGGCTCGTGAAGAGCATCCCGGCGAATCCGGAGATGGTGGTGCCGATCGCGACGGTCATCAAGGTTCCGATTCCGGAATAGAGCTGCCCGATCCCCACGCGACCCTGACGCTCCCAGGCCAGGACCATGTAGATCACCACATCCGTCAGCGCGGCCTGCAAGGTGGTGATGACGATGAGATTGAAGACGTTCAACCGGATGTCGAACATGCCCATGAGGCCCAGGATCCACGCCAGGGAGACGGCCATGCCGGAAAGGCAGACCAGGACGGGTCGCCACCTGCGGAAGACCAGGACGATCAGGAGGCAGAGGACCAGGACCATCGCTCGCGTCATGCGCAGGCTGTCGTCCCGCACCAGCCGCACGAGATCCGCGTACACGAAGCTCGAGGAAAAGCAGGTCGTGGAGTCCCCCACCCCGCCGAAATGCCCGTATCGGCGCTCGAACCTCTCGGCGTCGCGCGAGTCGGAGTTGGTGATCCTGTCGTAGACGAATCCGATCCGGCCCGTGCTCCCGTCCCGTTCCCGCAGCAGGTCCCGGGCCCATTCGGGCAGTCCTGTCCATCCGAAGGTGTCGGCCTTGGCCATGTCGCGCAGGTTGGCGACGGCCTGCGAATCGGCTCCCGCGGCGCGGTCGAAGACGGTGTCCTCCAGGATTTCGGCGATCCGTCGAAGGTGGGGAATCCTGGCCGCCTGCAGATCCGGCTTGGGCAGGAAGGAGCGCGGAGTCAGGAAGCCNGCGAGCAGGGTGTCGTGTTCCACTCCCAGGCGGTGGAGAAGGGTGTCGTGGATCCTGTCCAAGGTCGCGGGATCGCGGACCAGCACCACGACCGGCTGGCTGGAGGTCAGCTTGGTGCCCAACGCCTCCTGGACGGGAAGTGTCTTCTGCGATCCGTCCGGGGATTCCTGGAGGCGGGCGAAGTCGTATTCGAAGCCGATGCGGAAGGCGAAAGGCAGCGCGCAGGCGGCGCCGATCGTGGCCGCGATGGCGAGATCGCGCGGCAGGGCGGACATCCATGGTCGCATCGCGAATCCGCGCCAAGGGGAAGCGGGATCCGGGGAGAGCCAACGCGCGGCGGGATGCCGGGAGATCCGGTCGGCGAGGAGCACGGCCGCGGGAAGGAAGATCCAGGTGAGGACCAGGCTGGACGTGATCCCCACGGAAGCGATCACGCCGAATTCGTGGAATCCCGGGAACTTCGACAGGAGAAGGACGAGAAGCCCCGCCACCGTGGTGAGCCACGCCAGCCCGAGCGAAGGCGACAGGTCGCGGAAGGACCGCGCCAGGGCGTCCTCCCAGGATGCCCCGGTGCGGACTTGCCGCTGCGCATGGCCGACCAGGTAGAACGAGTAGTCCGTGCCCATGCCGAAGAGGATGGCGATCACGAACACGGTGTAGAGGTTGAGCCGACCGTAGACCAGCGTCGCGAAGCCCATGGTGAGCGCACAAGAGACGATCGCCTGTCCCAGCACCAGGAGGATGGGTCCCGCCCTCCGGAAGACGCCCAGCATGATGAGCAGGGTGAGGAGCACCGAAACCACGGTGGCGATGGTTCCGTTTTCCGCGAGCGAATCCACCTCCCGGAGGTCCTTGTACGGGCCCTCCACGCCGATCTCGATTCCATTCCCGTAGGGCTTGGACACCTCGGAAAGCAGGGTGCGGGAACGGGCCAGGACATCCTTCGTGAATTCGATGTCCGAACTGGGTCGGGACAGGACCGCTTGGACCACCCCCACGAATCGGCCGTCGGGGAGCCCGCCCAGAAGCCGCGATTTCAGGGAATCGGGAACCCTCGCCTTCGGATCGGGCGTGGTGTCGGGTCCGGATCCCAGGAACTTGCGGAACTCCCCCGCCGCCTCGTCCGGCAATCCCAATCGATCCACCGTCCCGGCATCGAACCACGCCGAGTCCTCGGGGGGAGTGTCGGAGAGGAGATCCATTCCCAACGGTCCCCTCCGGAGATCGTTCCGCAGGTTGACCAGATGCCGTTCGATGCGCGCCAACTGCTCCCGGGGCAGGTAGAGGAGTGCGTGGTGATGGAAGAATTCCTGGTCGCGCGCGATCTGCGCGGACTGGACGAACGGCCAGTCGCGGAGCATCCGGGTCCGCAGGGTGTCCTGGATCCGCGCGATGGATTCTGGGTCGGACCCCACGATCGAGATGGTGAACAGGTCCGCGCTTCCAAAGCGTTTCTGGGTTTCCTTCAGGGCCAGGATGGTCTTGGAGCCCGTGGGGAGCAGGGACTCGAGATTCCCGTCCACCCGGATCCGCGTGGAGATGACCGCGCTTGCCGCCGCCGCCAGGAGGACGAGCAACACGATCTTCCATGAATTCCGCGAAACCGCCTGGATCCAGGCGGACCAACGGAATCGATATGGTGGCAGTTCCAAGCAGGAGCCTTGCGGACGGAGGGTGCCAGGAACGGCTGGCGGCGAATCGGAGGCTCTCCTGCTCTGGGAGGGTCGGATCGGGAGGCAATTCTAATCAAAGCGAGGTCGAGAATCAATCGCCGCAGACGTCGTTTGCCGGCTAGGTTTCCCTACCGATGCCGCCAGACGGATCCACAGGAGGCGGGAGAAGATGCTTCTCGCTGGCCATCCACGACCTCCGGGTTTCCGCTGACGATTCCTTGGAGCGCCTTCGAGGCCTCCAGGCGAGCTTTGGACTGCCTTTGACGGTGCATCTGGTCTTCGACGCCCACCTCTCCTCGCGGCCCCTTCTCCAGGAGTACCTCCGCGCACAAGTGGAGCGGGAACGGATCGAATTGGTCTTCCACGGGCTTTCCCATGCCTGCCCTCCGGATGTGGGGCGCTCCACCGCGTTCTACCACAAGCACCAGGCCGAATACCTGCTGGACAGCGACGATCTCCGGGACAGGACGCGCGAAGCTTGGGAGAATCTGCGAACGGAATTTCGAATGCCGTTGGCGATCTGCCCGCCTTGTTGGCTGGCCACATCCTCCAACTGGAACTTCCTCGCTTCGTTGCGGCCGGCATATCTGGAATCCATGTGGCGGATCTGGACGCCAGCCAAGACGATCCCTTCCCCCGTGGTTTCGCTGGGAAGTGCGAAGCCCTCGGAACTGGTCTTCCTGCGCCCCTTCGGCTCGGCTCTCCGCCAGCTCGGGCGCGTCCCGGGACTGGAGCGGTTGCGCATCGCCATCCACACGTGCGACCTGGACATTCCCCGCTCGATGGCCTACTTCCAACGCACGGTCTCGGTCCTGTTGTCGCGCGGGAGCGCTCCGGTGCTGCAAAGACAGCTTCTGTAAGTCATGCCACCGGTCGGGGTCGAACCGACGTACTCCGGATTTTCAGTCCAGCGCTTGAACCAACTCAGCTACAGTGGCGAGCAAGGCGTGCAAATTTAGGCCAAGCGGTACCGGATGGCAACCCAAGGCGCGCGCACCAAAAAGGGGAAATCGCGGCGCTTCGGCAATCCTTGCACCGCAGGTTTCGATCTTTCCTCGGCTTCCATGGAACCAACCACCGACTCGTGCCCGCATTTTCCCCGCTGTGGCGGCTGCTCCTTCCTGGCCATTCCCTACGTGGAAGAAGCCTATCGGAAGGAAAGCCGGGTCCGCGACCTGCTGCTTCCCCTCGGGTGCAAGGTGGACCGGATCGTGCCCTCCCCGCGCAAGGACGATTGGCGCCACAAGGTCCAGCTTCCCTTCGGCATGGTCAAGTCCGGGCGCGGCCACCTTCCCACCCTGGGCTGCTACGCCGTGGGATCCCACGAGGTCGTGGACCAGAAGGAATGCCGCATCCAGGACCAGGCCCTGTCCAAGGTGGCCTGGACCGTCCGCTCCTGGGCGACCCGGGAGGGGATTCCCGTCTACAACGAGAGAACGGGCAGCGGCTTCCTGCGCCATCTCCTGCTGCGCAAGGCCCACGCCACCGGCGAGATCCTCCTGGGCCTGGTCTGCAACGGCCCGCGTCCCATGCACTACCGCGCCTTGTTGAAGACGCTTCTTCCCGCCATCGAAAAGGCCCTCCAGGGCACCGACGGCGTGCTGGTGGGGATCGTCCAGGACGTGAACGAACGCGACACAAACGTGGTGCTGGGTGGACAGGAAGTGTCGTGGTGGGGTCGCGACTGGATCAAGGAAAAGCTCGGACCCTACAGCTTCCACGTGGAACTCTCGACCTTCTTCCAGGTGAATCCGTTCCAGACGCCCCGACTCTACGATCTGGCCAAGGCCGCCATTCCCAAGGGCGCCAAGGCCCTGGACGCCTATTGCGGCATGGGNACCATCGCCCTTTGGATCTCCGACCGCGCCGGNCAGGTGCTGGGTCTGGAGGAGAATCCCCGGTCCGTCCAGGCCGCCCGGGCCGCGGCCAGGGCCAACCACGTGGAGAACGTCGAATTCGTGTGCGGCGATGCCGCCGAACTCATCCCCAAGCTCGCGCGCGAAGGCTGGGACGTGGTGGTGCTGGACCCTCCCCGCAAGGGGCTGGACGAACGCTCCCTGAANGCCCTGGTCGAGTCCGACATCCAGCGCATCGTGTACGTCTCGTGCAATCCCAACAGCTTGGCCCGCGACATGGATCTGCTTTCCACCGCCTACAAGCCGCTCCACGCCACACCCGTCGACATGTTCCCGCGCACCGAACACGTCGAGACCGTGGCCGTGTTCCAGCGCAAGGACTCCAACATCGGGTAGCGAGGGGAACCGTCGGCCTTTGCGCTTGGAGCTTTCGGGCGGCGAACCGTCCAGGTCCAGGCAAACCTCGTGTTTGCAGAAACACCAAAAGGGTCCCGGGGAAAAGAACGGTTCGAGGAGGGGGATGGACCGTAGACTCCAAGTCCGGCCTGCCTCACCCGTCAAAGGATCACCACCCATGTCGAACACTCGGGATCGAACGAACCACGGAATCTCCACGAGTTTCATCGGGCTCTTCTGCGCGGCCTCGCTCGTGCAGGCCACGGACTTCTATGTGTCGCCCGCCGGCGACGATGCGAATTCCGGAACGCTCCAGGCACCGTTCAAGACGATCGCGAAGGCGAAGGATGCGGTAAAGGCGATCAACACCAACATGACGGATGACATCCACGTCTATCTGCGTGGCGGCAACTACAGCATCGCGAGCCCCCTCAATTTCACGCCTGCCGATGGCGGTTCGGGTGGGCACCGGATCTACTACCAGGCCTACAACAGCGAGACCCCCATCTTGAATGGCGGGGTACCGGTGACGGGCTGGACCAAGGACAACGGCAACGTCTACAAGGCGACCTTGGATCGCACCACCAAGCTGCGGACCTTGATCGTGAACAACAAACGAGCCTACATGACGACGAAAACCGTGAACTCGGCCGGAGGCTGGGGGACCTACAGCGTGACGGCAGGACAGGCACCTTGGGCTTGGATCAGCGGTTCGCAGTACGACGGAATCCAATACAGCACCAACGATGTTCCGGCTCTGGCGAACGCCAGCGATGTGGAAATCGTCAACAGCACATCCTTCAATTCGAATATCGTCTGTGTTCGGGAAATCACCACCAGCGGATCGAACCGGATCTTGAAACTTCAACAGCCGTATGGGGCCATCGCCCTCAATCAAGGCTGGAGTGCAGGATTCTCCGCAACGGGCAGCCATGTCATCCAGAATGCCTATGAATTCTTGAATTCGCCGGGAACATTCTACTTCAACAGGAGCACGCAAACTCTTTATTACTACCCGCGCAGTGGCGAGGACATGGGGACCGCCGTGGTTTATGCACCATCCACGGAGACCATGATCAATATCCTCGGCACCTCCACGACCAGCAGGGTACAGAACATCACCTTCAAGGGGATCACCTTCGCCAATACGGAGGC
>JGI12269J14319_10002077_pt1 | contig 19545 bp, 17 predicted proteins | sample PeaSoiSIISIP2007_FD_14319 | JGI IMG/M metagenome (IMG submission 14319)
GGCGGCTACTTCCACAGCGAAAACATGCATGTCATCGAACGCTTGCACCGCGACGGCAACACTCTCACTTGGACGGCGACTGTGGAGGATCCTGACGTGCTCCTCGAACCCTGGACAACGACACCGCGAGTAGTTCTCCTCAATCCCGATCCCAAGGCGATACTTCCGGAAGCGTTGCCTTGCAGCGAGAGGGATTTCGCTCACGTTGTCACTAAAGAACATCACTAGAAAAAATTGTCACGCTTAGTCCCCGGCAGTTTGCACATGGAGGCCGCATGCCTACGCGAGCAGGAATGATGGAAGTGTTAGCGAAAAGGGCGCTGATAGTCGCGGCTCTTGCTGCGTTTGTTTTCCAGCCTGCCCGCGGGCAAAGTAACAGCGTCAAGTCAAGTGCCGGCGCGAAGACCGCGTACGCCGGAGCGGTGGATAATCCAGCTGGATCGAATCCCTCCGAAGTCGCCAAGACTCTGAAGACAGCGGCCGAAGCTGTTGGCCTTGCTCGATGGTCGGGCGTGGGAGGCCAACGGCTCCCCGAAGTCGATGTGATTAACACGATGGAAATTTGGGGCAGCGGCACGACTTACGGCCCTGGCCAAGCGAACAAACCTGGCGAACCAGGTCCAGCGTTTAAAACCGATTATCACGTGGCCCTCGGATACAATCCGCCCGCCATGCGCGTGGAAATGACGCGTACCAGTTCTGGCGGCGCCGCGCCGCAGCATACGTTCGAGGGGGTCCGCGATACCTACGCCTGGGATGAGTCCGAGGTCGGTGGAGGTCTGGTCGCGGGAAAGGGCACGGCGACTCCCGCCATGGCTGCGGTCAACAATCGTCTGCTTCAACTGTGGATTCTTCCTTACGGCGTCATCAAGGCCGCCTTGGCTGCGGGCGACAAGACCAAAATCTCGACCGAGAAGGGCGCCACAGTCATAACGTTTCCTCTCAGCGGACAACTGGCTGACGTGATGGTCAAGGCGACGCTGGACGCCCAGAATGAAGTCGCGAAAGTTGAGACCCATGCCGACAATCCGGCGCTCACCGATCTGAATACCGAAACAGAATATTCCGACTACGCGGATCATGGAGAGATCTTGACCGACATCAAATCTCCCGGCCATATCGTCCGGAAACAGGGTGGCCATCCGTCGCTCGACATCAAGGTGAAGACGCTGGACGCCAACAACCCATATCTGGTTTTTCCAGTTCCTGATAACGTAAAGAAGGCGGCCGCACACTAGCGTGCCCCTTCAAGATCGGTACTGCAAAGTGGCGCGCGTTGTCCCGCCGGGAGATTGTTGAATCATGCTTCTTCACATTTGCAGGTGGCTGCAGGACAATTCCTTTCTCGCCGTGATCAACGGAACGGCTTGGACCGCCGCGGCGGTGGAGATCGTTCATTATTTCAGCATGTTCATCCTGGTTGGGTTGATGGTGATCGTGGATTTGCGCGTTCTTGGCCTGGTGGGGCTGCGGCAGGACGCAACGCAACTCGCTGACCGGCTCTTTCCCTGGATTTGGGGTTCATTAGCATTTAACTTCCTGTCCGGATTCCTTATGTTCGCGGGTTCCGCGACTGCTTATTATCGTAACGACATCTTCTACGACAAAATGGGAGTGACCCTGGTGGCAATCGTGGCGAACATCATCGTCCAGCAAAAAGTGAGCAAGTGGAATCAGTTGCCGGCAATGCCCGCGTGGGCGAAATTATTGGCCGTCGTTTCGATTGGTTTATGGGTTGGAGCAATCATCGCCGGAGTCGAGGTTCCAGCTCTTACCGGCGTCGGATAAAGAGCGGCCCGGGGCATCAACAATGGGAGGTCTAATCGAATGGACGGTTCCCTGGTTATTTTCGGACACTGGTTGCAGAACAGGCCATATGCCCTGGCAATTGCCGGCTCGGATTGGGCCTATCCATTGGTTCAAGCGACCCATTTCACCGGGCTGTCGATATGGATTGGGACCATCGCCGCTGTGGATGTCAGCCTTCTTGGAGCCGGAAAAAGATCGACTCCGCCGATGCAACTCTCTGACGAGCTATTGATCTGGAATTGGATTGGATTTGCCATCGCCGTCACGGGAGGATTTCTTCTCTTCTCTGTCTCAGCCGAGACCTATCTCACCAACATCGCCTTTCTGACCAAGCTCGGTTTGTTAATCCCCCTCGGACTGGTACTTCATGTTGTGATTCAGAGAAAAGCCCCGGCGTGGGAGAAAGCATCGGAAACCCCTCCCGTGGCTAAGGTTGCGGGCTTGGCAGAGCTATTGTTGTGGCTTTGTGTTGCCACCGCGGCGGTTCTGATCCCGTACGTAGGTTAGGGCTGTCAGTAATCTTGACAGAGAAGTGACCCTGGCATATGTTGCGTCAGACCAACACAAAGCTGTAGAGAGAATTGTAAAGTGACGCGCCAAGGCGGGGAAAATGTGGAGCGAGCGTCAATTGCGAAAAGAAAGTAGGTCCTGCGGCGGTCTGTTCGCGCTGTTCGATGGTCTCGTAGAAATAGCCAGAGAGGCGCCGTCCACATACCCCAATGTCTCATCTACTTAGCTTCGTCCAATGGCTCAATGATACCCCCCTAAGCGTTTACCTTCGTGAAAGCGACTGGCCTTTTCCCATCATTGAGACAATTCATATCCTGGGGCTCGGTTTCTCGGTTGGAACGGTCATGTGGGTGGACTTGCGTCTCCTGGGACTTGCCATGCGCGAGGCGCCCGTGACTGATGTGATCGAACAACTTGAGCCCTGGGCGATTGGCGGCTTCGCGGTCATGTTCGTAAGCGGAAGCCTACTAATCCTTTCAGAACCTCTCAAGTGCTACAACACTCTGGCCTTCCGCATAAAAGTGGTCTTGCTGATCCTCGCGGCTCTGAATGTCCTGTACTTTCACAAGAGAGTCATGCATAACGTCGATGATTGGGACCGGAACATGCCATGGCGCGCAAAAATGGTGGGCATCCTTTCCCTCATCTTGTGGCTGGGCGTCGTAATCGCGGGGCGATGGACCGCCTATTTCTAGACAAGGCTCGGCTGATGGCGACGGTCGCTAACGACAGATCCTGAGAGGTACGCGAAGTGACATTCGGAAAGATCTTTCCGGCTTGGTTTTTTTGGCGATGCGAGAATACCTTGCCTGGAAGCTGGTTCAAGCATGCCCAGTGGTTCTTTGCCATTGACGAAACGTTTCATATCATGGCGCTCGGCATGCTCATCGGCACCTTGGTGATCGTCGATTTGCGTTTGCTGGGGTTCGGCATGCGGCGGCAATCCGTCTCGCAGCTCGCCGGATTTCTTGGGCCGTGGACGCTGCTGGGAGTGGCTTCCATGATCGTCACCGGCATTCCCTTGTTTATGTCGGAAGCCGTAAAACTCAGCGGCAGCTCTCCTTTTTTCTTTAAGATGGTATTTCTAGTTTGCGCTGTCACCCTTCACTTCACACTTCACCGGAAAGCCATCGCATCCAGCACGAGGCAAGGCTCGGGGCTAGGCAAACTGGCGGCTTGTTTGTCGCTGATGTGCTGGTTGGGCGTGGCTCTGGCTGGCCGCGCCATCGCGTTTCTATAGTACCGCGCCTCAAATTGGGTCAAGTAGCGAAGGCGCATTCCCGCAAGATTTACTAGGATAGGCGACCAGCCGCTTCTGCCTCGGTTGGAAATCCGTGTTAAGAATTCCCGATTAGGCTTAGTCGATCTTCCTCACGTTCCAAACTGGGATTCAAAGCGAAATTGCTCTTCGCGCCGAGCATCCTTAACGGCACATCTAGAATAAGTTAGTCCTTGGCATCGTTTGGTCTCATCCGTGCATTCCTCTTCCTGTCTTGCAATCAGTTGTAAACGATGACGAGGGTTTCAGATAACTCGTTCCAAATCGCGTTTCAAAAGTTGACCGGCACAGGAGCTTAAACGTGCGTATGAGAACTCGATCTCTTGATCGCCAGCGGTCACTAAATAGACAAAGCGTATTTGTGATCGCTGTGCTCTTGTTTCTGGATGTATGGAACCCACCCTCGGCGTGCGCCCAGGAGCGGACGAACACCGCGGCGAGCGCTTCGGATTTAGCGCTGCAGAACCTGAGCCGAGTGGCGGCCTCCGCGGCGGAAATCAAGGCGGTATTAGCGAAGGACGCGGGGCTCATGGTCGAATTGAAACATTGGGTCGCAAGGGATGCGACCGAGCATGGGCAGATCGTCACCGATTCGGACTTGACGAGCGACGGCATCTTCCGCCGGCTCGAAACAGACCTTCAATTTCGGTCCATTGCCACGGCCCTCCTCCAACAATACGGGTATCTCGTTCCGAAACTGAATCCTGACTCGGACTCTGGGAAAGAGCACGAATTATTATTGCAGGAGCGCGTGAGATGGCTTGCGCAAAATCAACAACAAGAAGAATTGGCGCGGGCTCATCAGCGGGGAATCCAAAGTCCGCGGGATGATGCGCAGTGCGATCCGCAATTGGATCGAGGCTGCAATGCGTCGCAAACACGCGCACCGGCTTCGGGAAGTTCCAGGCAGGGATCTCGGCCGGAACAGCAACCTTCCGGTGCTCCTTCGCCGGAGCCGAATTTTCCCAGTCTTCCAAGCGAAGACCCAAATCCGATTCTGCGCGCTCAACTGACGCAAACGGCAGAAGATCCTGCAAGCCGGTTCTCCCAACTTCCATCGCCAGGTTCTTATGAATCCGCTCAGCCCTTCAATAGCATCAATGTGAGTCCCCCGGAGAATCTTGGTTCCGAAACCGTGGGAGCGAACGGCCTGTCTGGACCGGTCTTGGCGGGCGGAAATTCGAATGCCGGGAGCGCCGGCGATGGGTTGCTCGCTGCCTACGGTGTGGGAACGAACCCCGCGAACGGCAATTTGCCGGACATGAGCGGAACGGGCAGCGCTGAGAATTTTCCATTCGCCCCTCTGGGTGCGCCGATGGGTGCCGCCATGCGCCCACGATCTTCCGAGGTTCCATTTCGCGAGCCGCCGGGAATGATTCGCAAGAAGAATCCCTATGAAAGCATTCCCTCCCTCTACGACATGTACGTGCAAGCGGTCCCCCGGCCCGTCGCGCCGAGGCGGTTTGGCGCGGATGTGTTTGAGAACGCGACGCGAGATTCGCAGTTGATTCCGATGGACCTGCCTGCCGGGCCGGACTATGTGGTCGGACCGGGAGACGGGTTGTCGGTCGATCTCTGGGGCAGCGTGTCGCAGCGTTTTTATCGCGTGGTGGATCGCGAGGGCCGAATCAGCTTGCCGGAGGTGGGCCCGATCCTCGTGAGCGGAAAGAGCTTGGCGGCGGTGCAGCAGAACGTGCAGCAGATTCTGAGGACTCAATTCCGGGAGGTTTCCGCGGATGTTTCCCTGGCACGTCTACGCACGATTCGTGTTTATGAAGTCGGCGATGTCGCGAATCCCGGCGCGTACGACATCAGCTCTCTTTCCACGCCGCTCAATGCGCTGTTCGCCGCGGGCGGACCGACGGTGCGTGGGTCCATGCGGATTTTGAAGCACTATCGCGGCGCGCAACTCGTCGAAAGCGTGGATCTGTATGACCTCCTCCTGCATGGAGTGAAGGCGGACCTGCAGCGGCTGGAAAATGGAGACACCGTGCAAGTCCCGCCGATCGGTCCGGAAGTGACGGTAGAGGGAATGGTGCGCCGTCCTGCGGTCTACGAACTGCGGGATGAGAAGACGCTGGCCAGCGTGCTCGAGCTTGCCGGCGGCCTTCTTCCCGCCGCGGCGCTCGGGCACGTCGAAGTGCAGCGCATGGTGGCCCACGACAAGCAAACGATGCTGAGCGTGGATATCCCGGAAATCGAAAACGCCGCGGAAGTGACGAAGAGACTCGAGTCCTTTGAAATCCGCGATGGCGATCGAATCCGAATCTACCCGATTGCGCCCTATAACCAGGACGCCATTTTTATCGAAGGACACGTCGTGCGGCCCGGCCGCTACTCCTATCGCGCCGGGATGCGGCTCAGCGACGTCCTCTCTTCCTACAAGGACCTGCTTCCGGAACCCGCAGCGCAATACGCCGAAATCATCCGCCTGAATGCCCCGGACTTTCATCCGAGCGTGGAAAGCTTCGATTTGGCCGAAGCCCTTGATAACCCTGCTCAGTCTCCTGTCCTTCATGCCATGGATACGGTTCGAATCTTCAGCCGGTTCGATTTCGAAAATCCGCCGTCGGTTTCTATCGGTGGCGGCGTGCGCGCTCCCGGAACCTATCAAACGTCCGGACAGATTCGCCTCGCGGACGCCGTTCATTTGGCTGGAGGGCTTACTCCGGACGCGCAGACGGCAGATGCCCAGGTGTTCCGCTATTCGCCGGACGGTAAGTTCAAGATACTCAGCGTCGGCCTGAGCCAGGCCCTCGCGGGTGATCCGGTCGAAAACATCTTTCTACAGCCGCGGGATCGCCTCTTGATTCACCGGAACCCGGACGCCGCCGACCCGGCCACCGTGAATATCCAGGGAGAAGTCATGAAGCCAGGGCGTTACCCGCTCGCCCAGGGCATGCGCGTCAGCGATCTGATTCGCCTGGGCGGCGGGTTCAAGAACAGCGCCGATCTAGAGGAGGCCGACCTCATCGAATACCCCCTCCAGAACAGAGGCGCAAGGAACGGGGCTCATCACGAGGTGCGCATTTCCGCAGCCCTGGCCGATGCTCCGGCGGAGAACTTGACGCTGCACAACGGAGACACGCTCACTATTCGCCAAATATCCGGGTGGAACGATTTGGGCGCTTCGGTCACCATCGGCGGAGAAGTGGAGCATCCCGGCAACTACGGAATCCGTCCGGGCGAGCGGTTGAGTTCCGTGCTCGCGCGAGCCGGAGGCTTTCTGCCCACCGCCTATCCGAAAGGAGCCGTCTTCGAGCGCGAAGACGTGCGCGAACTCGAGCAGAAAAACAGGGAAGAGTTGATCGAACGTCTACGGATGGAGTCGACCTCCTTCAAGACCTCCATCCAGGTATCGGCCCAGGATCAGGCGGCGCTCGCCCAGCAGTCCCTCAACCAACGCAACGCCGAGATCGCCGCGCTCCAGCTGGCGCCCGTGCCCGGGCGGCTCGTAGTGCGCCTGCCGGGCAACCTCACGCGCTTTGCCGGGTCTCCGGATGATATCGAAGTGCGCCGCGGCGACTCTCTGTTTATTCCCAAGCGGCCGGAGTTCGTCATCGTCAGCGGCCAGGTATACAACTCGAACGCGCTCACCTACCGGCCGCGCCGCGAGGCGCGCTGGTATCTGCGCCAGGCGGGCGGCCCAACCGACCAGGGAAGTATCAAGATGGTCTTCATCATTCGTGCGAGTGGCGCCGTGGTGAGCAGCCAGGGAAACGCCCTGTGGAATGGCGGGGTCCTTTCCACGGTTATTGAACCGGGCGACGCCATTGTGGTTCCGGAAAAGGTCATCGGCGGTTCGAACAACTGGAAAAACCTGATTGCCGTGGCGCAACTGGCGGAAGCGGCCGCGACAACGGCCTTCATTGCGACGCATTGAGGAATCGTACGTTGTTTTATAGGCGGGCGTGTTGCACTGGCTTGTTTATGACGATCGTGTCGCTGGGTGCCGCGTGCTCTGCGCAATCGCAGGGGCACGAACTGCAGCCCACCGGCGCCGTGAACGCATCGGCGGGTGAGAGTGGGTCCGAGGGGGCGCAATCCGCGGAACCGGCGCCTGGGAGTGAGAACGGGCAATCCGCCGCGTCTGCCGGCGCCATCACCAGGCGCCTCACAGGCTGCCAATTATAGTGATGTGAAATGTTTGAGTTTTTGACGCTTCGCGCATTATCCCGGGAACTCCCCCGGCAAGTGATTTCTGGATGCCCCAGCTGCGGATCGCTGTGAAAAATACGGTTACTTGATTCGCTACATTCTTGAGAGTGCGCCGCTATGATCATGCGACTTAAGCTGTACCGAATGTTTCTTAAGATCGTAGTGTATTCGCTGCCGGTCCCCGCGTTTGCGCTTGGCTGGAGTGTATGGGTGGCCATTTCCATTTATCTCGGCCGGGCCGTTCATTATTCGGTACACGGTCATTTCAATCAAATCTTGTTCGGGACTGGTGTCTGGGCGCTTTTCGCGGAGCACAATCGCGTCACGAGTTTTGATGAGTTGTTTCGCGAGCGGACCGGCGTACGCAAGGCGTCTTCCGCGTGCATCGCCGCGACGTTCGTGCTGCTGGCGACGCTTTATTTCAGCCGGAACGGCGTCTTCCCGCGCGGCCTGCTCGTTTCCGATGTGGTGACGCTTCTCGCGCTCACCCTGATCGTGCACGCCCTGTTCCGCGTTCTTTGCCGCAACCGCGCGCACTTGGCGAAACCGACGCGTTTGCTCGTAGTTGGAGCCGACCGGTTCGCGCTCAAAGTGGCCAAGAGGCTGCAGAGCTTGTCCTTTGCTCCGTGCCAGATTATGGGTTTCGTGCGATTGCCGGGACAGAGGATCCGTGTAAAAAATCATAGGATTTTTGAACTCGGCGAACTCAGCGCATTGAATTCGGAACATGGCATAGACGAAGCCGTGATTGCCATTCAGCCTGCGCGGTTCTCGCGCATGCCCGCCATCGTCCGCGCGCTCGATCAGCTCTGCCTGCCCGCTCGGGCGATTGTGGACCTGGGAGAAGGGATCGTCGTCCGCGAGCGGTTGTTTCAGCTGGGCACGATTCAGATGCTGGATTTGACGTCTACTCCCAACGAGTCGCTCGACTATGCTTTGCTAAAGCGGTGCTTCGACATCTGTTTTTCGGCCGTTGTTCTGGCAGTGACTTCTCCTCTCTTCGCCCTCATCGCCGCGATTACGCGGATCACTTCGCCTGGGCCCGTATTCTTCGTTCAGGAGCGCGTCGGGCTGAACGGAAAATCATTTCGGATGTACAAGTTTCGGACCATGCATGTAAGCCCAACCTCCGAGACGGACACTCATTGGACCACCGCCGCGGATCCGCGCAGGACCTGGTTCGGCGCGTTTTTGCGGAAGACGAGTCTCGATGAGCTTCCTCAATTCCTGAATGTGCTGAAAGGCGAAATGAGCGTGGTTGGACCTCGTCCCGAACGCCCTCACTTCGTTCACAAATTCCTGCAAGAGATCATGCGCTACAACCACCGCCACGCGCTAAAAGTGGGAATCACGGGCTGGGCGCAGGTGAACGGATGGAGGGGCGACACGTCGATCCAGAAGCGCGTGGCTTGCGATTTGTACTACCTGCAAAACTGGAGTTTCATGTTCGATCTGCGAATTATCCTGATGACGATTGTTTCGGGACTGATCAACCGGCACGCGTATTGATAAAAGGACGGCGCCGGCCCTTCATTGGCAAAATGGCTGGGTTTGCTAAAACCCATCTCATAAATAGGCTTTGTGGGTCGCGGCTTCAGCCGCGACATTAAAACACCAAGGAAAAGTTGACTTTAGCGCCTGCCGGCCTATCGAGTTTAGGTGGCTGTTTATTTATGATATGACTTCTAACATTGCGCATACATTCTGGAACCATCTGATGGCGTCCCTCCTCAGTCAATGTCCACGATTCAGTTCTATCAGTCGCGAATTTTGCGGCCCAGTTGCGCCCATTTTCGGTACTCTGGCCAAGCAATAGAACAAGTCGTAAAATTGCGGGACGATCGTGAAACGCCGCCGCCAAGTCGCCGCCTTTATTCTTGCGGGTGGCGCAAGCTCGCGCATGGGGCGGGACAAAGGCCTCCTCGATTTTGGCGGCGTTCCGCTGATCGTTCACTCAGCTCGTCTGATCGAGCCGCTCGTTGCCTGCGTAACCGTGGTTGGGCCGCCCCGCCGGTATGCAGCGATGGGGTTGCACGCGATCGCGGATCAAGACACTGTCGGTCCAGGATCGAAAAGAATTCGGCGCGGGCCACTGGCAGGGATCTCTGCCGCATTGGCCGCGACGCGCTTGCCTTGGAGCCTGATCGTCGCGTGCGACCTGCCTTACCTTTCCAGAGCGTGGCTCGAATGGCTGCTCTCGCGGGCGATCCGCTCTCGCGGGCAGGTCGTCATTCCTCAAACCGGGCGCGGACTCGAGCCGCTCGCCGCGGTTTACCGGCGCGAATGCGGCGCGCCGATCGCGGCCGCGCTCGCGCGAGGCGCGCGAAAAGTTACCGACGTGATCGAAGAGCTTCGCATGGACGTTGTCTATCAGCGCGAATGGCGACGGCTGGATCCACGCGCGCTGGTATTGAGGAACATGAATACGCCCGAAGACTATGACGAGGCGCGGAAATGGTGGGGCGCAGAGAAGCGAGACGAAGGCGAACTTGTCGATAGAGCCCGGCAGGCGTGGAAAGGAAGTTCTCGCGTTATTTAGGCACGGGAAAGTGCGATGATTGTGGGGCTGATCCGCTGCAACTCATTCGGCAGAAACGAAAGGAACAAAAATATGGCATCCACGCAGCAGACCGTGATTTCTTCGCCCCGCATCGAGCGGCTGCGAGACTTCGTCGTCGCGATTGGCAATTTGATTGAAACCGCGCCCGGCGAGCCAGGCATCCTTCGCGAGGGATCGCGCCTGCTGAAGGAATTGGTCGGCGTCGATGACTGGCTGCCCGCCCGCTATGCGGAGCCTTCTGTGACCGGGTATCAGCAGTATTTGCTGCATGCCGATTCACGGGAACGGTTCTCTGTGGTGAGCTTTGTGTGGGGTCCCGGCCAGAAATCGCCGATCCACGACCATACCGTGTGGGGGATCGTCGGCATCCTTCGCGGCGCGGAATTCGAGCAGAGCTACTCCCGCGCGAGCGATGGACGTTTCGCGGAGCAGGGCGCCCCGGTCCGGCTTGAAAAAGGCGAAGTCACCGCCGTTTCACCGGCGATCGGCGATTTCCATCGCGTCTCGAATGCCTTTGACGACCGGCCATCCGTTAGCATTCATGTTTATGGAGCCAACATCGGAGCCGTCCGGCGATCCATGTACGAACCGGATGGCACGAGCAAGACGTTCATTTCCGGCTATTCGAATACCGAGTTGCCGAACCTCTGGGATCGTTCGAAAGAAAAGTCGTAGCCCCTTCCCGCTCCAGCTCGGTTGCACGATATGACATAATAGACGGTGCGCCAGCGAAAGTAGCCCCTCAAGACCGGATGGCCATCCATTGAGGCACTCTCAAACCGGCAAGCACACACGTCATTTCGCCCCGCAATTGCAAGAAGTGGTCTTGGCGTTCTGGATTCTCTCCGCACTGTTTGGAACCTCAGCGCGCGCGTCCGAGTTGAAGCCGGAAACGGTTGCTGCGTTTGACCGTTACATCACGGCGACGGAAGCACGGATGGGCGAAGATGTACGCCTCAATCAATTCCTGGTCGTTGATCGCTTGCCTGATTTACAACGGAAGGAAGCTTACAATCAGCTTCAACGCGGCCAGGCTTATATCGAAGAACTGCATACGAAGCAAGACGATCAACCGATTCACATTCCAAATGGCCTGGTCCATCACTGGGTGGGAGTGATGTTCGTCCCCCAGGGCACACTTTCTGAAACACTCGCCATCCTGAATGATTACAATAACGAACCGGAAATTTACAAACCCGAAATTCGCCGGGCGAAACTAATCGAACAGAATGGAAATCAATCGAAGATTTATCTTCAATTCTATAGCAAATCAATTGTTACGGTCGTGCTGGACGCTTATTTTGATGTAGTCGAAAAACGAATTGGAAGCGTACGCGTTCAAAGCGCATCCCGCTCCACGCGCATTGTGGAAGTGGTGGATGCCGGCGGTCCAAACGAGCATGAGCGCACGGATGGAAACGATCATGGATACATGTGGCGCCTCGACAGCTTTTGGCGAATTGAGCAGAAAGACGGGGGCGTATACATTCAGAACGAATCGATCACATTGACGCGAACCGTTCCTCCGATGCTCGCTTGGCTGATCAACCCCTTGACCAAAAGCATTCCCCGCGGGGTTCTCCTCGACATGTTGACAGACACACAAAAAGCAGTCCAGAAGGCAAGGACGACATCGAACCAGCTCGGCCTTTCGCAAGGAAGCGCTGCCTTGAGCGTGTCATCCCGCACAATTGCAACGCCTCACCCTTGAGACAATTCCAAAAAACCGCGTTTTGCCGGCGGTTCTGAGTGTCGCTCAGGCGCTATTGATTCATTCCGGCGAAAATCTTCTTTACATTCTCCGGGCTTGAAGCGGCAAGCAGGTTCTTGGCGCCGCCAATCGCTATTTCTTCCGCGTCACCAGCAAGTTCCTTCATCGTCTCAGCGATAAAAGTTTCCAGAGGCATTTGCCGAAGGGCGCCAGCCGGCGCCTTGGAAACTCCGCCGAGTTCGGTGGCCACATAGGGAGGAATGAGTTCGATGACTCTTACATTCGAGTCTCTCAACTGCTGCCGCAAGGAAAGCGAGAACGAATGGACCGCGGCCTTCGTGGCGCAATATACCGGGAAAATCGCGATAGGGACAAACGCGAGTCCCGATGAAACGTTGAGCAGGGTCGCGTTTTGCTGATTTTTCAAGTGCGGCAGGAATTCGGCGGACACGCGAATCAAGCCAAGCAGATTGGTCTGAATTTCCGCGAGCATGGCCGCGTCGTCGATGGGTTTTCCGGACGCGAAATTGTGTCTCCTCTGCACGCCGGAATTGTTGAAAACACAGTTGAGTGCGGGAAATTCCTCGATGACCTTCCGCGCGGTGTTCCGCACGGAGGTGAGATCCGTCACGTCCAGAACGAAATGCCGCATACCGGGATTTGCGGCGCAAACGCTCCGCAATCGATCTTCGCGGCGGCCGCTGATGATGACCTGATTTCCCAACTGGTGAAAGGCTTCGGCGAGGCCTTTTCCGATGCCCGAAGAGCCGCCCGTGATAAAAATCGTATTCGACTGCATTTTCATGAAAATTCCCCCTATAATTCCTGACGATTGCTTTGCATCGATGCCGTCTATTGCGGTCCATCATTTTACAGCGTCTCTCGCGAGGAGAAAGCAAACAATGACACGATTAATGTGTTCGGCAGTTTTTCTGTACGCCTGTTTCGCCGCCCCCTTGCGCGCGCAACAACCGGCGCGGCCGGGCGGCGACTCCTACCAATTGAAGCCTTCGCCGAAGACCGCGACGTGGGGCTATTACGACGCAAAGACGCCTCCCGCGCTGCGGATCAAGTCCGGCGACACTGTGGAAATTCAGACGCTCGTTACCGCAAGCCGCGAACGCTTCGAGAGCGCCGGCCTTTGGCCGGACCGCGTGGAACCGGCATGGCGCGAAATTTACGATCAGGTGAAGGATCACGGTCCGGGGCCTCACATGCTGACCGGCCCGATCTACGTCGAAGGCGCCGAGCCGGGCGACGTGCTGGAAGTTCGCATCCAGAAGATTCGCCTGGCGATTCCCTATGCGCTGAATGTTTTCTCGCCGGGGCGCGGATTCCTGCCGGAGGATTTTCCTTACGAGCGCGTGAAAGTCATTCCGCTGGACGAGAAACGCATGATCGCGCAATTCGCCGACGGCATCGAGATTCCGCTGCGCCCGTTTTTCGGAAGCATGGGAGTCGCGCCGCCGGCGAGCGCCGGACGCATCAGCAGCGCTCCACCCTGGGTCAATGGAGGAAACCTGGACAACCAAGAGTTGGTCGCGGGCACAACACTGTTTCTCCCGATCCACGCGCCCGGAGCGCTTTTCCAGGCCGGCGACGGCCACGCGGGCCAGGGCGACGGAGAGGTGGACATCACCGCGATGGAAACTTCACTCGTCGGCACGTTCCAGTTCGTCGTGCGCAAGGACATGCGTCTCCGCTGGCCGCGCGCCGAAACGCCCGCCGAGTTCATCACCATGGGTCTGGACGAAGATCTCAACGAAGCGACCAAGATGGCGGTCCGCGAAATGATCGATTTTCTAGTGCAGGAAAAGCACATGACGCGCGACGACGCCTACATGCTGGCCAGCGTCGCCGCGGACCTTCACATCACCCAAGTCGTCGACGGCAACAAGGGCGTCCACATGATGATTTCGAAAGCGATCTTCACGAAAGCAAGATGAACCGATCGTGGCGCGCCGGTGCAACCTACTCAAACCGGAATCACTCGCCCCTTGCAAACGACAAAGGATGAGGCACTCGAAAATTGGAACTCTCAAAGCCCTCAGCGCCCGTCATTACTTCAGCTTGTTCGCAAACTTTGCGATGCCGGCTAGCGCGCAGGCTTCGTCCTTTTCGCTGCCCGGGGCTCCTCCTATGCCGATCGCGCCGATTATGTCGTTGCCAGACTTAATCGCCACACCGCCGGCCAGGGCAACCCGGTCCGGACCGATGTTGGGAATCTTCTGCGTTTCCCAGATTTTGACTTGATCGCTGGAATTCCCTTTGAAAGTAAGGGCGGTGAAGGCCTTGCGGCGCGCGGTATCGGCGTTCTGCGGGCCGCTGCCGTCGTCGCGCAACAGCACCTTGATGGCTCCGCTGGCGTCAATCACGACAATCGCGGGGTGGTAGTTGTGGGAGCGGCAATCGTCAAGCGCCGCCTGGGCGATGGCGTGCGCCAAGTCGAGAGAAATGGCCTTCTGCATGATCACTTCTTGGGAGAGCACGGTAAGCGGGCTCGTGGCCAAAACGGCAATCGCAACGGCGCAAACAAAGAACTGTTTCAGGCGACGCGGCATACCCAATCCTCCTGACACCAAGTTGATTTGCTGCACCGAACAAAGTCGGCCCACCCGGTCAACTCGAACGGAATCCAAGTTGACGAATTCCTTGGGCGAAGATTTGTCATTGGCGCAACGAGATGGCCGCGTTTTCAAGCCGAGGAAACTGCCAAAAAGCGTTATGTAAAACCACCACTTGAAATCCGATACGGGTAAATTATTTTTGGGCGACGGCTTTTGCCGAATCGGCCCGCAGGCGCACGTAGCCCACTTTTCCGTAGGGTTGCGCGCCGTACCAGATTCGTCCTTGAGTATCCTCAAACATGTCTCTGGTTCCGCGCTCGCCGTAGGGTGTGGGATATTCGATGACCTTGCCGGTTTTGGGGTCCAGCTTGCCAATTACGTCCGTGTACATGGACGCGTACCAGAGGTTGTCGTTGTGATCGACGCCGATTCCGTACGGGGTGGGCATCGGTCCAGGCAATTTGAATTCCTTGAAGGTTTGGGTTTTGGGATCAAACCGCGTCAAGTTGCCGCCAAAATAGTCGCCGAACCAGACCATGCCTTGCGAATCGATCTTCAGGCGGCGCGGCCTTGTACCTGAGCCCGGCGGCGTCCATTTCGTGATTTTGTTGGTTTTCACGTCCACTTTGCCGATGCTGTGATGATCCCGGGAGTTGAACTCGGCAAACCAGACGTTTCCTTCCTTGTCCAGAGCGATGCCATAGATGTCGGGGACTTCGGGGAAGAATGTGAATTTCTTGGTTTCGATGTCGAACTTGCTGAGCGGGCGTCCCGAACTCCAGATATTTCCCTGCAAGTCAGTGATGGCGGTGTGCCTGCGCGGGGCGCCGGTTTGCCCTCCGGCGGTATAGCGCAGATTGGGCCACGGCGCGTTTGGCTCCATTTCAACAGGCGGCGGTCCATCGTACGGCTGAACGTATACTTCAAACTTTTCCGTGCGCGTATCGAATCTCGCGAGCGCATTTTGCCTTTCAATCGTGAGCCAGACAGAACCATCCGCCGTGGGCAGAATTTCATGGATGAAAGGACGAGTGGAGTCCGGCAATCTCCACGTGTGGAGTTCGCCTGTCGCGGGATTGAGCTTGGATAGTCCGCCGCCCATTTCCATCCAGATGTTTCCATCCTTGTCCGGCTTTCCTGTCCCCGGACGATCCTTCGGCTCCCCTGTCAACTGGTAGTCGAGGTAAACGAGGTTCAGAGCGTCATCGGCAAAGTAATCGTGTTCCTGTTTGACCTTTTGATACTGCGGCAATTGAGCCGGCGACGCGGGCATCTCGGCATCGGGGCCAAAAACCGTGCTCAAGTACTCAGACACCTGGGCGGCGACGTCCGGCTTTATATCGGCGACTCCGACTTGCCGCATATGTTCAATCGCTTCGAGCCAACCGTCGCGGTCGCGGCCCATCACGCCGATTCTACTCATGGCATGACAATTGAAGCATTCCTGGAGGACCACATCTTTTCCCTTTCCCTCCGGCAACAGAATTCCCGCCTGATACTTGGTCAATTGGCTCCACTGCACCGCGCCCTTCTTCATCATGAAGCTGGCCGATGAAGTTTTTCCATCTTGCACGGTGACATCGGTGCGGCGCGATGGATCGCTTCTAAACCCCGTCGAGGTTGCCCAGACTTCATAGGTCCCCGCAGGAAGATTGTCGGTCCGATACTGGCCCTGGTTGTCCGTTAAAACCATCATCAGCATCTTGGTTTTCACATTTTGCGCCCGCACGAAGGCCGCTCGAAAGGGAGAGCCATCTTCGCCCTTGACGATTCCGGAAATGTCGCCTCCCGGCGAGGCGTACGCGGAAGTAGCAAGCAGGAAGGCCAAACATGCGGTGCAGACTATCTTTTTCATTTCAGTCTCCACGGACAATATGATCCGCCCAGGATGGGCCTTGGCAGGAGTATACCGCAAGACAGGACACAGACATTCAAATTCAAGATTGGAGTTCGTGTCATCAATCTTCTGGGAGGGACATTCGCTAAAAGCGGCTTCGCTTATTGGGCGGTCACATAAACCGGGTTTGTGAACACCCAGAGAGTCCAGCGCCGCAACCCGGTCAGGCCGGGCTGGCGCAGAAAAACTTCCGCCCGGTAGCGGCCGGGGCCGGTGATAGGCTCGTCGATGGACCGGGTCTGCTCCTCGGTAATCTCCCTCCCGTCGCGAAAAACCTTGATCAGCGGAAGGCTTGCGCCGGATGGGGTGGAAATTTGAATGCGCGCGGTTCCCGTCCAGTGAAGAGAGTCTCCGGGGCCGCTAGAGCTGCTGGCGCTCGAGATGCGGAATGAAAAGCCGTCGGCAGGATAGAGCGAATCCAATCCGCAATACGAATGGCCGTTCTTGAGCGCATCAATGAGTTCGGCGGGGCTCGCCAGCGCAGGGTTGCCGTTGCCCGCGTCCGGAGGAAGCAGCACGTGTTCGCGCGCAACCTCGAGGGATGGCACGTAGCCAGGGAACCGCCAGTCTTTGCCGAACGCCAGGCGGATCCGGGCATGCGTATCGGCGGCACAAATGCCCGCGACCGGCCGCTGCTGAAGAAGTTGATCCCACTTCGCAAAGTTCTCTTCCGGGGTACTCGCCAGCCTCACGAGCGCGAGTTGGTTATTTACTCCATAAAGAAGCAGCGCATCCATCAGGTCAAAGAAATTATTTTGTCGCCAGGCGGCGTCTTCGTTCCAGATCTCCATGCCGTCGAAATCAGATGTCTTCCAGTCGGTCCAGGGAGTATGCGGATGGAATGGGTGGGCGAGAATCCGGAACGCGCCTACGGCTCGGGCCGCGGCCAGCAGTGTACGGTCATCCGTTGTTTTCGGTTGAACCCAAGATGGGGGAATACCTAGCGCAAGGAAATGCCCGGCATTTGTGCCGACCTCCACTCCCGAAATGATGGGCAGGTCCGGCGGGTCTAGGGCAAGGTCGCTTTCGGTCATCGCGACATTGTGATCGGTGATCGCGATAAAGGAGAGATTGGCCTTTTCGGCGGCGGCCATCACTTCCGCTACCGTCCCACTGCCATCGGACGCTCTGGTATGAACGTGGATCACGCCAACCCGCTCGTTGGCGTCGCCACACTTCGAGAGGATCGGAAGCTTGACCAGCAAACCTTCCAGCAGGGTTCCGGCGACCACAAAGAATAGCGTTGACAGAAATATCACTAGGATTCTATGGGATCGATTGCGTGAAACCAAATCAGGGATTTGACCCTCCTTTTTCGGCTCACTCACAGCCGATAACAAACGAATTACTGGGGCCGATGGCAACTGCTAAAAAGCCCATTAAAAGTTTGATCAGAGGAAGAGGGCCTGTCAAGCGGGAATCGAGGCTTGATTTCTGATGGAACATAGTTACTATATCTTAACTGCTGGACCCATGCGTTCTTGTCCCATGTGATTAGATTCCAGGGGCAGGATTTGGGTTGTGTTAGAGTTGCTTGTGCGTCAATACGGAGAATCAGCGATGTCTTCCCGACCGGCAATTTGCGAGGGCAAACTCGCACTTCTGATTTTATTCACCCTGCTATCTTTGGTCGCCCCAGCGGCAAGCGCTCAATCGGCAACGGCGCCGGTTCCCGGTGATCGAGGGCCCGAACGCGGCCAGGAATGGGAGATTTGGACGGGGGCGGGCGGCGATCCGATCGGCACTCCAAAAGTCACGCTGGGGAATAGCGTCTGGAATGTGGGCTTTCGCTACGGCTGGATTCTGACCGATGCGCATGGTCCAGGCCTTCTGCGCGGCCGGTTTGAGTACGCCGTGGACGCACTTCCTGTCGTTATGGTGTTTCAGCCTGGTGGCCATGCGTATGGGTTTGGTTTCGATCCCTGGATCATGAAGTGGAATTTCGAGCCACGCCGGCGAATTTCGCCCTACATCGAACTGGGCGGCGGCGGTTTGATCACTACGCGCCAGGTGCCTCTCGGTGAAAATAACTTCAACTTCACGCCTACAGGCGCGATTGGCTTTAACATTCTTCGGGGGAAATATCATTGGAGCATTGATTTCCGTTATTTTCACATCTCTGACGCGCAAATTACAGAGTTCAATCCCGGCACCGATACGTTCGGGTTGCGCGTTGGCTGGGGGGAATACCTTCCTGCAAAGTAGGATATGGAAACGGCTTTCCTGCTTCAGCGAGTAAGGTCTGCCTCGTCTACGGAAATGGCCGTCAAGGCTTCATCTGCCGAGGTGGAACATGAACCCAGTGGTTAAGCGCCAATTGTCTTGCGCTTCCGGGCTATTCACGGGGAAATGGGTAGTGATCCAATCGAATCCCAACAGCCGAGCGGATACCCGGCGCCCGAGCTTGAGCTCAATGCCCCCGCCTAGGGCATAGGCCCAGGTGGTGTAAGTGGCCGTGGGAATCACAGGGAATTGGTTATCCCGCCCATATGCCAGGCCGGCCAGAAAATGGCCGAAAATGTCGAACTTCTTGAGGCCGCGGTAAGTGGCCTCCGGGCCGAATAAACCGAGCAGTTCCTTGCTGTTGACGTGCTCGCCGCCGGGAGGCGGGGGAGGAGCAATATTGACCACGTGGTCCGCGAACTGCGCGTTGAACTGGCTGGTGATCCGGAAATAGCTGGTGACGACCCGATCAAATTCCACCTGCACGCCATTGGTCGGCAGTTGTTTCTGCCCGGCGATCCCTGCGCCTGCCAGATCTTCCGAGTAACCACCGTACAGCTCCCATTTGGGGAGGCTCTGAGCTGAGGCGCTCGCTGTCAATCCTAGAAAGAACAATGCCGTGAATAAGATTCGGTTCAAATCCCATCCCTCCCGGTTCAAATAAAAGCAAATGATTCTACCTGTCCGACTCTGCCGTTGAGTACGCCATTTCACTTCATTTTCCGCGCTGACTTACTTCCAATAACAGACTGCCATATTTTCCTCGCGCTACGTAGGAAATCTGATGATCTTTCCAGCGAAAAGGTGGCTCATCCCCTTGCAACGGCTTGC
>JGI12269J14319_10002085_pt1 | contig 19503 bp, 17 predicted proteins | sample PeaSoiSIISIP2007_FD_14319 | JGI IMG/M metagenome (IMG submission 14319)
CGAGCGATTTTTCCAGCGCGCTGACAATACGAGCCGCGAAGTCCGTCAATTGCGCATCCGTCAACGTCGCCTGCGCGCTCTGCAACGTAACGCGCACCAGCAGTGAAAATTTTCCCGCAGGCACATTCTTCCCGCGAAATAGATCTACGGCCTCCACTTTCAGCAACTCCGCGATCTTCAGTCCGCGAACCGTCTCCACTACCTGCTCGAACGTAGTCCCATCGTTCAGCAGCAGCGAAAAATCGCGCTCGACGGCAGGGAAGCGCGGCAGCGGCTCGTAGCGTCGCGTCGCGCGCGCCGCCTCCACAGCCTCCAGCAGCGAATCCAGCTTCAATTCCGCATAAAAAACATCCTGGCGCAGCTTGAATGCTTCGGCGGCTTTGCGACCGATCTTCCCGGCCACGCCCAGCGACTCGCCGCTGCGATTTGCGGCGGCGACTTGGGCGGCTGCAGCAGGCGAGAGCCAAGGCAGCGCACCCGCTTTCCACTCGAAGCTGCCTGCGAGCTCGCCAAGGCGATCCAGGTCCCCTTTCAGGTCGGCGAAGTCGAATTCGCGGGCGTCGTCGTGAATTGTTTTCTCGCGCGCCAGGCCCGTGGCGCCCAGCGTCAGGATGCGCGTCTCGACCGGCTTGCCGGCTTCGAGCGCGTAGGCGCGGCCAATTTCGAAGAGGCGCAGATTGCGCTGGCCGCGATTGAGATTCCACTCGAGCGTCGCGAGCATGTTGACCGCGCCGGAACTGCGCATCGCCGAGGCTTCTTCCGAAAGCGGGTTGCTGATGATCGCGGGCGCAGTCTTCGCGTCGCGGAACAGCGCGTCCTGATCCTTATCCACCAGCGGAATCGTGACGATTTCGTGGTAGCCCAGGCCGACAAGGCGCTGGCGCACGAGATCTTCAGCCTGCGCGCGCGGCTGGCGCAGTGCGGCCTGCTTCGATGGCGGAATGCGCGGCGGAAATTTGTCGTAGCCATAGATGCGCGCGACTTCTTCGATCAAATCGATCTCGCGCGTGACGTCGCGTCGCCACGACGGCTGGCGGCATTCCCACGCCGCGGCAAGCGAGCCCGCGCTGCCGCGATTCGCATCCACGCGTACAGGCGCAAAGCCGAGCGCGCCGAGTATGTCCTCGATCTCGCGATCGGGGACATCGGCGCCCATCACGCGCAGGATTTCCTTGCGCGTCAGTTCGAGTTTGCGCTGGGGCTCCTTGCCCGGATAGACATCCACACCGCCGCTGAGAACTTCACCGCCCGCAAGTTGTTGCGTCAGTTCGGTGGCGCGGCGCGAAGCGAGTTCGGCCATCTCGAGATCGGCGCCGCGCTCGAAGCGCATGGAGGCTTCGGTGCGCAGATTCAGCGCCTTCGAAGTGCGGCGAATCGAAATGGGATCCCACCACGCAGCTTCGATCAGCACGTTGCGCGTGGCGAAGCCGATTTCGGTATCCGCGCCGCCCATCACTCCGGCGAGGGAAATTGCGCGCGACGAATCGGCGATGACGCACGTTCCGGCGGCGAGCGTGCGCTCGATGCCGTCGAGCGTGCGGAGCTTCTCGCTGGCGCGAGCGCGGCGGACGATCATGCGGTGCTCGGCGATTTTGTCGAGATCGAAAGCATGCAGCGGCTGGCCGAGTTCGAGCATGACGTAGTTGGTGATGTCCACGACGTTGTTGATCGAGGCGTGGCCCAGCGTTTCCAGGCGCTGGCGGAGCCAGTCGGGCGACGGTTGCACCTTCACGCCGCGAACGACGCGGGCGGTGAATCGCGAGCAAAGCTCGGGCGCTTCGATCGTGACGCTCGCCGCCTGCGATACCGGCGACGCGGATTCTGTGAACTTCGGTTGGACGGGCTTCAGCGCAAGGCGGTAGAGCGTGGCAGCTTCGCGGGCTACGCCGTAATGCCCGAGGCAATCGGGGCGATTGGCGGTCAGCTCGGCGTCGAGAATCGGGCCGGCTGGTGATTCTTCGATCGCGTCCACGGCCGTGCCGGAAATAGAAAGCCGCGCGCGCAGGTCGGCCGGCGTCGCTTTAAGGTCGACGAATTCTTTGAGCCAGTTGAAAAGAACTTTCATTATGGAAACTGGCGCAGGAAGCGCACGTCGTTCTGGAATAGCACCTGCAAATCCGTCATGCCATAGCGCATCATCGCCAGGCGATCTACGCCCATGCCGAAAGCAAAGCCCGAAAGCCGCTTCGGATCGTAGTTCACGAAGCCGTACACCGCGGGGTTCACCATCCCCGCGCCGAACATCTCGATCCAGCCGGAAAATTTACACGTGCGGCAGCCCTCGCCGCCGCAAACGTGGCACGACGCATCCACTTCGGCCGAAGGTTCGGTGAACGGAAAATAGCTGGGCCGCAAGCGCGTCTTCACTTTCGCGCCGAGAAATTCGCGCACGAAATGCTCGACGGTGCCGCGAAAATCGCAGAAGGTGATGTCGTTGTCCACCGCCAGGCCTTCAATCTGATGAAACATGTAGCCGTGCGTGGCGTCGGGATTATCGCGGCGATACACCTTCCCCGGCACGACGATACGCACCGGAGGCGGCTGCTTCTCCATCGTCCGGATTTGCATCGGCGAAGTGTGCGTGCGCAGGAGATGTCCGCCGGAGCCTTCGATGTAGAAGGTGTCCATGTTGTCGCGCGCGGGATGAAATTCGGGAATGTTGAGTGCCTCGAAATTGTAGTAAGGCGTTTCGATCTCGGGGCCTTCGACGACGCTGAAGCCCAGCGAAAGAAAAATCCGCTCGACTTCTTCGTAGGTTTGGCGGATCAAGTGGTGCGTGCCGACGGGCCGCTCGACGCCGGGCAGCGAGAGATCAATAGCGGACTTGGCAGCGGCAGCTCCTTCTGCAGCGTCTTCAATCGCCTTGAGCCGATCCGCGAGACCGGCCTCGACGTGTGCGCGAAGATCATTAAGCGCCTGACCGACGGCGCGTTTCAGTTCGGATGGCGCGCTCTTAAGCCAGTTGTCTGAGATAAGCGAGATTGCTCCGGACTTACGGCCGAGCCAAGCATTGCGTAGAGCCAGCCATCCGCCGTCGTCACGGGCTTTTGTGGGATGCCCGAGATCTTCGTCGAATCGCGTTTTGACTCCTGAAAACAAAATCGCCACAGCCTCGGGCGACGTTGCATTCAGCTCGCCAAGCGTTTGTTCGACAATAGGCTTTGAAGTTGCCACGTAGATCGATCCCTAGAATGGGTACATAGTGCTGACGCGATCAGCCGTAGGGCGCAGCAAGCAGCGCCCCTACGAACTCCACGGCTGGCGGCATCATCATGCCAGTTCAAACGAGCCTAAAAGAGCCGGCAGGGACGCCGGCGGTACCACACCATTCGCGAATCGTTATGATTTCGCCGGCTTCGCAGAAGCCAGATGCGACTTGGCTGATTCAACGAGCGACGTGAAGCCTGCCGCGTCATTGACCGCCATATCCGCCAGGATCTTGCGATCTAGGTCGATGCCGCCTACCTTCAGGCCGTGAATCAATTGGCTGTAGGAGAGGCCGTTGTTGCGTGCGGCGGCGCCGATACGCTGAATCCACAGCGTGCGGAAATCGCGCTTGCGATTGCGGCGATCGCGATAGGAATAGCGCAGCGAGCGATTCACTGCTTCGCGGGCTGATCTGTAGAGCTTGCCTTTGGTTAGAAAAAAGCCTTTGGCGTGGCGGAGTAGCTTCTTGCGCTTGGCGCGGCGTTTGGTGCCGCGTTTGACTCGAGACATTTGCGATTCTCCTGGTTTGAATGATTCCGAATAATTTCAGACGTGGAGAATGCCAGGGCGCGAGACAGTCGGCGGACGCAAAGGCCCGCAGCCTGCAAAACGCACGAGCGATCTCCACGGCGAGTTTTGTTGGCCGCCTCTATTTCGTACCACACGAGGCGGCAAATCGCCCCGATCCAAATCCTCAGGATCGGAACATCCGGCCGGCAGGCCCGCCGTGGCGGGATTACGCGCTGCCTGGCACGGGAATTACAACCGCGAACTAATCTCTAAGAGTATGGCAACATGCGCCGGATTTTCTTCGCGTCCGACGGATCGACTTGGACCGACCTGCGAAGATGGCGCATGCGTTTCGGCTTTTTCGTGCCGAGCAAATGGCGTTTGAACGCGTGCGGGCGCATGATTTTGCCGGTCTTCGTTACCCGGAAGCGCTTGGCGGCGCCGCGATGAGTTTTTAGTTTGCGAACTTTCGGCTTTGCTTTTGACAATTCTGCACCTGTTGCCCTATCTCGATTTCAAAAACCTAAAAACCGCAGGTCTAAAGACCTGCGCTACATTATGCTTGGCCACCCGCCGATTTCCCGGCAACCGCGCCCTTCTTCGGCGCCAGTAACGCCAACAAGATATTCGCTTCCATGCGTGGGCCGAATTCCACCTGCGCGTGATCGCCGATATCTTTCAGCAGACGAGTCATCTTGGCGCGCCCGACATCCTGGTGCGCCATTTCGCGGCCACGGTGAAAAATCATGGCCTTCACTTTGTGGCCCTCGCCGAGAAAGCGGATGATCTGGTTCTTGCGCACCTGGTAGTCATGCTCGGCCGTCGCCGGCCGGAATTTCACTTCCTTGATGTGCGCGGATTTCTGATGCTTCTTCTGCTCGTGCGCTTTCTTATTTTGCTCGTAGAGGAATTTCCCATAGTCCACGAGCTTGCAGACTGGGGGAACGGCCGTCGGCGAGATTTCCACAACGTCGAGCCCCGCCTCGCGCGCCGCCTTCATGGCATCGAAGAGCGACATCACTCCGAGCTGATTTCCGGCTTCATCTACCACACGGACTTCGCGCGCCCGGATGCGCTCATTCACCCGCAGACCGCTATTGCTGCTAGCTCCACGTTCAGCGATAAACCCACCTCCAGAAGAAGCCCCGCAATAATACCCCGCCCACAGGCAAGCCCGTGAGAGGCACGGGGCAGAAAGTATAGCACGACGCGACAGAGGCACAAATGAGGTGACCCGCAGGAAGACTCGTCATTCTTTGTCCGGAAATGCTGCCAGGAAAGGTCTCAATGGGGCTTGTTGGCGGAAGGACGCGGCTGATCCAGCAGCCATCGCTGCCAGCTCTCGGGGAAGTACCGAATCATGGCATTGAAGGCGGGATGGCCCCAGAGTAGCCGGAAGGCGACCAGCGCCACGACGACCAAGCCGATCCAAATTACTTGTCCGAAGTTCTGAAACATGGCAAAGAAATTATAGCACCAAGCGAAGTCTGCCGTCCTACTTCTCGTTTTTCAGAGCTTGCTCCATCAACGGGGCAATGGGCTCGATGCCGATCTCACCTCGCGGCTGAAAGGGGCCGAAAACCGGGAGGGTCTAAAGACCCTCCCCTACGAAACCGGGGCGATTTCGTTGCGGAGATTGGTTATGAATTCATCTAGTGGAATCGCGCCCTGGTCGCCTTTGGTGCGATGGCGGACCGAGGCGGTGCCGGCTTCGGCTTCCTTGCCGCCGAGGACGAGCATGTACGGGATCTTTTCCATTTGGGCGTCGCGGATTTTGGCTTGCAGCTTTTCNTTGCGCTCGTCTAGATGGACGCGGAAGCCNGCGNCTTTGAGTTTCTCTGTNACCCGCTTCGCGTAGTCCGCAACCTTTTCGCTTAACGGCAGAATCGAGACTTGGACGGGCGCGAGCCATACCGGAAATGCGCCTGCGTAATGCTCGATGAGCATGCCGAAGAAGCGCTCGACGCTGCCGAGGAGCGCGCGATGCACCATCAGCGGCTGATGGCGCGCGCCATCTTCGCCGACGTATTCAAGATCGAATCGTGCAGGCAGGTTGAAATCGAATTGGACGGTGGTAAGCTGCCAGGGACGGCCGATTGCGTCGATCAATTTGATATCGATCTTCGGGCCGTAGAAGGCCGCTTCGCCCTCGATGTGCTTGAAAGGTATTTTCAGGCGGTCGAGAGTGGTTTTGAGCGCATTCTTGGCGCGCTTCCAATCTTCCGGCTTGCCGGCGTAATTCTCCGGATGCATCGGATCCCAGTCCGATAGCTCGACGGCGTAGCTATCGAAGCCGAATTTCTTCATCACCGCGAAGGCAAAATCCACACAGTCTTCGACTTCTTTTTCAATTTGCTCGGGCATGCAGAAAATGTGGGCATCATCCTGCGTGAATCCTCGGACGCGCAGCAGCCCGTGAAGCACGCCCGAGCGTTCGTAACGATAGACGGTCCCGAGTTCCGCGAGTCGTACGGGCAGCTCGCGATAGCTGCGCAGCTTCGATTTGTAAATCAGAATGTGGCCCGGACAATTCATGGGCTTGAGCTGGTAGTCGGCCTTCTCGACTTCCACGGGACCGAACATGCTGTCGCGATAAAAATTAGTGTGGCCGCTGGTGTTCCAGAGATCGCGGCGCATGATGTGCGGCGTGAAGACGAGATCGTAGCCGCGGCGAAGAAGTTCGTCGCGCAGCCAGTCTTCGATGATCTTGCGAATCAGGCCGCCCTTGGCGTGCCAGAAAATCAGGCCGGGCCCGGCTTCATCTTGAATGCTGAATAGATCGAGCTCGGCGCCGAGCTTGCGATGATCGCGGCGCTTGGCTTCTTCTAGGCGATGCAGGTATTCGTCGAGTTCCTTCTTGGTGAAAAAGCACGCGGCGTAGATGCGCTGAAGCTGCGGATTGCCTTCGTGACCTTTCCAATACGCGCCGGCGACGCTCATGAGCTTGAACGCCTGAATGCGTTTGGTTGAAGGGATGTGCGGGCCACGGCAGAAATCGATGAATTTGCCGGTGGTGTAGAAGGAAACCATCGGCTCGATGGCCTTTTCTTCCACCAGCTCGCATTTGAAAATTTGCTGTGATTTCTTGTAAAGCTCGATGGCTTCGGGCTTGGGAAGCAACTTGCGCTCGTTCGGCAAATCCTGCGCGGCAAGCTCGTGCATTTTCGCTTCGATTTTGGCCAGATCCTCGGGAGTGAAAGCCTCTTCGCGCAAGAATTCGTAGAAGAAGCCATTTTCGATCGGCGGCCCGATCCCCAGCTTCACATTCGGAAACAGTTCGGTCACGGCAGCGGCAAGAAGATGCGCGGCCGAGTGGCGGAAGACGAACAGCGCGTCCGGATCTTTCTCGGTCAAAATTTGCAGCTTGGCGTCGCCCTCAAGGGGACGCCGCAGATCGAACAGCTCGCCTTCGCCATTATTGGGCGCGGCAACGCGCGCCACCAGGGCGGCGTCGGCAAGGCGCGGCGAAATCTGGCGCGCTATATCGACAGGCGTAGTGCCCTTCGGCACTTCGCGCTTGGCGCCATCCGGCAGCGTAACTTGAATGGTATCCATACGATTCGTTCGCTCGACGAGACAGAATTAGATTACTGGCGGGCGCGCAAGCGGTCAAGACGGCCGCGGCAAATCTTCAGGGGAATTTGCTCACGAGCACTTGATGAACGTGGATGGATGGAAAGCCCTGTGCGAAGCCCTGTACGCGCGCGAGGGCATGATAGAAGGAGAGATTGCGTTCGGTAGCGTCGAGATCTTCCTGCGTATCCCATAACGAGAGAACCTCGACTTCGATGGGATCGGCGGTTTGCGTGTGAACTACCAATAGCCCGCGGAAGCCTTTCTGTTTCACCAGCTCCGGCATCAGCGATTGAACGGCTTGCGAGAATTCATTGAGCTTGCCGGGGAGGATGTGGAAGTGCGTGACTCGCGCGTACATGGTGGCCTCCTCGTTCCGCGCGGCAGAATGCCAATTGCGAAAAGAGCCTAACGCATCGGCGAGCCGGAGTAAAGATTTCCGGGGCGCTCAGAGAAGCACGACGCCGGGAAGGCCCGCGAGTTGCGGGTCGGAAGTTACGAGGTCGGCATCGAAGGATTGCGCGGTGACGAAGATCATCGCCGCGGCGAGCGAAAGTTTTTGCTGCGTGGTTGCTTCAAGCGCTTTGATGGCCAGGTTGGTGTCGAACACCGGATTCAGCGCGCGGAAAGCGTGCGCCTGAAAACGCGCGGCAGCGGCCCGGGCGCCCGTGCGGTAGAGTTTGTTGAGCACCTCGTAGATCACGATCCCCGGCACGAGGAGCAGTTCTTCCATTTCGAGATAGGGAGCGAAGAGGTCGGCTTTCGGACCATTTGCGAGGTAAGCGATCCAGCCGGGGGAATCGACGAGCGCGAGTCTAGAGGCGTTCCGAGCCATCTCGGTCAGATTCCTCCCAATTGAGGCCCGGGGCCAGGCCACGGAGCTCGCGGATCGAGCGAGGAAGCTCGAGGTGCAGCGCCCCGTCGAGTTCGTACATGAAGAGCTTTTGGCCGGGACGTAGGTTCAGCTTCTCGCGCAGCTCCTTGGGGATGACGACTTGGAACTTAGGAGAAACGGTGACTGTGCTCATGGAGATTGTAACATACCGAATTCTTATCGAAATCAATAGCGTATGTCAACAAATTTATCGATACGCGATTTGACATACCATTTTATTAACCGTGTCTGACCTAATGCAAAGTCATACAGGCCTATAGCTTACCGTTATTCCGATCATTTTTTGCGGGCTTGCTCGATCATCGCCCACATTTCGTCGGGAAGCTTGCGGTACTCATTGAATTCGCCCGCGCCGGCGAGCCATTGTGCGCCGTCGATCGTGACGCAATCGCCGTTGATGTATCCGGCCTGCGGGCTGAGCAGGTAGACGGCGAGGTCGGCGAGTTCATCATGGCGGCCAAAGCGATGCATCGGATGGTTCTTGATGGCCATCTCCTCGAACTCTTTGCTTTGCATCAGGCGGGACCACGCGCCTTCGGTCGGGAACGGTCCGGGAGCGATGGCGTTGAGGCGGATGTTGTAGCGAGCCCATTCGACGGCCAGCGAGCGGGTCATGGCCAATACGCCGGCCTTGGCGCAGGCCGAGGGAACGACGAATCCGGACCCCGCGCCCGTGGAGGCGTAGGTGGTGACGATGTTCAGAACATTGCCGGGCTGCTTCGTCTCGATCCAGCGGCGCCCAAGTGCCATCGTGCAGTGAAACGTCCCGCCAAGAACGATGCCCACGACGGCCGCAAAGGCGTTGGGCGAGAGCTTCTCGGTGCGCGCGACGAAGTTGCCGGCGGCATTGTTGAGGAGCGTATCGATGCGGCCGATCTCCTTCTCAGCGGCGTCGACAGCCTTCTCTACGGCGGCGAAGTCGCGAATGTCGCAAGACGCAAATCCAGCCTTCGCGCCTTTGGCCTGCAGCTCCTTCGCGGTGGCTTCAAGCGGTTCCGGCCGCCGCGCCACAAGAAACAAATTCGCGCCAAGCTCCGCGAAGCGCAGCGCCATCGAGCGCCCAAGCCCGGTCCCGCCCCCGGTGACCAAGATGTTGCGACCCTTCAGCAAATCGTTCTTATACATGCGAGCCTCCAACCCGAGCTGTCGTAGGGGAGGGTCGTCAGACCCTCCCGCCTTTCAGCAATCTTCAAGCCCAAACGGTAACGCCGTCTCAGTGTTTCTTACCAAGATATTTCTTCGGCAACGGCGTATCTGCGGATTCTTCTTGCCAGTAAATGGTGACGATCCACCAGCGCTTGCCGTCATTGAAAAGCTGGAAGCTATTGATGCCGCGGGCGAACGGCTTGGGATCGGCGGCGGCGTGGCGCGATTCGTAAGTGCTGAAGATCTGCTCGATATTGGCCCAGCTTTCGAGTGTGCGCGACGACTCGCGTTCGAAGAAGCCCTCCTTCTCGAAATACGGCGTAGCCAATTTCACGTAATCCTCGGGAGAGAACGTGTGCGCGACCAACTGGCCGTCATGATTTTTATCGACCGGGATAAGCCGCGCACCGGGAGCGAAAAGCGAGAGGAAGCGATTCCAATCGCGCTTCTTGCCCGCGTCACCGGAGATGACGTCGTAAGTGGCCGCCATGATGGCATCGCGCGAGGCAACATCTGCTGGGTTCGCAACAGGCGGCGCGGTGGCCGGTGCTGCTTCAGCCGGCTTCTTTTCTTGATCCTGGGCCAGAGTGAAAGTTGCAGAGAGAGCGATAACGCAAGCAAGCAGACAGAATTTTCGCAGCATGAAAAATCTCCTTGTGGCGTTCGATTGCATCGAGCCCGCGGCAGCGGCGCGCGATTGTGCTCTTAGACGTTGGGAAAGGGCAAGCGGATTGGCGCGGCGGGCGATGTCAGCGTTTTTTGGGGGGTGCGTTTTCGTGCGATTAGAAAATGACTTCGCCCTTTGTTTTCTATAAGTTGCGGCGATTTCTAATAATTTTGCGGCCGATTAGAATCGCCCTTCAGTCCGAGAATACCACCGGATAGAGGCCCTTTCCCGTCAGAAATCTACGTGGAGGCGGAGGCCGGGAACTACCACAGGCCCGCGGTCCTTGTTGTAGCCGGGGTTGTTAATGTGCTGGAGATCGAAGCTGGCAAAGATGCCGCGCCAGGCATGGAGGGTGTAGTAGCCCTCGAAGATTTTCTCGTGGCCGTAGGTGAGCGCGCCGTCGCCTAGCAAGAAGCCGAGACCGCCGAGCGCGAGATAGCGGGCGTGGTCGCTGACGATCCCGTTCATCGTGAAGACCGCGCCGGCGTGGTCGTTCTTGCGATGCCAGCTATCGCCATGAAAGTAGCTGCCGATTTCTACGGTGCGGTCCACTTCGGTATAGGCGAAAGATTCATTGCGGCCATCGCTCCAGCCGAGCCGGGCGAAGACGCCGAATTCCTTGGTGAGATCCTGCTCTACGTTTAAACCGAAGCCGTATTTCACGCGGCCCTGCCGGCGCGTGGCGATGATGTCGGGCCGCGAGCCCTGCCCGGCAAGGAAATCATCGATCGCCTCACGATAATTTCCCATGTCTGCGTGATTCTCATAGCCGAGCAAACGGATCACGCCGGACCGCCCGGCGAGGAAATTCTCACGCCATTCCGCTTCGTAATTTTCGGCGTGGGCGCGAAAGATGTCGGCGTCGAGGTGAATGCCGTTGGCGACTTTGGGCATCATGGCTTCAGCGAAGCGGAACGACCACGAGCGGGCGTCGAATTCAACGATAGCGGCATCTGTATAGCCGCGGGTGTTGGCCGCGTAGTCATAAACGCCATTGTTGTCCACGGTCCAATTGAGAAACTGCAGATGGCTGTCGCTGCCGCCGGTATTCGCATCGAAGAAATCCACCAGACCCATTTTCCCCACGCGAATCTCAATGCGCCGCGCCGGGAGCGAAGTGGCGAGGCCGAATGGGCCGCGCTCCGCCTCCACGCGCTCGCTGCTAAGGGGGATGATTTGCCGCAACTCGAAGCGCGCGAGGTACGGCGTCGGGCCCAGCTCCGGGTTGCGCACCACGTCGAGATTGGTGAAACCGGCGAGGCCCAGGGCGGCGCTCAAGCCGTGCCCCCCGGCGCTCTCGGCATCCACGAAGATTTCGGTTGTGTGAGTAAGAGCAAAGCCGGTGTAGAGCGTATAGACCTTGGAGGTGTCGTTTTCGCCGGGCGAGCGGAAGCTGTTAGGGCCGCTGTAAGCGGCATGAAATGCCGGGTGCCATTGCAGGATGATGTTGGCCTGTCCGGAAACCCAAAATCGGCTGGTTTCGGAATGCGGCAAGAGAGTTACCGGGGAATCGCTGGAAGTGTCCGGTGCGTCAGAGGGAGAAGGCTGGCTGGCGGGGGCCGCAGGCGCGTCCTGCGCGCACACGACGGGCGTGCACGCCGCAATGGCGAGCAATACGAGCGCAAGACGGAGGGCGATCTTCGACGGCATCGACCTGCGCCCTCGGCTCGAGCGAATGAGCATGATTTCGCGTCACCGCGACAGCTTAGCCCATCGTATAGGACTGGAGTCAACGGAAACCATCATTACAGGAAGTCTATTCTGACGAGGGACCGGGCGAAAAACAGCGGGCGCAGATTCGAGATCGAGTATCGTCGAGCCGGACCGCGTAACTCAGGCATCCGCATTGCCCCAATCCCTCATCTCTAGTAGTCTCTCCTATTCCAGTTGCCACTTCTACAGGGCCCACACGCGTCGAGCGGGTTCGAGGTGACCGGGTTTAGGCTAAAAGGAGCCGGGGATTTGACGGGGAAGAGTTCGCTCCAAAATTGGATGGTGTTCGCGGCGGCGCTGCTGCTCGCTTCATGCGGCCAGGGCATCGCCAATAACCCGAAGCCCAAGCTCACGTCATTGACTCCGCCAAGCATTGCAGCCGGTTCGCCGGGCTTCGTACTCACCGTAAACGGTAGCGGGTTCTCGCCGCAGTCAGTGGTTTTCTTTAATGGCAGCGGCATTCAGTCCATATTTCAGAGCGGCGGCGAACTGACTGCGAACATCTCCTCGTCGTTTGTCGTCAGGCCCGGCAACGCGACCATCGAAGTCCAGACTCCGCAGCCCGGCGGCGGAGTCTCGAACCAACTCACGTTCATGATTACGCAGGTGACCAGCCCGGTTCCCACGATTTCCAGCATGTCGCCATCCTCGGCGCTCGCGGGTGGGGTGGGTTTTACGCTGAACGTCTTTGGCACAAATTTTGTGTCGCTTTCGCAGATCACGGTGAATGGCGACAACCGGCCGACAGTGCTGGTTAACGGCACGCAATTGCAGACGACAATCGCCGGCGGAGACCTGATTGAAGCAGGAGTTCTGAATATTGGCGTCTTGAATCCGGCGCCGGGCGGCGGAAGTTCGGGGACGCTGCCACTGCCGGTGAACGATGCGGTGCCGGTCCTCACCACGATCTCGCCGAAGAGCGCCGCAGCGGGCGGGACCACCGCGTCGCTGACCATAACGGGAAGCGGCTTCGTGCCGCAGACGCAGGTATTGTTCAATGGGAGCCCGAGATCGACCACGTTTGCGTCGAGCTCGTCGGTAACTGCGATACTCACGCAGTCGGACCTCGGCGCGGCGCAGGTGGCCCAGATCGTGGTGCTGAATCCGGCGCCGGGAGGCGGGGCTTCGCAGGCGCTTACATTTGCAGTGAACGGCATCGTCCCGACAACTTCGAATCCCGGTTACACGGGCTTGCCCGAGCTTGTTGATTATTCTTTCGATGGAATGCAGGCAAACAACGGCGTCGGGGATCTGAGCCGCTCCGGTCCGGTCATTAGCTCGAACGGGCGCTTTGTGGCGTTTGCGTCGGTTTCGAGCAATCTGATCACGAACGACACGAACGGCCAATCCGATATTTTCCTGCGCGACACTTGTTTTGCGCAGGCTACGTGCTTGCCCTCGACGGCGCTCGTCAGCATTTCCGGCACATCCGGCAGCGGGACGCAGGCTGGTTCTCAGGGGAATTCCGACAGCCTCGAGCCGACTATGGACACAAGCGGCGGCTTCATCGCGTTCTCATCGCACGCCACGAATCTCGATCCGAACTTCCCGACGTTGACGGGAACGACGCGGCAAATCTTCCTGCACAGCGGCTGCGCGGGCAGCACCACCTGTACAACGTCCGCCACAGCGCTCGTTTCGGTGGCGGCCGACGGCGTGAGCGCCGCGAATGCCGATGCGATCCAGCCTTCAATCAGTCCGGATGGCCGCTACGTGGCGTTCGTTTCGACGGCGTCGAATCTCATCGCGGGAGTGGACCCGGGCGGGATCGCGCAGATTTATTTGCGGGATACCTGCTTGAACCTCACTTCGACGACGATAACCTGCACGCCGAAGACGATCCTGGTTTCCTCGTCGGACGGCTTCACGCCTGCGGATGCCCCGAGTTCGCAGCCGGCGACGGCGGGAAGCGGAGCGTTTGTTGCATTCACGTCGGCGGCGACGAATGTGGTGAGCGGCGTGACGCCGCCGGTGCCGCAGATTTACCGCGCCGCGACTTGCATCGCGGGCGTTGTGGATTGCGTGCCGGTGGTTGTAGTGGCGTCGTCGAACGACGGCATTTCGCCTGCGAATGGAGCGAGCGCGCAGGCGGCGATCACTTCGGACGGGCGGTTTGTCGCGTTCGCATCCACGGCGACGAACCTGGTGCAGACGGCGACGAGCGGGACGCAGCAGATTTTCGTGCGCGACACTTGCGGCGTCGTTATTTCGGGCTGCACGCCTTCAACTACGCTGGTCTCGATCGCTAACGATAATGTTACGCCGGGCAACGGCTTGAGCGAGCAGCCGAGCATCAGCTCGACCGTTGCGAACGCGAATGACGGACAATTCATCGCCTTCGCTTCGCTGGCGACGAACCTGGTACCCGGGACGTCCAACGGATTCGAGAATATCTTCGTGCGGAATACGTGCGAAGGCGCGGTTAGTTCGACCACGGGTTCCTGCACGCCGGGGACTTCGCAGCGCAGTATTTCGATCGGCGGAACGCAGGCAAACAATGTGTCGCTGCGTCCGGCGGTGAGCGGCGACGGCCACACTGTCGCGTTCATCTCGCCTGCGACGAATATCGTCGCCAATTTCGCCGCCGGTCTCGGCGATATTTTCCTCGCCGGCACCTCTTTCTAAGAATCTTCAACAAATCAGCACGCTGGCGCTATCGAGCCGTCGCCTCGCTTTTCTCGAGCTATTGCTGAGATGACTCTGCACCAGCCGCTGCTCGAGGCGCTGTCGCGCCTGTCAACGCCTTCCGCGTTGTCCCCAACGTAAACTGCAGCGACTCAAGAGGAATGCTCATCACGTAGTGTCCAATCGCCCATTCCAGTCCAGCAGGAATATCCCGCGTAAGCGAAATCGACCGGCATTCCACGTATGTCCCGCCGTCCTTCTCTTCAAACCGCCAGTAAGTATTCATCCGCCAGAGAAAGCCACTATCGTTTCCCAGGGGTTTCAAATACTCACTGCGTTCGCCTGCATTCTCCACCTCTTGAATGCGCATGGTGTGCGAGCGGCTCGTGGCGTGCGTGTCGTCGATCACGTGGTATTTGACATCGTGATCCGTATCGAGAATAGAAGTAATGATCTTTTTTTTGTGCAACCGGAAATAAACGGAGAAGCTATCCCCGTCGTGGCTCAGAATCTTTGACCGCATCACGTCAGGCCTAAAAATCTCCGCATGGTGGTCGTAGTCTTCCTCGAGTGCCAGCGTCTGCGCCAGCGTCACACCGGGAATAAAGACCGCGGCTACCCAATCGTGAATCATGCCGCCCGGAACAGCGATCGGCCCACGCGGGTCACGGGTTTCAAGCTTCGAGATTTCGATCACGCCGTGCCGCAAGCTCGCCATCGCTTCGCCTTGCCGGGAGTAAGGCTCGCGCTCAAAAAAAAGAAAACCCGCCTCGCTCGCAGTTTCCGGAGACATTTCCGCCTCAGAGAGCTGCACGTAACGGTCAAACGCGGCAACGGCCTCAGGCTTGAGCTGCACCGCCACTGCAACGTCCGGCGATCCGAACGAAGCAAGGCAAATCGCGAGCGCAACTCGAAAGCACGCCCGCCAGTTGGCAGCTTTCGGCGACACTTGTCTGAGAAAACCCTCAGAGAGAAGCGAACAAATCTGGTTTAAACTCTTCATTCTATGGCTCCGCGGATTCTTGATGCTCATGCTCAGAAACATTAGGATGCAAGAATCCTTCCAACAATTAGTATGGCGCAAACCCAAGATCTACATACGCAAGTCTCCCCCACTGCGAACGCGGTTCTCTCAAATCTTAAATGGCGTTGTTGACATCGTAGTCCGCAAGAAGAAAAAAACGGATCGAGGTGTCCTACGAGATCCTTCGGACCGCGCCAAACCGCCCGATTTCCGCGCAATTCTGTAGCGAATGGGCGCAGAAATCGGGCTGCGCGGTCCTCAGGATGACAGTTATCGGCCTGCGCGAGTGCATGTCAACAGAGCCTCCTGAATTTCAAGCTTGAAATGAATCTGTGGAGATTTGTGGAGCGGCTTCAAGAAAAGGGTGGCCAGACGTGCCCCCCTGTCAGCTGGGGGTCAGGAGGGGTTTGCCGACAGGGAGGGCTGGGCGGATTGGGTAGCGTGCCCCGGCTCCTTTCGGAACCGTCGTCCCCGCAACGCAGCTCCCAACCCGCACGACGATGGTAGGGAAAGGGATGGGCAGCGCCAATGGCTCGGAAGACTCAAAAGAGTTGTACTCGGGTTGTAGTACTAAGCCATTTTGAGGGAATAGGCTAGGCCTTTATTTTGTTTTACTTACGGTGATGCGGAGGGTTACATCAGTACCCTTTCCGACCTTCACTTCCGTATTTCGCGTCCATTCCGACCACGTCCCTTTGTAGTAGGCGCGTAGGCTGTAAAGGCCAGGATCGAGTCGCGGAAAGAAGAAGCGGCCGTCGGAATTCGTGAGGGTGGCGTGAGGGTGCGCGCCTTCGGCCTGCTCGGCGGTGACGCGCGCGCCTTCGAGCGGCTTGCCATCGGCGCGCAGCACGGTGCCTTCGAGCGTGCCGAGATGCTCGTGGGACGTCAGTGGACGCGCGGATAGCAGCAACGCGGCGATTAACAGGGCACCGAATAAAGATTTCATTCCGATTCTCCTGATCTGCTAATTCCGATTTTAACGCCGTAGCGTGCCCGCGGGAGACGCGCTCACCGTATCGGTTAGCCTGTTCGTTCGGCCGGGCTAGAGTTTGTACACGCGGTGAGCGCGAGCGTGGGCTTCCTGATCCTGACGGCCTGTATCGGGATTGAGCTTACGGGCTAGAGCTATGTGGTAAGTCAGAAGTTGAAGCGGGACGAGGTGCACGAATGGGGCGAGCCATGGCGGCGCTTCGGGCACGACGATAACGTGCTCGGCGGCGATATCGCGGTTCGCGGCCGGGGTTGTAACGGCCAAGCGCAGCATACCCAACTCTCCAGCGGCGCGGAGAATCGTGCGGGCGCGCTCGTCAGTGGGTTCGCCGGTGAGCATGCCGATCATCGCGTCGCGGTCATCAATTTCTGAAAACGGCCCGTGCAGGATTTCCTCGGTTTCAAAGCCCTCGGCGGCGATGTAGCTGGTCTCTTTGATCTTAAGCGCGGCCTCAGAGGCAGTGGCCCAGCAAGTTCCGGCGCCGAAGAAGACGATACGCTGGCGCTCGGCGATCAGCGCGGCGGCGTCTCGCGTTTTAGCCTCGGTCTTGAGAGCTTCGTGCATCAGCGCCGGGACTTTTTCGAGCGCGGTACGGGCGCTCGCGCCATCTTTGAGCAGCCCGCGCTTTTCGAGCACGCCGAGAACTAGCAACGCGAGAGCAGCGAGAGCGGTTGTGTAGCTTTTCGTGTAGGCGAAGGCTACTTCTTGTTCGCAGGTTTCGATGCGCACATCCGCGCCGAGCACTCCTTCGCCGGGGTTGTGACCAGTGATCGCGATGGTGAGCGCGCCCATGGCGCGTGCGGCGCGCAGGGCTTCCACTGACTGCGAGGTCGTGCCCGTGTGAGTGATTATCACGGCCACATCGTCGGCGCCAAGCGCCAGCGGATAATGCGCGAATTCGAAAGATTGCTCTGCGCGCGCGAGGGCGCGTCCGCCCGAATGATGCCGCATCCAGCGCTCGGCTACATTCGCTGCGTTGAGCGAGGTTCCGATGCCGATGAAGACGATGCGCTTGCGCCCGGCCGCGGCCTGCACTGCGCGGTCGATCGCCGCGCGCGATTTGGTGAAGACCTGCTCAATCAGTTTCGGCTGGGCGACGATTGCGTCGTAGAGAAAATAGGGATGAGCCGAGCGCGTTTCGGGCATTTGCTTTTTCTCCGCGGTCAGTGTATCCGAGGAGGTCGCGGTTCGCGAATGCCAAAATGCGCGCCGCAATTCGGTTTACGCCAAAAGGAGCTGGAAGAATGCGGCGTTATCTCTCGCAGCACACGATTGCCTGCCTGACGCGTCAGGGCGCCGAGGAACTCACCGCACGGCTCCACGGGGCTTCCGAAGTCCACGTGCGGCGCGTGATGCTTTGCCTGCAGGACGGGAAGCTGTTGGTGGAATTCGAAGCGGCGAGCCGCGAGGAACTCGAGAAATGGCTGGCATCGGAAAAATTTCACTTCGATTGGATACTGCGGATCGAGCAGGAATCCAGCGGAGGAAAGTTGATCCCAGTCTAGTGGCGCGAGCGAAAAAGCAGAGCTGAAATGTGGCGTTTTTTGTCGATTAGAATCGGGCTCCTTTCTTTGTTTTCAGTGAGTTGCGGCGATTTCTAATCGGAACTGTGTCTATTAGAAATCTGCTGGCTAGGAGTGCCGCCGCTCTCGTTTTTTGAATTCTGCGTCTAACTTTCATGGCGAATTCCACGAGCCAACGTAGCACGGGCTGGCGCGGTGAGCCAAAGTACCGAATGCAGACATACGTACCTCGGTGACGGCCGGAAAACCGGACGCACATCGAGCGAATTTGGGGAATCCCGTCACTTGCCGGGGCATCCAAGCAATGAGCGTTCCGGGATATACTGCCGTGCCTTGAGCCCGGCGAGTGCCCGATGTCCCCAACCCGACGCAAACGTTTTGATACGAATTAAAAGGAGCAACAGTCATGTCCGAATATGCGCATCCGGAAGTATTGGTATCGACCGAGTGGGTGGCCAGCCACGGGAATGATCCGAAGATCCGGCTCGTCGAGGTGGATGTGGACACGTCGGCGTACGACCAAGGGCATATTGCCGGAGCCGTCGGCTGGAATTGGCAGACGCAACTGCAGGACGGAGTGCGACGCGATTTGATCACCAAGGAGGCGCTTGAGGACTTGCTGAGCCGCTCGGGAGTTTCGAACGATACAACCGTGATTCTTTATGGCGACAACAACAATTGGTTCGCCGCCTATGCCTTCTGGCAACTGGAATATTACGGGCACAAGAATTTGAAGCTGATGAACGGTGGGCGGAAAAAGTGGCTGGAAGAGAAGCGGCCGCTGACCACCGATGTGCCGAACTATGCGAAGACAAGTTACCGCGCCTCGGAGCCGAATGAGAAAGTTCGCGCGTATCGCGAGGACGTGCAGGAATTGGTCGCGAAAAAGGCTGTGGGACAATTGGTGGATGTGCGTTCGCCTGATGAGTTCACCGGCAAAGTGATTGCGCCGCCGGGGATGTCGGAAACGGCGCAGCGCGGCGGACATATTCCCGGAGCCGCGAGCATTCCCTGGTCTCAGGCGGCTGCGGAGGATGGGACATTTAAGAGCGCCGACGCTTTGAAGCAGCTTTATCAGGGCAAGGGCATTACTGGGAAAGACGAAGTGATCGCTTACTGCCGCATTGGGGAGCGCAGCTCGCATACCTGGTTCGTGCTGAAGTACTTGCTGGGATACGACCGGGTGAAGAATTACGACGGCTCGTGGACCGAGTGGGGGAATTTGGTGCGGGCGCCTATTGAGAAGGAAGTGGCGGCGGCAGCGCGTTAATGGTTTGTGGGGGAGGGTCTTCAGACCCTCCCCCACTCGAGAGCGGCATCAGCGCAATTGGCCGGGCTCTACTCCTGCGTGCCTTGCTTGATCTTCTATGTCGCTGATTTGCTTTTGCAGAGTTTGCCTTTGCTTCACTAACGCTTGAATGTCCGCGCGCGAATCTGTGATTCTTACGCCGGATTGCTTCTCTCCTTCTCCCGGGGCCGCTCCGTGAACTAGTGCTTCATAATTGTCGATCTTTTGATCGATGTCGGCGATTTTGGCTTTCAGCGAGTTGATTTGATTGCGGTAGTAGTCGCCATTTGCGGAGCCTGAATAGCCTCGCGGGCGGCTCGAGTTCGGCCGGGACGATTTCG
>JGI12269J14319_10002094_pt1 | contig 19444 bp, 17 predicted proteins | sample PeaSoiSIISIP2007_FD_14319 | JGI IMG/M metagenome (IMG submission 14319)
GTGCGCCGTATAATAGCCCTTCGCGCAAATGGAATCGCTGATGAAATCTCGCCAGTGGTTGATCACAGCAGGTCTGCTCGTCCTGGCGTTCGCTGCGGTCATTGGGTCGATTCTGACTCGCGATCTCGGCCCGATGCAGTCGCCCACGGCTGCGGGATCGGCAACCCAACAACCTCTCGTAGATGAGCAACCGTTGCTGACCGCACGCGCCATGGCCAAGTTGGCGTCCGGCGCGGACGAACATCGCTTCGCTGACCAAGCTGCTGAACAGGCCGACAATGAAGTCGATCTCGCCTTTCACGACGCTTTGCGCGAGGCTGCGGACCATCCAGTCCCGCCGACACCGCAGAATCGTGAACTGTATGAACACGCCACCCAGTCCGAGGCGCAGGTCAAAACCGATCAGGATCAGCTTGACCAACTGAAGAAGCAACTCGCCTCGACCAGCGGGGTTCATCAGGAGCGGGTGCAGGAACAACTTGACGTAGCTCAAGCTCAACTGGAACTCGATCAGGATGAATCGAACGATGCCAAGGAAGACCTGCTCCGGTCGGGCGCCGATCCCGGGAGCTTGATTCAACGCCAATTCGATCAGCACGAAGCCGTCGAACACGGCACCGTGGCAAAACCTGCAGCGACTGCCAGCGCCCCGGAAATCAATTACCAGGCAGGCAGTCTCTGGGCTCAATTCGCCGCCTGGCGCGCGCTGCGCAGCCGGGCGATCCCGCTGGAGAAAGCGCGGGACGAAGCCCGCCAGGCCGCAACCACGCTGATGGAAAAGCACGCGGCGTTGGACAAGCAGGTAACGGCGGCAAAAGCCAAGCAGCATGAGAACCCGCCCGCCACGGGTCAAGCAGGTTCGGGTCAACCAAACCCGTTTCAATCAGGTTCCGCACAGTCCAACGCTCAGTCCAGTTCCGTGTCCACTACTCCGAGCGCGGTGAAAGCGCTGCATCGCCTTTCCGATGATCAGAAGAACCTGGCCGACCTGGATAAGCGCATACAGGACGAACAGGAGTTGGCCAACAGTTACACAGGTTGGATCGCGGTGATTCAGTCTCACCAGCGCTCAGCGTTGCACGGCATGGTCCAGTCGGCACTGTGGATCATCCTCATCATTCTGTCGGTGTATCTTGGCGACCGCTCGATCGATCGCTACTTATCCGAAGTGGGATCGGAGCGCACGCGCCTGCATACTCTTCGGGCCGTGATTCGCTTTGCCGTACAGGCCGTGGGCGTCGCGCTTATTTTGCTGGTGATCCTTGGCGCACCGCAGCAAACCACGACGTTCCTGGGCCTCGCCACTGCTGGAATTACCGTGGCGATGAAGGATTTCATCGTCGCCTTCTTCGGCTGGTTCGTGTTGATGGGCAAGAACGGGCTTCGCGTGGGCGATCTGGTCGAGATCGACGGCGTCGCCGGCGAGGTAGTCGAGATCAATCTGCTGCGCACGATTTTGCTCGAAACCGGCAACTGGACCGATACCGGCCATCCCACTGGACGCAAAGTAGCATTCGTGAACAGCTACGCCATCGAGGGCCACTTCTTCAACTTCACGACCAGCGGCCAGTGGATGTGGGACGAACTGCTCATTACCGTGCCGCAGAATCAGGATCCTTACCCGCTTCTCGAGGCCATTCAGACCACGGTAACGAAGCAGACTGAGACCAACGCCGTGGCCGCTGAGAAAGAGTGGAAGAACGCCGCCAGCAACTACAAAGTAAGCTCGGTCTCAGCCGCGCCAAGCGTGAACTTGCGGCCAACTTCCGCGGGTGTGGAAGTCCATGTCCGCTACATCGCGCGCGCCCAGGAACGCTCCGCCATCCGTGCCCGCCTGAACCAGGCGCTGGTAGAGCTGCTGCATCGCCGCGGTGTGGACGAAACAGAAAGCATGTCCGCGGCGAAATAATCGCTCAACGCGGAGTCGTCTAGTTTACTTCGTCAAACACTTCTGTCGCGCAGACACCAGCGGCGGTCTTCAGCAATAAGCGATAACTCAGCTGATGTTTGCGCCAAAATTCTCGCGGCAGCCAGGCGCGCAACTTAACTTCTGAAATAAATTCGGTCTTGAGCGGGCTATACTCCCCCGGGTGATCGGGATCAAGCACTGCCTCTACGCGGTCGTCGGGTCTGAAGTTTTCGCCTTCAATCTCCACTATTTGATACTTAGGGCTGTGTGCGTCCATGAGCGGAATTGGGAACGGAGAAACAGAATTGATGGCTGCCGCCCTGGGGGCAACTTTTTGCGCCGGAGCTGGCAAAACCTGAATTTCTACGGGCTCGGAGACTTTCAGAGTGTTGTCATCCGTCACCCACCCGCGGATGGGCTCATTACTTGCGAAGGGACCAACGGTCAGCAAATAATACGGGATTTTCGCATGTATTTCCTGCGACGAAACGAAATCAGCGTCGCCACCGCCCAGTCCCATTTGCACTTTGGACGCAGTACCAAACACTGCGAGTGATTCCTTGGTGAACCCTCTGCCCCTCAAAGTGACTTCCACATCGTCTCTTTTCGCGGCGTCTGAGCGGACTGAAGACGGTTCAACCGAACTGATCACCGGACTGTCCTTGCTCGCAACATAGAGTTCCTGCTGCGGCGTTAGCTTGGACAAGGCGTTAGCGTCCATCTCGAAGGACGCGTCTTGACCCACTAGACCGTAGACGCCAGGCCTCACCAAATATCCAAACGGAACCGTGACTTTAATATGCCGCAGATCGATAACTTCGATATTCAGATATTCGCGAAAAATCCAGCGGTAGTTCTCAGTGGTGTCGTCCTTTTCGACTAATATCACCTTCATGTCGGGTGGCAGGTCTCGACCGGTAGCAATCACATCGGTCACGTCGCCGCCTTCCTGTAATCGGATCGGCGGCCCTTCCAGTTCGGCATTGCCTGTTGACTCGCTGGTAGTATTGCCCACCACTACTGAAGAAACATTGCTTCCAAAAGAGGGCCCAGAGCAAGGGTTGTCGATACAGAACTCAGGCAGCTCGGCGTCATAGATTGCGAGGCTGAGCATCTCTGGTGTAGTCGGATAAGGGTAATCAGGATTCCAGGGGATCTGCCCGTCAGTCTTTACTGGAACTGCGGTCCGGAAAAGCCGCTTGGGCCGGTCCCAGACTTCAATCCACGCGGCACTGATGCCGTGGGTGTCGGGAACATGGTATGTGACGTTCATGCCGTCCGTTGCATCCGCGAAGGTGAGTTTAGGATTGAGCTTGGCGCAACTGTTCACCGCAGTCTGCCCTGCCAGGGGGTAAGCCGCTGTAAGAACGAGGATCAGCCAGGACGAGCGCCGGAGCATAGCAAATTGTAGGAGCGCGCGAATCGCGCAGTCGAGCAAAGTCGTTCAATGCGGCGCACCGAGGTAATCCGCCTACGTCATTGAACATGGATCAATTTTCTCAGCCGTCATGCTTTCTTACGGGCTAGTGCCAACGCCCCTTCCACTGGATCAATTACCGTCGTATTCGGCGACACTTGCGGGTAAGCGGCGCGAACGCTTTTGTCGAACACGTCCCGCACCAGGTCGGAATTGCAAAAGACTCCTCCTGAAACCGCCACAGTTGCAGTTTTGTCATTTCCAAAAAGCCGAGCGATCACGATTCCGGCCAGAATTGCCAACTCCATGCCAGACTGGGTCAACACGAGGTGAGCCGTCGCATCGCGCGCATCTGCCGCAGACAACACAGCCGGGAGCAATCCCGCGAAGTCAGGAAACTTGTTGGCATTCACAACCAATTGCTCACGCGTCGTGACGCTCCATGATTTCATGATGCGTTCGAGCAGCCCACCCTCACCTTCGACACCGGTTTCGTCATAGGCGCGCATGCACGCTGCGACGGCGGCCCGCCCGATCCAGTGCCCCGAGCCTTCGTCAGAAATAGCGAACCCCCATCCGCCGGCGCGCGCGGTCTCACCTTTCGAATTGCGCCCGTAAGCGATCGACCCCGTGCCGGCAATCACGATCACACCCGGCCCCCTGCCAAATGCCGATTCCATAGCGATCACCATGTCACCGACGACTTCAATCTCGCTGGAAACAAATTCAGCCAGCAACCGTCGCACGACCGCAGCGATTTCAGGACGCGCCCCACCAGCAATTCCCACGCAGGTTCTTTTGATTTGCGCCGGAGTAACGTTCGCCGCAGCACAGGCTTGCCGTATGGCTGCACCCAGAGCTTCGCGCGCCTGGCGCTCTCCCACTCGGCTGCCAGCCGATACCCCGGCGCCAAGAACCGAATTCTCATCGCCGACAACGCATGAAGTCTTGCTTCCGCCGCCATCAATGCCAAGAAAGATTGCCACGAGCGTAGTTCTATCACAGGCGCAAGCCGAGACGGCTACGACTTGGTGATGTTGGTCTTACGAGCTTGGTACCCTCCTGAACATTGCTGAACTTTAGGAGCGCAAGCCCGGTACTCTGTGATGGGTTGCCCACATTTTCGGGCGAGGGCGTCTGCGCAGCACAAGCTCATGGGTTTAGACAAACTCGATCTAACCATCATCGCGCTCTACCTCGTGGGGATTACCTTGTTCGGTCTGCGTTTCCGCAAGCGGCAGCGCACATTGCGCGACTATTTTCTGGCCGACCGCAACATTCCGTGGTGGGCGATTGCGCTTTCGATTGTCGCCGCCGAAACCAGCACGCTCACCATCATCAGTATTCCCGGCCTCGCCTACGACACGAATCTCACGTTTTTGCAGGTTGTCCTCGGGTATTTGGTAGGACGCGTCATTATTAGCTTCGTTCTACTGCCGCACTATTTTCGCGGCGATCTTTACACTGCGTATGCGCTGATCGAGCGCCGTTTCGGCCGCGGGCTGCGATCGCTGACCGCTGGCTTGTTCCTGGTAACTCGCGCGGCAGCGGAAGGCGTGCGCGTCTATGCCGTCTCCATCGTCGTGGCCATCGCATTCGGCACTGGTGAGATTGCCTCGATTGCCATTATCACAATATTGACCTTGATCTATACCTTCGAAGGCGGACTGGCGGCGGTGATCTGGACCGACGTAGTACAAACCGTTATCTACGTCGGCGGAACCGTGGTCGGTCTGTTCACCATCCTTCACCTGGTTCCCGGAGGATGGGCCACCATTCACAGCGTGGCCGCTGATGCGGGCAAGCTGCGCATCTTTGACTTCACTCCCAACTTCTGGATGCCTTACACCTTCTGGGCAGGCGTCGTGGGCGGAACTTTTCTGACCACAGCCAGTCACGGCACCGATCAACTCATCGTGCAGCGATTGCTGGCGGCGCGGAGCCAGCGCCAGTCCGTCACTGCTTTGCTCTCGAGCGGAGTCGCAATTGTCTTCCAGTTCGCGCTGTTTCTGATGGTCGGCATCATGTTGTTTGCCTATTACCGCGTGCCTTCGCGGACGTTCGGAACATCAGACCGAATCTATCCCAGGTTCATTGTCAGCCAGATGCCGCACGGAATCTCCGGCCTGCTGATCGCCGCTATTCTTGCCGCAGCCATGTCGAACCTGAGCGCTGCGCTCAATTCGCTATCGTCGACTTCGATCATTGATTTTTATCTCCAGCGCAAACCACAGACCGACGAACGCCGGCGGGTACAGCTTTCTCGCATCGCAACTTTCGTCTGGGCGCTGATACTGTTTTTGCTGGCAGTGCTCTCGCTGCATAAAGTAGGACGCGTCATTGAAGTCGGACTGCAAATCGCCTCCGTCGCTTACGGGGCCTTGCTAGGAGTGTTCCTGCTCGGAGTGCTGACCCGGCGGGCGAATCAATCCGGAGCGATGGTTGGCATGGTGTGCGGATTCGTCACCGAACTCTGGATATGGCTCGGGACGCGGGTTCCGTGGACCTGGTACGTCGCGATTGGAACCGTGATAACGTTCACCGTCGGATACGCGGCCAGCGCATTATTCCAACAAGAAAAGACTACCCTTTAGATCGCTTATACTTCCACTCGCCGAATGCCTGCAGCCGCTAAAACCCGTCCCGAACTTGCCCGCGATCTTGGAGTAAGCCATGCGGGCGCGATTGTTGTCGGCACTATCATCGGTAGCGGCATTTTTCTTGTTCCGGCTGAGATGATGCAAGCTGTCGGCTCGGCCAAACTGGTTTATCTGGCGTGGCTGATCGGCGGACTGCTCTCGTTCTTCGGCGCGCTCACTTATGCTGAACTGGGCGCGATGAAGCCGCAGGCCGGCGGCGAGTACGTTTATGTCCGCGACGCCTACGGTCCTCTTGCCGGATTTCTCTACGCCTGGACGTGGTTCATTATTGCCAAGCCGGCATCCATCGCAACCGTCACGATTGGCATGGTTCGCGTCCTTGGAACTTTCCCGGTGTTCGCCTTTTTCTCCGACCGTTTCGTGAATCAGCCCTTCGTCATCACTTACGGACAACTGGTTGCCATCGCCGCGACTGTGCTGATTTCTCTGCTCAACTACATCGGAGTTAAGAAAGCCGGCGAATTTCAATTGATTTTCACTTTGTTGAAAGTCGCGATCATTCTGGGCATCGTCGTCATCGGATTCAGTTATCGCGACGGAAGCTGGAGCCACTTTGCCGGCAACTACGCAGCGGCGAAGGGCGGCATTGCCGGCTTCATGGCCGCGCTGGTGGCGGCTTTGTGGGCCTATGACGGATGGAACGATCTCAACATGGTCGCGGGCGAAATTCGCCAGCCGGAGCGCAATATTCCGACTGCGCTGATCGCGGGCGTGGCCACGGTGGGCGCGCTTTACATGCTGGTCAATGCGGCGGTGCAATTCGTTTTGCCGGCTGGCGCGATTGCGGCTTCTCCTCGGCCCGCTTCGGACGCCATCGGCCTGGTGTGGGGCACCCTTGGAGCCAGCGTAGTTTCTGCGGCTATGGCGGTTTCCATGCTGGTCACGTTGAATGGAACGATCATGAGCGGGGCGCGCGTTCCCTTCGCAGTGGCGCGCGACCGTTATTTTTTCTCTGCCCTGGCCGAGGTTCATCCACGCTTCCACACGCCTTCAGTCGCCATTGCCGTCCAGGCGGCGCTTGCCATCCTGTTGCTGCTTTTCGGGGGTAGCTTCCGGCAGTTGTTTTCGCTGGCGATTTTCGCGGAGTGGCTCTTTTACATGATCGCCGGGAGCACGGTGTTTATTTTTCGGCGGCGCGATCCGCAAACCCTCCGGCCTTATCGTGTCTGGGGATATCCCGTGGTTCCATCCCTATTTGTTCTGTCGTCCGCCCTGCTTCTGTACTACACCTTTACCGATAACCTGCTGAATTCGGCCCTCGGCTGCATCGTAATTCTGGGTGGTGTGCCGATTTTTTATGGCTTTGCCCGGCGGCGCGCCAGGTTGAACCGGTAGTCGAGCAGTTCGTACCCTGTTTTCTTGGGCTGAATTGCCGGCCAGGTCCGCTTCGTCCTGCACCAGCGCATTACCTGAACCAGTGGTATCCCAGGCTGAGCCGGATGCCGTTGAACTCGGGATTTTGAATGCCAAGGTTGGCGTTGGAAAGATGCGACCATGCGCACCCGATGTCCACGGACTGGCGCTTGCGCGTGAACAGGTGAATCCCTCCGCCGCCGCGGGCGGTGAAGTTCACGTTTGAGGTGTTTCCCGGGGGGATGTTAGTCGGGGTAAAGATAGCGCCTCCCGCCATTTCGATGTAGGGCAATACGGGGCCGAGGTGGTGGATCGAGTTCCAGCGGAGGACAACGGGTTCGAAGCCGCCGCCTTTCACATTTTGGGTTTTCGCGGTTACGAATAGTGGGATGACATCGAATCCGTATTCCAGGGAGCCGCGGCGCCAGCCGTGGCCGACTTCGCCGGTGAGCACTCTCCCGAGAAACGCTCCAGCGGTCCAAATGCGTGCTTCGGTAAAGGAGTTTCTGTTCTCTTCTCCGGTGGCCCCGGTCGCCCAGAGATTGAGATCCCAAGTTCCCTTCTGGGCGGTGGGAAGCGGGTATTGTTGAGCTGTTGCGGTGCAGGCGGCGAACAGCAACATCAGCCTGATGAGCGGTCTTGCTGCGCCGAATCGAGCGATCAGGTTCATGCGTTTTGTTCAGACCAGTTCGTCAGCAGAGACCTCCTGTCTCGCACGGCGTTCGGCTTTTATCGATTTGTTTCTTGATGCCGGTTTTGCCATTTCGGATGCGTCTTTCTGCAAAATTCATTGTGCAAATATCTCGCGCCCGGCGGCCACTTGAGTGGCCGCGTGGCGTTACAATACTTGAACTATGGGGATTCCGCAACGCGACGAAGCTGCTCCGTACTACTTCAAATACATCGACCGGGTCCCGAGCGACGACATTGTGAGCACGCTCGGTTCGCAATTGGACGAAACGCTTGCATTCCTGCATGGCATCTCGGAAGAAAAATCCCTTCACCGCTACGCGCCGGATAAGTGGAGCATTCGCCAGGTGCTGAATCACGTCAACGATGCCGAGCAGGTTTTCCTGTTCCGTGCCCTCTGGTTTGCCCGCGGTTTCGACAGCCCGCTGCCCAGCTTTGATCAGGACATTTCCGTTGCCGCGGCTCGGGCCGACGAGTTTTCCTGGGCCGGCCAGGTGCAAGCATTCCAGGGAGTTCGGCTGGCGACGGTGTCCTTTTTTCGCAATCTCCCGGCCGACGCCTGGGTGCAAAGCGGGGTTGCGAGCGGGAACCGCTTCAGCGTGAACGCGCTGGCCTACATTCTGGCTGGCCATGTTGCCCACCACCGGGCAATCCTCGAGGAACGGTATCTTTAGAACTTTGTTTTTTGTGCGCCGGTCGTCCGCCTCTGGCGTTGTTAATGGCCTAATCGATGCTGCCTAAGAGCCTCGACTGATTCGTGCTTGTGCCGTTTTGGGGCCAATTCCGCTTTGGGCTTCCGCCCATTACCTAAGTACAGGTGCGGGCGACACGTTTACCCCTCGCCCAGTCTCCCGTAAGTTAGAAGTTCTACCCGCGCACTCTCCCCATGGCTCGGGTTCCCTTATTGGAGTGTGTGGATGGCTAGGCCTGACAAGCTTGAATTCGGTCTTCTGCCGGAGCGACGCATGGATTGGCGCACTTTGGCCACCAGCTACGGCATCGAGGCATTTTTACTCTTGCTGCTGTTGGGCGCGGGGTTCTTTTTCCCGGACACGCTCCGTCTGCGGCAGAAGTTCACGGTCACGGAACTCGTGCCCAGACCCGATTTGAAGCCCGAACCGGTCCGGCCTAAGCCGAAAATGAAGCGGCCGGTAATCGCCCCCAAGCTGACGCCTCCGCCGGTCAGTTTCCCGACCGCGAAACTGTTTGTGCCGAAGGACATCCGTACCAAGAAAAAGAAGGAAGAGGAAGAGAAAGCTCCGCAGCTGGAAGCTAAGTTCAAGGCGCCAGAGTTAGCGGCACCGCCGAGTGCGCTTCCGGCAAAGATCGTGTACACCGGGGCGTTCGGCAGCTCGGCCGCCCCGACTGTCAGTGCTCCCATACAGAAAGTGCAGACCGGAGGATTCGGCGATCCTGACGGGCTGAAAGGACAGGGCAAGGACAACGCCCATCTCACATCCGCCAAGCTGGGTTCGTTTGATTTGCCGGAAGGTCAGGGCACCGGGAACGGAGCAGGTGGAGCGAAAGGTATCAAGGGGACGATCGCGAGTGCGGGCTTCGGAAATGGAATCGCGCAGGGGGACAATCGAGGTCGCGGCGCCTCCGTGCAGACTGCGGGATTCGGTGCGCAGGAACTTTCTCACAGCGGACCCAAGATTGCGCAGGCGGATAGTGGCCCGGCAACTACGCAAGTAGAAATCATTTCGAAGCCCACCCCGATTTATACGCAGGAAGCCCGGCAGCTGAGGCTCGAGGGCGAAGTACTGCTGGAAGTAATGTTTGGCGCGAACGGGCAATTGCACGTCAACCGCGTGGTTCGGGGATTGGGTCATGGGCTGGATGAAGCGGCCGTCACCGCCGCCAGTCAGATGCGGTTCAAGCCGGCGCAGCGTGTTGGCACACCCGTGGATTCCACGGCGATCGTACATGTGGTTTTCCAGTTGGCGTATTGAGAGTTTTGCAGAGACTGAAAGTTTAGAGAGGACCAGAGTCATGCGTACTTGGAAATGGATGGTAACCGCTTTCCTGTTGATCACGCTGAGCGCGATGGCGCAGCAGACAACGGATCAATCGTCGTCAGCGAATGCCGCCGCGTCGCAACCCGCGACCACACCGGCGCCGACGGCTCAACCGGCTGCATCGCAGCCCACGAACCCGGCTGCGGGGCAATCCGCGGCTGCGCCAGCAGCGCCAATGGCTCCGCCCACCACCATGGATCAGGTAGTGGACCGCACCATCGTGCGCGAACATGCGTTGATGGACATGCTGAAGACGCGGACGCCGCTGGTCGAGACCTATCTCCAGAATCTCAAGCCGGATCAGAAACTCGGGGCCGTGCCCAGTGAGGACCACTATTTCCTCGGCCGCCTCGACCTCGGAGAAAGCATTGACCGGCGCGATTACCTCTCCAAGGACGAAAGCTTCGAGAAGAACCTGCTGGGCGGCGTCACCAAGATGTTCAAGTTTGAATATAAGCCCATGGGTTTCTCGTGGATGATTTTCGCCGATCGCGAAGACTTCGATCGCAATCACTACGGATTCAAGTACGTGCGTCGCGAATTCCTGGGCGACGTGCGCTGCCTGGTCTTCGACGTCACGCCCAAGAAGGATGCCGGCAAAGGCCGCTTCCTGGGCCGCATCTGGGTGGAAGATCAGGACTACAACATCGTCCGGCTGAACGGCACGTACGCGCCGCGGCCGCGAAACGCATTCTACTTTCACATGGATAGCTGGCGGCTGAACCTGATTCCGGGCTACTGGGTTCCGGCCTACATCTACAGCGAAGAAGGCGACTTCAGCTACGGCGCCAAGGATCGCATGGCGTTCAAGGCGCAGAGCCGCATCTGGGGCTATGACCTGAAGAAGGGCGCCAAGGAAGACGAACTCACGCAGTTGCGAGTTGACTCGGTAAAGGACGACACGCCTTCGACGACGGATGCTTCTCCGCTCGAGGCTCAGCGTCAATGGCAGCAGCAGGCTGAGGACAACGTGGTCGAGCGCCTGCAGGAATCTGGCTTGGTGGCTCCGGAAGGCGAAGTCGACAAGGTTCTGCAGACCGTGGTCAACAACCTGATCGTCACGAACAACATCGACTTGCCGCGTCCGGTTCGGACTCGGATCATGATCACTTCTCCGCTCGAGACCTTCAGTGTCGGCAACACCATCGTGGTCAGCCGTGGTTTGATCGATGTTCTTCCTGATGAAGCCAGCCTGGCGATGGTGCTTTCGCACGAACTGGCGCACATTGTTCTTGGACACAATCTCGGCAGCAAGTTTGCCTTCAACGATCGCATGCTGTTCTCCGATGAATCGACTTACAACAACTTCGGCTTCCGGCACAATCCGGACGAAGAAACCGCCGCTGACACCAAAGCCATGGAACTGCTGAAGAATTCGCCCTACGCGCAGAAGCTGGACGTGCCTTCGCTTTTCCTGAAAGAACTTTCGGAACGCGCTCCGCAACTCTCGGCTTTGTTGACGGCCCACTTAGGCAACAGCTTCACGACGGACAAAGGTCAACTGACAAGACTGTCGGCACTGGCAGCCATGGGCCCTGCTTTGGATCCGGCCAAGCTGGATCAGATTGCGGCTCTTCCCATGGGTGGACGCGTGAAACTGAACGCCTGGACGGACCGCGTAGAACTTGCCAAGTCCGCACCGGTTGCGATTACTTCCGCGCGCGACAAGATGCCGTTTGAAGTGACCCCGTTCTACCCGCGATTGAGTCGCCTTACCGGAGACGCAACCCCCGGGAACTCCACGTCGGCAGCCAATACGACGCCAAGCAACTAGAACGACGGTAGACGGGCGTCCGCACCCGTCTACCTGGTATTTCTCGACAAGTTGATAGAAGCGCAGGCCGGGACCGGAAGCAATTCCGGGTTTCCGGCCTTCGTCTTTTCTAACCGTGCGACCATTCTTTTCCTGACGGTCGCGTACTACAAGAAACAATTTGGAGAAAACGTTCGGAGGTTTGCGGTGGGAAATCCGGCGGGACAGACAGAGATATTACTCTTCAGGATCAGTGTAAAACTCGGGCGTGATGCCGTGCGCAAGATGCATCGGCAAATCGTCGTCTTCGAACCGTCCCAGCAGTTCATCGAGGAGCAGCTGCGTGGACGAGGCCGCGCTTGCATCCCGGCACGGGTCGGGCTCGACGAGTCGCTCCGCCTGGTCGAGGGTCAATATTTGTTCGAGTTCGTCTACAACGTTCATTCCTTACTCCGCCTGCTTTGAAGCTCATTTGCCACTCCTCGATTATGTGGGACACCGCTTACTTTCGATAGGTTACCAACGGTCGTGATCTTCTTCTTGCGCCCGCTTGCGTGCGTCTGCGTGCACTGGGATCTAATCCTGCGTTTTGCCTTTACCCGGCAGTCCTGCGGGGTTCTCGTGCGTGCGTTCCCTGAATCCGCCTTTCATTCCCGTCGCCAGGGACACAGTTGACTCGCCGAATTTGTCGCGCAGTCGGTCTGCGGCAGAAAGAGCTTGCTGCCAACGCTGACGCCGTGCGCCCTCGATCAAATCTTCCTGTTGCGATGCGTCCTGGAATGACGATGCATGCACTCCAAGCAAACGCACTTGCGCTCCCTTGCGCCAATTCTTGCGAAATAATGCGCGCGCCTGCTCGAAGATTTCGGTGTCGAGTTGGGTGGGAGCGGACAAGCTGTGCGCTCGCGTGATGGTAGTGAAGTCTTTGTAACGCAGCTTGAGTTGAATCGTGCGCGCGTGCAATTGGCCTTCCCGCAGGCGTCGGCCTACCATCTCAGAGAGCGGCCTTCCCGCAGGCGTCGGCCTACCATTTCGGACAAACGCATCAAAGTGGACTCGATCTGGTCCGGGTCAGCGGTGTCTTCGTTGTAGGTGTGTTCGTGGCTGATGGATTTAGGATCGGTATCGGCGCCAACCTCGGTGTCGAACCATCCACCGGCGTCTTCTCCGCGCGCTTTGCCGGCCAGCGCAAGGCCCCACTTGCCGAAATGCTCTTCGAGAAACACATCCTCGAAGCGGGCCAGATCGCCGACCCGCCGAATACCCAGGGCTTGCAGATTTTGTTCCGTAACTTTTCCCACGCCTGGGATATCGCGCACATCAAGCGGAGCGAGAAACTTCGCTTCCTGCCCGGGAATGACCCAGAGAATTCCGTGCGGCTTGGCTTTGGCAGATGACACTTTTGCGATCAGGCGTGATCTGCCAATGCCGATCGAACAGTTCAACTGTGTTTGAGACTTGATCTTCTGGTGAAGAGCGTGGGCAGCGCATAAGGGTGGGCCATGGAGGCGGGCAGTTCCAGTCATGTCGAGATACGCTTCGTCGATAGAAGCCATCTCGACCAGCGGCGAAAATGACGTGAGCACGCGATAGACTTTCTCGGAGCACTCACGATAGCGCTCCGGATGGCCGTTGACGAAGATGGCATGCGGACAAAGCTTGGCCGCCGTACGCAACGGCATGGCCGAGTGCACACCGAACTTGCGCGCCTCGTAGGATGCAGCCGAGACTACGCCACGCTCATCGCGCTGGCCTCCGACGACTACAGCTTTCCCTTTGAGGGCGGGATCGAACAGCTCTTCCACCGAGACGAAGAATGCGTCCATGTCTACGTGAAAGATAGTTTTGTCGGGCGCAGGCATGATAAGGCCACAGGAGATTACTGGAAGGATTGTATCAGCGAAACAAAGACGAAATCTTGAGGCAACAGGCTCGCCTCTCAGGACGACAAGGGCACCAGCGTAGGCGACTCGAACGCTGGTTGCTGCGCTTTCGGCACTTCAAGATCCGGCATGGGACGGCCCGCGAAGAGATGCCGGCAGGGCTTCGCCATCCACCGGGTCCAGCGCCCGGACCAGGTAACGCGCGCGCTGTCCGTGGCTATGCCGGTATCCGCATACATCATCCGATAAATTCTGGAGATCAGCACAAATGCCAACCGGCCGCGGCTCGACTTGATAAATTTTGAGCGTTTCCAAATGGCATTCCAGGTGTAGAAACTGTCCCAGACACCCTGAGTACGGGAACGAATCTCTTCGCCCGACATTACGGGATGGTCCCAATACAGTTTGGGACGAAGCGCCTGCGGTATGAGCCAGCGGCGGGTGAGCGGAATTCCGGCGACGGTTGGCGGGTTGTCACCCAGTGTCTTTTCCCAGCGGTTGAAATCCACTGTCCCGGGATAGGGGCTTAACATTACAAATTGCGCGAAAGTACATTCGGCGCTGACGGCCGCTGCTGCCGTGGCAGCGAAGGTTTCCGGACGGTCGCTCGGCAGGCCGAAGATGAAGGAGCCAAGCACGTGTACGCCATGACGCCGGAATGTACGCAGCTGTTCGGTGAGTTTTTCGCCTGCTAGATTGAAATCCTTGTAGACATCCTTCAAGCCTTCCGGAGTCACGGATTCCACTCCGACCAGCGCGCCCTTGATGCGCGCCGCTTTCATGGCATCGAGAAATTCCGGATCCTCGGCTGCTTCCATCGTGATCTGGGTAAAGAAAACCATGTCGTCTGGGAGCTGGGCGAGGCGGGACATCAGCTCGAATCGTTCTGCCCGAATAGAGTTCAGTTCGCTCAGCCGAGTTTTGTTTTTTTGCTGAACAGCCAAACTTAGATCAGTCAAGGTGACGGGGTAGAAATTGTCGTCCGCCAGCGCGATAAAACGAAATCCAAGACGCCGCAGCTGTACGATTTCCTCGATTACCACGTCGGAAGCCCGCTGCCGAGGCCGCTGGCCGTCGGTTCGCCAGACCGAGCAAAAAGAACAGTGCTTGGGGCAACCGCGAACCGTTTGCACCGAAGCCCACATGTAGCGGTTGCGCGGAATCAGATCCCAACGCGCAGCCACGAAATCGCTGGCTTCGATCTGCCCTCCAACATAGATGTGTTGAGGAGCGCCCTCGCGGCAATCGGCAAGCGCCTTCGCCCAGGCAATGTCGCCGTCGCCTTTCACCACGGCGTGCGCGCCTCCCAGTTCGAGCGCTTCGTCGGGGTAAAGGGTGGCGTGAATTCCACCGAAAATCACATACGCGCCCCGGCCGCGCGCCATCTTTCCAATCTCGTACCCACGTAGCGCGTTTGCAGTGTGAATGCCAATTCCGACGGCATCCCCGGTGTGAATCGACTCGGGACGGACTTGCGACAGGGTTTCATCGACAAGAACAGGATCGCCGAAACTCTTTGGGGTTGCTGCTGCGAGCACGTACTGCCAACGCGGCGTGATGACCGCCGTCCCAAACGACACACTGCTCGGATTGATCAGGTGAACCTTCACGACGGGAGCTTCCTTCGAAACTGAGCGACCGCAAGCAGCGGTAATGGGCTGCGTCGGCGCCGCACGAAAAGGACGTGCTCCGCGTCGTTTCATTCCCTGAAAGGCGCGGGATTTTAGATGTGGCAGGAAGTCGGAGCAGACGGTCCGTCTACTCTCTCGGCCTGAAGTAACCCACAAGATTAGAAAGCACCGCAAGATGGGTCAGAAAACAGCGGCGACTTGGAGCTTAACGGACGGATGCTGGGTTGTCAAGATTCGTGACAAGAATTGTCACGCTTGATGACATCTGAGTTCCCGTTTTTGAACGGCGAACTGAACCGATTCGAGCAGCTGCGGAGAGCAACGCTCTAAACCGCCGTCAGCACTCCACTCGGAACCGACCGCGCCTGCCGTACTCGTTCGTAGACGCGAACGTACTCCTTGGCGGAAGCGTTCCAGGAGAAGTCTTTATTCATGCCATTGCGCATCAGCGTCTGCCAGGAGGATTGATCGCGGAAAGCCTTCAGCGCTTCCTTGATGGTCAACAACAGGGCTTCGCCGCTGTAGTCGGTGAACTTGAAGCCGGTTCCCTTGCCGGTGCGGGCGTCCCAGGGCTCGATGGTGTCGTCGAGCCCGCCCGTGGCGCGCACAACCGGCACCGTGCCGTATTTGAGGCTGTAAATCTGATTCAGTCCGCAGGGCTCATACTTTGAAGGCATGAGGAACATGTCGCTGCCCGCTTCGATCTTGTGCGCCACAGCGTTGTCGTAGGCGATCTTGACCGCGATTTTTTGGGGAAACTGTTTTTGCATGCGCGCGAACATTTCTTCGAATTGCCTGTCGCCATTGCCCAGAGCGACGATGATCATCTCCTCACGCGCCAGCCGCTCCATGATTTGCGCAATCAGGTCGAACCCCTTCTGGGCCGCGAAGCGGGAGACGATGCCAATCACCGGCAGGCTCAAGTTCGGATTTGCGACACCGAAAGCTGCCAACAGATCCTGTTTGCACTTGGCCTTTCCGGTAAGGTCCTGCGGCGAGTATTTGGCGACGATGAACTTGTCCGCCTGCGGGCTCCACTCTTCGTAGTCCACGCCGTTAAGAATTCCGGAGACGGTTGAAGCGCGGTCGCGCAGCACACCTTCCAACCCAAAACCAAACTCTGCAGTCTGAATTTCATGACTGTACTTGCGGCTCACCGTGGTAATGAAATCGGAATACACTAGCGCCCCTTTAAGAAAGTTCACCTGCCCGAAAAATTCCATCTTGTCGATGGCAAGCAGATCCCACGGCAACGTAAGCAGCGGCAAAGTATCCGGGGGAAACAGGCCCTGGTATCCCATGTTGTGAATGGTGAAAAAACGGTAGCCACTTCGTGGAAAGCCGGGTCCTCGGAGTATTGCGTACGCAGCAGCACCGGAATCAGCGCCGATTGCCAGTCGTGACAATGAAACACGTTCGGCACGCCTAATACTTTTGAGGCTTCGAGCACCGCCCGCGAGAACAAGGCGAAACGCTCGGCGTTATCGGGATAATCCCCGGCCGACGTTCCATACAAAGCTTCGCGGTCAAAATACGGGGGGTAATCGACAAAGTAAAAGCGCACGCCCGAATGACTGCCCCCGGTTACAACCGAGCAGAACCGATAGTGATCATCAAAAGGCACAGTGATGCTGCGAACGACCGTCTGCGCATCGGGAAGTTTGGTCTGGCGATAGCGAGGAAGATAGACGCTGACCTGGTGCCCGGCGGCAACCAGCGCCCGAGGCAAAGCGCCCACAACATCAGCCAATCCACCGGTCTTCGAAAAAGGCACGCACTCCGAGGCAGCAAAAGCAATATGCATGAAAGCAACCCTCCCAAATTATGTGCCCGGCCCTCGGCGCAGTTATGATGGAAGGCGCCAGCGCTGCACGCCACTCCTGCGCACGAAGATCGCGGGTGAAAGTCCAGTGTAGTCGTCTGAAAGAAAGAGGGTCAATGTGCCGAAAGTATCTGCCGCGCGTCCGACTCCCAGAACACCCAAATTGGGCCAGCATTTCCTCGTCGACCCCGCAGCCGCCGTCCGCATTGCCGAAGCTTTTGGAGACCTCTCCCAAAGCACGGTTCTCGAAATTGGCGCCGGGCGTGGCGCCCTGACTTCCCTGCTGGCCCGGCGAGCGCGACGCCTCATCGCCATTGAACTCGACCGGGTTCTGGCCGCCCAGCTTCGCATGAAGTTTTCGCTCACCCCGAACGTCGAAATCATCGAGGGCGACATCCTCGCCATCGATTTCGACACCCTCTTCGGGCCCAAGCCCGGCAGCACCCGTCCGGGCATGAACCATCAACCAGAACGCGTACGCGTGGTGGGCAATCTTCCCTATTTCATTACCTCCGACATCCTGTTGCGTCTCTTCGCGTATCGAAAGTACTTCGAGACCATCGTCCTGATGGTGCAACGCGAAGTCGCCGACCGTCTGGCCGCGCGTCCGGGAACCAGCGAATACGGCCTGCTTTCAGCCACGGCGCAACTCTACGCCAGCGTTGAGAAACTGTTCACCCTGCCGCCAAGCGCGTTTTCTCCCCCGCCCAAGGTGTATTCTGCGGTCGTCCGGCTCACGATTGCCTCGCGCATCGAAGGCTTGAACGTGCCCGAGGCCGAGTTTATCGACTTCCTAAGAAAATCGTTCGGGCAGAAGCGGAAGACGCTCTGGAACAATCTGAAATCCGACTACCCACCTGCGACCCTGCGCGCAGCCCTGGAAAAATCAGGAGTAAAACCGACAGTCCGCGCCGAGGCTCTGTCGCTCGAAAAAAGCGCAGGATTATTTCGGGTCTTGCTGGAAGCCATGACTCCGTGATCTCCTTTGTCTACTTTCGTCCCCTGTGGTTATGGCCCTTTCTAAACCACGAGGAGATGCAGAATGCATCCGACAACCCGTGATCCCGCCGTAGCTGGACGCTTCTACCCACGCGACCGCGATACCCTGCTCAAGGACCTCCGGTCCTACCTCTCGCCTCAGCAAGCAGCGACTCCAGCCATCGGCTGCGTAGTCCCGCATGCCGGCTACATTTACTCGGGTGCAGTGGCAGGAGCCGTCTATGCGAATCTCGACTTGCCTCAGCGCATCATCATCCTCTGCCCCAACCACACCGGCAAGGGACGTCCGTTAGCCATCATGAGCAACGGCACCTGGGAGACGCCGCTCGGCCAAGCCCCAATCGATGCTCCACTGGCCGATGCGCTAACTAAGAGATTTCCTCTGCTGACCGAAGACGCCGACGCCCATCGCAGCGAGCACGCCATTGAGGTGGAATTACCGTTCCTCCAATTCCGCCGTCCCGATTTCACTTTCGTTCCCATCGCCCTGGGCACAAGGCAATTCGAAATTCTGGAAAGGCTGGGCGAAGCCATAGCTGAAACCGTCCAGGCACAGGGCGGGAAAATTCTGATCATCGCCTCAAGCGATATGAATCACTACGAGAACGACACCGTAACCCGCATGAAAGACCACAAAGCCATCGAGCAGATTCTGGGGCTCGACCCTCGCGGCCTATTCGACGTGGTGACGAAAGAAGAAATTAGCATGTGCGGATTCGGCCCAACGGTCGTGATGCTAACCGCGGCCAAGCGTCTCGGAGCAACCTCCGCCGAACTGGTCAAGTACGCGACGTCAGGAGACGTCTCCGGCGACCGCGAAATGGTGGTCGGCTACGCCGGCGTGGTGGTGCGTTGAGTTATTCAGTTGCACCATTTATGGTGCAGAAAATGCCTCAAAAAAACACTCTCTTTCCCTGTAAAATCCAGAAAACAAACGATCAGGATTTTTTGTGCCTCGCAGATCTATGGTTCTTAAGGTAGCTACGGGCAAAATATTCCAAACATTGGAGTTACGTCGTGCCCTCTCACCGTTGCGCCATTGGTCTGTTGTCAAAGATCGGTTGTTCTGGGAGGCGTATTATCTTATAGATAATATGCCCGTATCCATATTATCGCAGATTGGGGGTGAGAGCAAGAAGAAAGTGGGCGGGCTGCGGAAGCGGGCCACCTGCCCGGTTGGGCAACTACTTCAGGCGGACGCCGCCGATTACTTCTTGCATGTCGAGGCCGTTGCTGCTGTCCATCCAGGCGGCGATGAAGTTGTTTCCCGCCCAGGTGTTGCCGGTGTAATCGCCCATCCAGTTGTTGC
>JGI12269J14319_10002099_pt1 | contig 19437 bp, 4 predicted proteins | sample PeaSoiSIISIP2007_FD_14319 | JGI IMG/M metagenome (IMG submission 14319)
GGCTCAGCAGAATCGCGGGGGCCGGCTTGAGGGCCGCGGTGTGAGGAGCCTCACGCCGGACGAGGGACTCGCCGCGTTCGACCGGCTGCTTCGCTCCGATGTCGCGCAGATCGGCGTCGTGCCGTTCGACGTGCGGCAGTGGATCGAGTTCTTTCCGCAGCTCGTCAGCTCGTCGCGCTTCGCTCACTTGCTCCAGAACGCGGCGGCAACGACCGCTGCGCCGGCGCCGTTCCGCCAGTCGCTGGAGACTGCTCCGCCGGACAAGCGCTTGCCACTTCTCACCGAGTTCCTGGCCGGCCAGGTCGGCCGCGTGCTCGGCATCGATCCGAAACGGCTCAACCACCAGACCCCGCTTCCGGCGATGGGCCTCGACTCCCTGATGGGCCTGGAGCTCCGCAACCGTATTGAAGCCGGATTGGCGATGAAGCTCTCCGCGGCCATGTTGTGGACCTATCCCACCATCGCCGCGCTCGCCGCCAACCTGTCCGTGCGTCTCGGACTCGTGCAGCTCGAATCGCCGTCGTCGGCCGCAGCGCAGGGGGGCGAAAACAAGGAAGAGAACGAGGAGCTGGCGGCTCGGGACCGTTCCGCGGAACTGGACGTGGAACGGCTGTCCGACGACGAGGCGCACCGAGAGCTCGAGCGCGAGCTCTCGGCGCTGGACGGCGAAAGGAGGCCAGCATGAACGCGTCGCCGGAAAAGCAGGCCCTGTTGGCCATCCGGAAGCTGCGCGAACGCGTCGCCGATCTCGAGCACGAGCGGCACCAGCCGATCGCGATCGTGGGGATGGGCTGTCGCTTTCCTGGCGGCGCATCGTCGCCGGCCGCGTTCTGGCGCCTGCTGAGCGAGGGCGTCGATGCGGTGCGCGAGGTGCCGCCGGAGCGCTGGCCCAGACCTTCGATTACCGGGCCGCATCGCCGCGGCGAGTTGCGCGCCGCGCTTCTCGACAACGTCGATCTGTTCGACGCTGCGTTTTTCGGTATCTCGCCGCGCGAGGCGATCAGCCTGGATCCGCAGCAGCGTCTCTTGCTCGAAGTCGTCTGGGAAGCGCTCGAGCATGCGGCGATCGTGCCCGCGCGTCTGGAGCGACAAGCGGTGGGCGTGTTCGTTGGCGCCAGTACGCATGACTATTTCACCAACAGGTATGTCGGCGGCCTGGGCGACGTCGACGCATATGTGGCGACCGGGGGCTCGGCGAGCTTCCTCGCGGGCCGCGTCTCTTACACCCTGGGGCTGCAGGGGCCAGCCATCACGGTCGACACCGCCTGCTCCTCCTCGCTCGTCGCGGTTCACCTGGCGTGTCAGAGCCTCAGGAACGACGAGTGCTCTCTGGCGATCGCAGGCGGCGTGAACCTGATCCTCTCCCCCCTGACCATGCGCATCGCGGGCGGGTTGCAGGCGTTGTCACCCGAGGGCCGCTGCCGGACGTTCGACGCGGGAGCCAACGGGTTTGTGCGGGGTGAGGGCTGCGGCGTCGTCGTGCTGAAACGATTGGCGGATGCCGAGACGCAGCGGGACACGATCTGCGCCGTCATCCGCGGAACGAGCGTCAACCAGGACGGTCGCTCGGCCGGGATAACGGCGCCGAACGTGCTGGCGCAGCAGGCGCTCATCGCGCAGACGCTCGCACGCAGCGGCATCAGTCCGGAGACAGTCGGTTACATCGAGGCCCACGGCACCGGCACGCCTCTGGGTGATCCCGTCGAGATCGAGAGCCTGCGCGCCGTCCTGGGCGTGGCGCGCGGAGGCGATGACGGGCAGTGCGCGCTGGGATCGGTGAAAACCAACATCGGACATCTTGAATCGGCTGCCGGTATCGCGGGACTCCTCAAGGCCGTCGCCATCCTTGAACACGAAGAGATCCCGCCGCACCTTCATTTCCGCACGCTGAACCCGCGCATTTCGTTCGAAGGGACGCATTTCGTGATTCCCGGCGAGCGGCGCCCGTGGAAGCGCGGTCGCACGCCCCGCCTGGCCAGCGTCAGTTCGTTCGGTGTGAGCGGCACCAACGCTCATCTGCTGCTGCAGGAAGGCCAGCCCGCGGTGACGCCTGGCGCCGGGGATGCGGAGCGGGAGTCGGTGTTGATGGTGTCGTCGAAAACGGTGGAGGGGCTGCGGGCGCAGGCGGCGCGATATGCGGAGCATCTGCGGGCGCAGGGGGAGCAGGCGCTGGAGGACGTCTGTTACACGGCGGGGGCGGGACGCACGGCGTTTGCCGAGCGGGCGGCGGTGGTGGGACATACGCACGCAGAACTGGCGGAGGCGCTGGAGGCGGTGGCCCGGGGGGACGAGCGGCCCGAGGTGAGCGTGGGCGGCGCGCGCGAGGACGGGCGCGGCAAGCTGGCGTTCGTGTTTCCGGGGCAGGGCTCGCAGTGGGTGGGCATGGGGCGAGAGCTGTGGCGCAAGGCGCCGGCGTTTCAGGCAACGCTGGAAGCGTGCGACGCGGCGGTGCGGGCGGAAACAGGCTGGTCGGTGGTGGAGGCGTTAACCGAATGGGAGGCGGCACGGCTGGAGGCGGTGGATGTGGTGCAGCCGCTGTTGTGGGCGATGGGGGTGAGCTTGGCGGCGGAGTGGCGGGCCTTAGGAGTGGAGCCGGACGCGGTGGTGGGCCATAGCCTGGGCGAGGTAACGGCGGCGACGGTGGCGGGGATGTTGAGCGTGGAAGACGGTGCGGGGGTGATCTGCCGGCGCAGTCGGCTGGTGAAGCGTTTGGGTGGGCGGGGGGCGATGGCAGTTGTGGAATTGGGGGAGGCGGAGGCCGAGCAAGCGGCGCGGTCGGCGGGTGGCGGGGTGGAAGTGGCGGTGATCAACAGCCGGCGATCGACCGTGGTGTCGGGGCGGCGTCCGGCGGTGGAAGCGCTGGTGCGCGAGCTCGAGCAGCAGGGCGTGTTCTGCCGGTTCGTGAAGGTGGACTACGCCTCCCACAGCGCGGAGGTCGAGACGCTGCGCGGCGACCTCGGCGCGGCGCTGGCGGAGGTGCGGCCGCAGCTTGGGCGCGTGCCGCTCTATTCGACGGTGACGGGCGAGGTTGAAGATGGGCACGGGTGCGATGCGGCGTACTGGGTGCGGAATCTGCGGCAGCGGGTGCGGTTTGCCGACGTGATGGATCGGTTGCTGGGGGACGGCTATGGGCAGTTCGTGGAGGTGAGCCCGCATCCGGTGCTGGTGTCGGCAATGGTGGAAGTGGTGGGGGCACAGGGCGTGATGACGGGCAGCCTGCGCCGGGAGCAGGGCGAGCGACGGGCGCTGCTGGAAGCGCTGGGCCGGTTGGCGGTGCACGGCCATGCCGTGGACTGGGAGCGGCTGTACCCCGGCGCGCGACGGCTGGAGATGCCGACCTACGCGTGGCAGCGGGAGCGCTACTGGGTGGAAGAGGCAGCGAGTGCGGAGGAAGACGGTGGCGATGCGGGCCATCCACTGCTGGGACGAAGCGTGATCTCGTCGCTGGACGCGGGAACGCGGTTGTGGCAACGGAGGCTGGGCGGGGAGCGAGTGGCGTATCTGCAAGACCACCGGGTGGCAGACACTCCGGTGATGCCGGCAGCGGGGTACCTGGAGTTGGGTCTGGCGGCCGGGATGGCGACGATGAGCGGGGCAGAGATTGTCGAACTCTCCGACGTTCGCTTCGAGCAGGCGTTGGGACTGCCGGCCGAGGGGGGGCCATGCGTGCAGACGGCGCTGAGTGAGGAAGGGCTGGGGAGGTATGGGTTTCGAGTGTCCAGTGAGTGGGGCGAGGGCGAGAAGAGGGGCTGGACGGTGCACGCGAGTGGCCGGGTGCGAGTGGGAGAGGCGGCGGGGTGGGCTACCCCGGAGTCGTTGCAGGAGGTACGGCGGCGGTGCGCGGCAGAGCTATCAGCGGAGGCGTTCTACAAAGCCGTGTCGGCGCAGGGATTGGAATACAGGGCGGCGTTCCAGAGTGTGGCGGAGGTATGGCGTGGCGACAAAGAGGCGATCGCGAGCGTGCGGCTGCCGGAGGGCGTGAACGAGGCAGACCGGTATGTGGTGCATCCGGCGCTGCTCGACGGGTGTTTGCAGGTGATCGCAGCGGCGGCTGGCGACGGAGTGGGAAACGGCAGGGGCACATGGATGCCGGTGGGCGTCGAGCGGGTACGGGTGAGGCGGCGGGGCGTAGCCGACGGGTGGTGCCACGCGCGCTGGGAGGGCGACGGCGAAGCGGGCCGCGGAGATGTGGTGCTGTATGACGAGACGGGGACGGCGTGGGGTGAGATACGCGGGGTGCGGTTGCAGGAAGTCGGGCGCGGCGAGCGCAAGCCGGAGGACCAGTGGTGGCTAAGCGAGGCATGGGAGCCGTGCGAGCAAGTGGGGGAACGGGCGCAGCCAGCGGGACGATGGGCGGTGGTGGCCGAGGCCGGCGCGTGGACAGAGGCGGTGGCGGAGGCGCTGCAGGAGCGTGGGGGCGAGGTGGAGCGACTGGCGAGTGACGGCGGCGTGGGGTCGCTGGCGGCGAGATTGGAGGAGGGCGGCGGCCGGTGGCGCGGGGTGTTGCACCTGGCGGGGGGCGGGTCGGAGGCGGAGGTGCCCCAGCAGGTGCAGCAGGCGTGCATGCGAGCGCTGACGCTGGTGCAGGCGCTGGGGCGAATGACGTGGCGGGACGCGCCGCGACTGTGGCTGGTCACGCGCGGCGTGCAGCCGGTGGAGGGACGGGGAGCAAGCGGTGGCGCTGGCGGAGGCGGGGCTCTGGGGGCTGGGACGGGTCATTGCACTGGAGCATCCCGAGTGGCGCTGCACGCGGGTCGACGTGGGACGGCGCGGACTCAAAGAGGAAGCGGCGGCGCTGGTCGAGGAGGTGCTGGGCGACGGGCCCGAGGAAGAAATCGCTCTGCGTTCCGATGCCCGCCTGGTGAATCGTCTGGTTAGTCAGCCACCACCGGCCCGCGCCGGAGTGGAGCGCCCGGCCGATCAAGTGCAGGCTTACCGGCTCGAGATCGACGCGCCCGGAGTGCTCGAACGCCTGGCGCTCCGCGAAGCGCTTCGTCGTCCGCCGGGGCGGGGTGAAGTCGAGATTGCGATCGAAACAGCCGCCGTCAACTTTCGCGACGTGCAGCTCGCCCTGGGCGTGATTCCCGCCCCCCCTGCGACCCGAGGCTGGAACGGTCCGCCGCTTGGCAGCGAGTGCGCCGGCCGGATCGTCGCGGTGGGTGATGGGGTGGAGGGGTTCCGTCCAGGCGATCTCGTCATCGCCGCGGGCGACGGCGCGTTCGCCTCGCACATGACGACGCGCGCCTGGTTCGTCGCACCCTGGCCGCTGGGTTGGACAGCGGCCGAGGCAGCCTGCTTGCCGGTGGTGTTCGTCACGGCGTGGTACGCGCTGTCGGAGCTGGGCAGGTTGTCTGGAGGCGAACGCGTTCTGGTTCACGCGGCCGCCGGCGGTGTGGGCATGGCCGCGATTCAGTGGGCGCATCACGTTGGCGCCGAGGTCTTCGCGACGGCGGGCACTCCCGAGAAGCGGGCGCTGGTCGAATCGCTCGGCGTGAAGTACGTGAGCGATTCGCGGTCGCTGCGGTTCGTGGACGACGTGCTGCGCTGGACCAACGGCGAGGGCGTCGACGTGGTGCTTAACTCGCTGTCCGGCGCCTTCATTCCGAGAAGCCTCGATCTGCTCCGCGAGTTTGGCCGATTCGTCGAGCTTGGCGTCACCGACTACCAGGCGAACCGGATGCTCGGCACGCGGCCGTTCCTGCGGAACCTCTCGTTCTCGCTGCTCGATCTGCGTGGCCTGATGAGCGGACGTCCTGCGCGCCTGCAGCACATGATCCAGCACGTTGTAGGGTTGGCGAACGACGGCGTGTTCACGCCGTTGCCGTACCGTGCGTTCCCGATCTCCGCTGTCGGCGACGGATTCCGGTTCATGGCCACGGGCCAGCACACCGGGAAGATTGTGGTGACGCTGGCCGATCCGCAGGCGCGCGTGCTCACGTGCGCTGGGGTCATCGGCGGGGCAGATGCGACCTATGTGATCGCCGGAGGGCTGGGAGGGCTGGGCCTGGTGCTGGCGCGGTGGCTGGTGGAGCGTGGGGCGCGTCACCTGGTGCTCATCGGTCGCCGCGGGGCGGAGCAGAGGGCGCAGTCGGAGGCGATGGGACGGCTGGCAGCCGCGGGCGCGGAGGTCGAGATCGCACGCGGCGACATCGCCGACCGTGCGTTCGTCGCGCGGCTCTTCGACGATTTGCAGGCGCGGGGGCGGAGCGTGCGCGGGATCGTTCACGCCGCGGGCGTGCTCGACGATGCCCTGCTGGAGCAGCAGGACGGCGCACGCCTGGCGCGGGTGCTGGCGCCCAAGGTGGCCGGGGCCTGGAACCTGCACCAGCAGTCGACGCGGTGGCGGCTCGACTTCTTCGTGCTCTATTCGTCGGCCGCTTCGCTGGTCGGCAGCCCCGGTCAGAGCAACTATGCCGCGGCCAACGCCTTCTTGGACGCCCTGGCGCGCCATCGTCGAACCATTGGGCTCCCCGGCCTCAGCATAGCCTGGGGCGCCTTTTCCGAGGTCGGTATGGCTGCGGCTGGCGGCTATCTCGAACGGCTCGCAGCGCAGGGCGTCGGCAGTCTCACCCCGGCGCAGGGCGTCGACGTGCTGGACCACCTGATTGGTAGCGGCGTAGCACACATCGGCGTCGTGCCGTTCGATATGCGCCAATGGACCGACGTCCACCCCGAGGCTGCGCGATCCACGCGGCTTGCGAGACTCGCGGCGCCGTCGCGTCAGCTGGAGAGCGGAGCGCGGGAACGGTGCCGCGCGTTCCTGGCAGCCGCAGCTGACGCACGCGTGCCGATGATGGAGTCCCTGATTCGGGGCCACATCTCTCGCGCGCTCCGGCTGCCCGAGGAGCGTATCGATTCCGACACTCCGTTCAGATCCTTTGGGCTGGATTCGTTGATGGGCTTGGAAGTGCGCAATCGCCTGGAAGCCCAACTGGGGGTCGCGCTGCCCGCGACGCTGATCTGGCGCTACCCGACGCTGTCGGCCCTCGCGCAACGCCTGGTTCAGGTCGTCCTTGGGGACGAGACGGGCGACCGTCCGCAATGCGAGGAGCCGGCGGCTCGGGACCGTGCCGCGGAACTGGACGTGGAACGCCTGTCCGACAACGAGGCGCACCGAGAGCTCGAGCGCGAGCTCTCCGCGCTGGACGGCGAAGGGAGGCGAGCATGAGCACGTCGCTGGAAAAGCAGGCCCTGTTGACCATCCGGAAGCTGCGCGAGCGCGTCGCCGATCTCGAGCACGAGCGGCACGAGCCGATCGCGATCCTCGGAATGGGATGCCGATTCCCTGGTAGCGCGGATACGCCTGAGGCGTTCTGGGAACTGTTGAGTGCGGGGACGGATGCGGTGCGCGAGATCCCTTCCGAACGCTGGACCGAGCTTCCATACGGCCATGAGGGGGGATCCGAGCAACGCTGCACGCGGTGGGCGGCCCTGATGGACGATGTCGCCTCGTTCGACGCCGGTTTCTTCTCGATAACCGCGCGCGAGGCGATCAGCCTGGATCCGCAGCAGCGGCTGCTGCTCGAAGTTGCATGGGAAGCGCTCGAGCGCGCCGCGATCGCCCCCGGTAGCCTGGCGGGCAGTTCGACCGGCGTATTCGTGGGGACCGGCTCCTGCGACTACCGCGATCGCGTGATCGCGCAGCCGGTCGAGGATCTGGGCGCGTACGCGCTCACCGGCTGCAGCGTCGCGTTCGCAGCCGGGCGCGTGTCCTACCTGCTCGGACTGCACGGTCCCAGCGTCGCGGTCGACACCGTCTGCTCGTCGTCACTCGTCGCGATTCACCTGGCGTGCCAGAGCCTGCGCCGCGGCGAGTGTTCCATCGCGCTGGCCGGCGGCGTCAACCTGATCGTGTCGCCGACGAACATGCTCGTTGGAGCGCGCACGCAGGCGCTCTCGCCGGACGGCCGCTGCAAGACGTTCGACGCCTCCGCCAACGGCTTCGTTCGCGGGGAGGGCTGCGGCATCGTCGTGCTGAAACGGCTCACTGACGCGGTGACCGGGGGCGACAGGATCCTGGGCGTCATCCGGGGCTCCGCGGTGAACCACGACGGACGGTCGAACGGCCTCACTGCACCCAACATCGTGGCGCAGGAGGCCGTGCTTCGTGCCGCGCTCGCCGACGCCGCAGTCGATCCAGCGCAGATCGGTTACATCGAGACCCACGGGACCGGCACCTCGCTCGGCGATCCCATCGAATTCGAGGCCCTGCGCGCTGTGCTCAGCGCGGCACCGCGATCCGACGGTCTGGCGTGCGTGCTGGGATCGGTCAAGACCAACATCGGCCACCTGGAGGCAGCGGCCGGTGTCGCGAGCCTCATCAAGACCGTGCTGGCGCTGAATGCGGAGGAGATTCCGCGGCTGCTTCACTTTCGCTCGCTCAATCCCCGAATCTCGCTCGCCGGGACGCCCTTTGCGATTCCGACGGACGTGCGTCCATGGCCCCGGGGCGGCCCGCCCCGCATGGCGGGCGTCAGTTCGTTCGGCATGAGCGGCACCAACGCACATTTAATCGTGGAAGAGGCGCCACCGACGGCAGCCGTGGCCAATCCGATCGAGCGTCGGTGGCAGGTACTGGTGTTGTCGGCGAAGACGGAGCGCGCCCTGAACGAGCAGGCGGTGCGATACACGGGCCGCCTCCAGGAGTGCCCGGAGCAGGATTGGGCGGACGTGTGCCACACGGCGGCGACTGGTCGCAGCCACTTCGAGCACCGGCTGGCGGTGGCGGCGGCGACCGCTGCGGAGGCTGCCACGACGCTGCGCGCGATCGGCAACGGGGCAGAGCCGAAGGAAGGGATGCGCGGCCGCGCGCAGGCCCATCCGCGCGTGGCGTTTCTGTTCACCGGGCAGGGATCGCAGTGGGTGGGCATGGGCCGACAGCTGTTCGAGACGCAGCCTGTGTACCGGGCAGCCCTGGAGCGATGCCGGGAGATCCTGCGGAGCGAGCTGGATCGGGATCTGCTCGAGGTGATGTTCGCAGAAGAGGCGACGGGCTTGTTGGACGAGACGGGTTACGCACAGCCCGCACTGTTCGCGGTGGAGTACGGGCTGCTGCAATTGTGGCGGTCGTGGGGGATCGAGCCGGCGGCGGTGCTGGGACACAGCATCGGGGAATACGCGGCGGCATTCGCCGCCGGGGTGATGAGTGACGAGGAGGCGCTGCGGCTGGTGGCGGCGCGGGGGCGGCTGATGCAGGCGCTGCCGCAAGAGGGCGAGATGGTGGCGCTGAGCTGCGGGGAGGAGGCGGCCGCGGCGGCGGTGCAGGCGAATGCCGGCGAGGTGTGGGTGGCCGCGGTGAACGGCCCGGCCGACGTGGTGATCTCGGGGCGGCGTGAGGCGGTTGGCGCGGTGTGTGCCGCGCTCGAGGGTGAAGGTATCGAGGGAAAGCGGCTGCGTGTCTCCCACGCGTTTCACTCGGGCTTGATGGATCCGATGCTGGACGACTTCGAGCGCGCCGCGCGCGGGATGGGGTACGAGAGGCCGAAGATTCCGCTGGTGTCGAACCTGAGCGGGGGCGTGGCTGGGGATGAGATGCAGACGGCCGCGTACTGGCGGCGGCAGCTGCGCGAGCCGGTGCGGTTCGGTGCCGGGGTGCGCACGCTGGTGGCCGCCGGCTACAACGTGTTGCTGGAACTGGGGCCGCACCCGGCACTGCTGACGATGGCGGCAGGGGCGGGGGCCGAGGGCCAGCTGTGGCTGCCGTCATTGCGACGAGGGCGAGGCGATTGGGAGGTGCTGCTGGAGAGCCTGGGACGGTTGTACGTGGCCGGCGGGTCAATCGACTGGTCGGGCTTCGATCGGCCCTACCGGCGCCGCCGCGTCGACTTGCCGACTTACCCGTGGCAGCGGGAGCGCTACTGGATCGAACAGACGGGACACCCGGCAGACGCGAAAGCTTACACGGCCGCATCCGTCGGCGTCTCACAACCTGCCGAGGCGCAAGCGCGCACGCAGCCGGAGCCCGGCGCCGGCGCCCAACCCGCTGCGGACGTCGGCTACGAACTTGCTTGGCGGCCGCGCCCTCGATGCGACGGCGTCCCCTCGCACACGCAAAGCGAAGGTGGCTGCTGGCTGATTCTCGCCGACGCCGGCGGACTCGGACGCGCCCTTGCCGATTGCCTGGAAGCCCGCGGCATCCGCTGCCTCGTCGTCGAGCCGTTCGGCAACGAGTGCAGCGCCTCGGATCGCGTCGAGGCACGGCGCGTGAATTGGGACGAGCCCGAGGAGTACGCACGGCTGATGACCGAACTGAACACGCCGCCCCAGTCGCTGCGTGGCATCGTTCAGCTGTGGGGCCTCGACGTGCCGTCGCCCGAGGCGGACGTTCTCACGCTCAGTGGCCGGCAGCGCGTGGCATGCGAGAGCACGGTGCGCATTCTTCAAGCGCTCCAGCAGCACGCACCCGCAGTCTCCTCTCGCGTCTGGATTGTGACGCGCGATGCGGTGGCGGCCGCCGGCAGCGAGGCGATGACCGGGCTGTGGCAGTCGGTGCTGTGGGGCCTCGCCCGCGTGATCGCGCTCGAGCATCCCGCGCTCTGGGGCGGTGTGGTGGATCTGCGACAATGCGGCGAAAACGAGAATCCATGGGCGGCGGCTACGGCGCTTGCGGCCGAGATACTCGATCCCGACGGCGAAGATGCGGTGGCGCTCCGCGACTCCATGCGCCTGGTACCGCGGCTCGTGCGGCGGCCGCTGGACGGGGATCCGATCCCCGTTCGCAGCGACGGCACCTATTTAATCACCGGTGGTTTCGGGGGCCTGGGACTCGAGGCGGCCCGCTGGCTCCTTGCGCGCGGAGCCCGCGATCTGGTTCTCGTCGGCCGGCGGGGCGCAGCGACACCAGAGGCACAGCGCGCCGTCGCTGCACTGGAGGCGGCCGGCGCCCGCATTCGCGCCGTCGCGGCCAACGTGGCAGACGCGTCCGCGATGAGCGATCTCATCGAAGAAATCCGCCGAGGACCCTCGCCGCTGCGCGGCATCTTCCACGCCGCGGGCACGGCGACGCAGGTACCGATCACCAAGCTGGAACCACGCACCATCGCGGAGACGTTCCAGTCGAAGGTCGATGGAACCTGGGTGCTCGATCGTCTGACACGCGGCATCGCGCTCGATTTCTTCATCTGCTGTTCGTCCATCGCGTCCGTCTGGGGAAGCCGCGACCTTGCGGCGTACGCCGCGGCAAATCACTTTCTCGACGCGTTCGCACACTACCGGCGTGCGTCGAGCGTACCGGCGCTGGCAGTGAATTGGGGGCCGATCGAGGGAGGCGAGGCCATCACCGGGGCGCAAGACGTGCTGGCACGCATGGGCCTCGCGACAGTCGCGCCCGACCAGGCTTTCCGGGCGCTGGATCGCCTTTCGGCGCCGCAGGTCGCGCAAGCTCTCGTCGCCCGTGTGAACTGGCCGCTGTTCAGACAAAGCTACGAGGCTCGTGGACGCCGGCCCCTGCTCGCCGAGCTGCCGCAGGCGGTTGAATCAGCGGCGGCGGGTCCGGCGACTACGGCGCCAATCCGCCCCGCGCTCGCCCGCATTATCCAGGAGCAAACCCGCGGCCGCCGCCGCGAGTTGATCGTCGGGCATTTGCTGCAGGAGATCCAGCTGCTGCTTCCGCCCGGCGAACCGGCCATCGATGCGCAGCGAGGGCTGTTCGAACTGGGGATGGACTCGCTGGGCGCGATCGATCTCGGCCGGCGGCTGACCGCGATGCTTGGAATCCCGGTACCGGCGACGGTGATTTTCAACCACCCGACGGTGGACGCGCTGGCCGAACACCTGCTGGGGGCCATCGAGGCCTTCAGCCCCGGCGCACAAGGCGGGCCCGTCGCGCCGCCGTCGGTCGCTCCGAACGCGACGCCGAGGTCCGCCCGAGTGGCGTCCGGAAGACGGGATCGCCATCGTCGGCATCGGCTGCCGCTTTCCAGGCGGCGCGGATGATCCTGACTCGTTCTGGGACCTGCTGTGGCGCGGAGGGGACGGTACCTGCGACATCCCGCAAGGGCGCTGGAACGTCGATGAGTACTTCGATCCGGAGCCGGGCATGGCCGGCAAGATGTACGTCCGGCGCGGAGGATTCCTGCGGGACGTCGCCTGCTTCGATCACGAGTTCTTCGGCCTCTCACCTCGCGAGGCGGCCAGCATGGACCCGCAGCAGCGCCTCGTGCTGGAGGTCGCATGGGAGGCGCTGGAGCGCGCCGGACTGAACGCAACGACGCTCGAGGGGAGCCGAACGGGCGTGTTCGTCGGCGTGTCCGTGTCGGATTACGCGCGTCACCTCGCCGGCCTCGGCGACGCCCGCATCGATCCGTACTTCGTCACCGGGAACACGCTGAACGCGATCGCTGGCCGGCTGAGCCACATCCTCGGCCTGCAGGGCCCAGCGATGGCCATCGACACTGCGTGCTCCTCGTCGCTCGTGGCGCTGCATCTCGCATGTCAGGCGCTGCGGACAGGCGACTGCGATGCCGCGCTGGCGTGCGGCGTCAACCTGATGCTGTGCCCGGACGCGATGGTGGCAGCATCACAAGCACGCATGCTTTCTCCAGACGGACGCTGCAAAACGTTTGATGCGTCGGCCGACGGCTACGCGCGCGCCGAGGGGTGCGGCGTGGTCGTGCTGAGGCGGCTGGCCGACGCGCTGGCCGACGGCGATCGCGTGCACGCTGTGGTGCGCGGGTCCGCGGTGAATCACGACGGAGCGAGCAGCGGATTCACGGTGCCTAACGGCGCCGCGCAGCAGGCGGTTATCTCCCGGGCGCTCGGCGTCGCGGGCGTGGAGCCGCGCGAGATCGCCTACGTCGAAGCCCACGGCACAGGGACGGTTCTCGGCGATCCCATAGAACTGGCGGCGCTTGCGTCGGCACTGGGAGAAGGACGGAGCATCGAGGATCCGCTGCTCGTCGGCACGGTGAAGACGAACATCGGGCATCTCGAATCGGCTGCGGGGATCGCGGGCGTGATCAAAGTAGCGCTCGCGCTTTCGCGCGGACTGATCCCGCCGCACCTCCACCTCCGGCGGCCGAATCCGCACTTTGCCTGGGACAAGATGCCCGTGGCCGTTGCCGTGGCTGGTCGTTCGTGGCCGGCCAATGGAGGCCGGCGCCTCGCCGGCGTCAGTTCGTTCGGCCTCAGCGGCACGAATGCCCATGCGGTGCTCGAGGCGCCGCCGGCCGAGGCCAGGTCGACCCCTGAGCGGACAGCATTGGAACGACCCTGCCATGTGCTCAGCGCGTCAGGCCGGACCGCTGCGGCACTCAAGGCGCGGACCGCGGAGCTGTCCGCGTATCTGGAGACGCATCCTGGCTTGCCGCTCGCCGACCTCTGTCACAGCGCTGGCGCCGGCCGCAGCCACTTCGAGCACCGCCTCGCGCTCGTCGCTCAGTCGACCGAGCAGGTGCGCGAGACACTCGCCGCCTTGTCTCGCGGGGAGTCGCCGGCAGGGATTGCCCGCGGCGTGCTTTCGCCACACGCCGCCCGGCCGAAAGTCGCGTTTTTATTCACCGGGCAGGGGTCGCAGTACTTGGGCATGGGACGGCAGCTCTACCAAAATCAGCCGGTGTTCCGGGCGGCGATCGAGCGGTGCCGTGAGGCGTTGCGCGGAGAGTTGCCGCGCGACTTGCTGGAGGTGATGTTCGAGGAGACCGGGGGCATGCTCGACGAAACGCGATATGCGCAGCCCGCGCTTTTTGCGATCGAGCACGCTCTGGTGGATTTGTGGAGGGCATGGGGCGTTGAACCCGCTGCGGTGCTAGGACACAGCGTGGGGGAGTACGTCGGGGCGTCAGTCGCCGGAGTGATGGAGTGGGAAGAGGCGCTGCGGCTGGTCGCGGTCCGCGGCCGGTTGATGCAGGAGTCGCCAGCAAGGGGTGGCGCGATGGTGGCCCTTCGCGGGAGCGAAGCGCAGGTGAGCGCAGCGGTAGCGGCGCACGGGACGGACGTCTGGGTGGCGGCGGTGAACGGGCCCGAGGAGGTGGTGATCTCGGGGCGGGAGGACGCGGTGCGCGCCGTTTGCGCGGCCCTCGAGTGCGCAGGAGTTTTCGGCAGGGCACTGCGCGTCTCGCACGCTTTCCACTCGGGATTGCTCGACCCCATTCTCGCGCCCTTCGAAGAGGCAGCGGCGAAACTGTCCTATACGCCGCCCCGCATTGCTCTGGTATCCAACGTCACCGGCACGCTGGCCGGCACCGAGGTGACGGAGCCGAGCTACTGGCGGCGGCAGATTCGCGAGCCGGTGCGTTTTGGAGCAGGCGTGGAAACGCTGGTAGCAGCCAGGTGCGAGGTCCTGATCGAAGTGGGGCCGCATCCCGCGCTTATGGCGGGGAGCCAGAGCGGCGCGGCGGGAGAACGGCTGTGGGTGCCGTCGCTGCGGCGGGGACACGACGACTGGACCACATTGCTGACGAGCGTCGCACGGCTCTACGCCGCAGGGGTACCGGTCGACTGGGTCGGCTTCGATCGACCCTACGCCCGCCGACGTCTGGAACTGCCGACCTATCCGTGGCAGCGCCAACGGCACTGGATCGACGTCCCCTCAGTGAACGGAAAGCCCTCGGCCGCTTTGCCCACCGAACCGGGGACAGCCGCACAGGAGCGGGACTTCAGCGCCCTCACCACCGTGTGGCGGAAGGCGCCGACACCCCTGCATGCGAGGGCCGAAGCACCGGGATGCTGGCTCGTCATTGGCGACGACCATGACGATGTGGCAGCAGAAGTAGTGGCCGCGCTCCAGCAGCGCGGCCATGAGGTCGTTGTTGCCGGCATCGGCGGTGCACGGCCGGGAACGGCGCACCCTCCGGCGGACTCTGGAGCGGACGACTTCCGGGCGCTGATCGCCTACGAGCTGCAGCGGATCGGTGAGTGCCGCGGCGTCGTGCTGGTGGCGAATCTCGACGGTGAAGCCGACGATCAACCGCTCGACAATTTCGGGCAAGCGCAGACGCACGCGTACGGAGTGGCGCTCCACCTCGTGCAGGCGTTCGATGCCGTTCAGTTGAGCCGGATGCCGCGGCTGTGGCTGGTGACACGAGGGGTCGAGGCAGTCGGGGAGCCGCTCCCAGTTGATGTTCGCCATGCGGCACTCGCTGGACTCGCACGCACGGTCGCCTGCGAATATCCGGCTTTGCGATGCACGCGAATCGATCTGCCGCTCTGGCCAACGGTGCAGGATGTGGACGCGTTCGTGGCCGAACTGCTCGGCGACGATATCGAGGACGAGGTCGCCCTGCGCGCCCCCGACCGCTTCGTGCCGCGGTTGGTCGAAGATCCGACATGGCCGGCACATGCACCCGATCAATCGCAGGTTCGGGCGCTCAGCGCTGACGGGTCTTACCTCCTGACGGGTGGCCTCGGTGGGGTCGGTCGTGCGCTGGCCCATTGGATGGTCGAGCAGGGCGCACGGCACCTGATTATCGCGTCNCGCAACGAGCCTTCGCCAAGCGGACGTGAGGCCGTCGCCTCGTTGGAGGCCGCCGGCGCGCGCGTGACGCTGGTGCACACGGACGTGGCCGATTCCGCCCAGGTCGTCGCTCTGATCGAGGCATGCAGCGAGTCAGGTCCGGCACTGCGTGGGATCGTCCACCTCGCTGGCGTCCTCGACGATGGCGTGATTGCGGGTCAGACGCTCGAGCGTTTCGACCGCGTCATGAGGCCGAAGGCGCACGGCGCCTGGAACCTGCACCGCCTCACGCAGCATCTGCCGCTCGAATTCTTCGTCATGTACTCGTCCCTTGCGGGCGTCGTCGGGTCGGCCGGGCAGGCGAACTACGCAGGGGCCAACGCGTTTCTCGACGCGCTGGCGCATCGCCGGCGGGCGCTCGGCCTGCCAGCCGTGAGCCTCGACTGGGGACCGTTCGGCGACGCGGGGATGGCTGCGGAGAATTTGCGGCTGGCCTCCGCGCGCGATTGGCATGGAGCCGTTCCTTTCTCGACCGCTCGGGGCGCGAGTCTCTTCGGCTGCGCGATCGCGACGAACCCGACACAAGTCACGCTGCTTCCGGGCCCGGCGTCTGCCTGGCTGTCGCTACATCCGCGATGGGACCAAGCGGCCCTCTTCTCCGAACTCCGGCGTCAGGGACCCGCAGCGGCGCCGCCGGAGAAGGATTTCGTGGCCTTTAGGGACGCCCTCGTCGCCGCAAGCGCCGACGAGCGGCGACGCCTGATTGGCGAATCGGTCCAGGCCGCAGTCGCGCGCTCGCTCGGCATGGAGATCAGTCATCTCGATCCGCAGCGGCCGCTCAGCGAGTGCGGCCTCGATTCGCTCGCCGGCATGGAGATCAAGAACCGGCTCGAACGCACGCTGGCGGTCCGCATCCCGATCGCGACGCTGCTGCAGGGCGGAAGCGTCGAAGACCTGTCTCTCCACATGGTGGATGCCTTCGTGAGGGAACACCTGCTGGAAACCCTGCGGGTGGGCAATGAAAGTAACGGGGGAGGTGAAGAGTGGGAGACCGTGAAGCTGTAGGTAAACGCGAGCAGGATTTAGGCCTCCTGATTGAGCAACTCTCGGCGCTCGGGGTGCGGCTGTCCGCGGAAGGCGACGAGCTGAGCGTCAGCGCGCCGCGCGGTGCACTGACGAGCGAACTGCGCGCCCGTCTCGCCTCCCGGAAGGCTCAGTTGATCGACCGGCTGCGACAACCCGCCGCGAGACCTGCCTCGCCCTGGCCGGTCATCGTGCCTGCGACGGAGGAACGGCACCTGCCATTTCCGCTGACTGACATTCAGCAGGCGTACTGGGTGGGACGGGCCAGCGGCATGACCCTCGGCAGTGTCGGATGTCACGGCTACTGGGAGACCGATGCAGTCGGCATCGACGTCGAGCGGCTGGAGTGCGCGTTGCAGCGCCTGATCGATCGGCACGACATGCTGCGCGTGATCTTCCTGCCCACCGGCGAACAGCAGACGCTGGAGGAGGTGCCTCCCTTCCGTATCGAGACCGTCGATCTCCGCGGGCGCAGCGCCGCGGCTGCGGCCGCGGAACTCGGTGCGCTGCGCGAGCGGATGTCGCATCGTCTCTATGTGCCGGACCAGTGGCCGCTGTTCGACATCCGCGCGGCACGCCTCGACGAGCGGACGACGCGGCTGTTCCTCAGCTTCGACCTGCTGGTCCTCGACGCCGCCAGCATCTTCCAGCTCCTGGGCGAGGCCCGGCGATTCTACGAGGACACGAGACTCGAGCTGCCGCGGCTCGATCTGTCGTTCCGTGACTACGTGATTGCCGAGTCGCGGCTGCGCGAGACCGACGATTACAAGCGCAACGAGCGGACCTGGCTGGATCGCGCGGCGACGCTGCCCCCCGCGCCCGATCTCCCGCTGGTCCACGATCCGGCGGCATCAGCGCACCGCTTCGTCCGCCGGCTCGAACAGNTCGAGGCGCCCGTTTGGCGCGAGCTGAGAGCCCGCGCGAGTCGCGCCNGCCTGACGCCGGCCGGTGTGCTCTGCGCCGCCTGGGCGGAGGTGCTGCGCATCTGGAGCGCGGCGCCGGAGTTCACACTGACGGTGACGATGTTCCGCCGGCTGCCGCTTCACCCCCAGGTGAACGAAATCATCGGAGACTTCACGTCGACGATCCTGCTGGAGTGCGCGCCCCGCTCCGGTGGGTTCGAAGCCCGCGCCAGGGCGCTCCAGGCGCGGCTGGCCGACGATCTCGATTACTCGATGGTGAGCGGCGTGCGCGTCATGCGCGAGCGGGCCCGCATGCTCGGCGCCGTTCAGGACGTGGCATTCCCGGTCGTGTTCACGAGCACGCTCGGCCACCAGGGCGCGGACGACCGGGAGGAGTCGCCGGTTGCATGGCTCGGCGACCACGTCTACTCGGTGAGCCAGACGCCGCAGGTCACGCTCGACCTGCAGGTGTCGAACTACGCCGCTGGGGCATTGCTCGTGCTCGACGCCGTCGACGCGCTGTTCCCTGCCGGACTGCTGGACGAGCTGTTCGACGCTTACCGTCGACTCGTCCACCGCCTGACCGAAGACGACGCGGCCTGGCAGGAGAGTCCGCGACAGAGCGTGCCGTTGCCGGCCGTCGCGCTCGAGACCCGCGCCCGCGCCAACGCGACCGCTGCGCCCATTTCCAGCCAGCTCTTGCACGAACTCTTCTTCGAGCGGGCCGCGAAACACGCGCAGGACACGGCCGTGATCTGTCCGAGGCGCAGCGTGTCGTACGGAGAGCTGCTCGCGGCGACGAACCGCGTCGGGCGCCGACTGCGAAATGAAGAGGTCCGTCCGAACAGCATCGTCGCGGTCGTGATGGAAAAAGGCTGGGAACAGGTCGCGGCCGTACTGGGCGTGCTCGCTTCGGGCGCCGCTTACCTTCCTATCGAGCCGACGGTGCCGGCCGAGCGCCTGCACTATCTGCTCGAGCACGCGCAAGTTCGCTGGGCGCTGACACAGCCGGCGCTGGACGCGCTTCTGACCTGGCCGGAGGGCGTGCGGCGACTCTCCATCGACGAGCGTGCGCTGGATCCCGGCGATGCACCAGTGCTCGATGTCGTGCAGCGGCCGACCGACCTGGCGTACCTGATCTACACCTCCGGCTCCACCGGGTTGCCGAAGGGGGTAATGATCGACCACCGCGGCGCCGTGAACACGGTCATCGATATCAACCGGCGCTTTCAGGTCGGATCAAACGATCGCGTCCTGGCGCTGTCGTCGATTGCCTTCGACCTGTCGGTGTACGACATTTTCGGACTGCTCGCCGCCGGCGGCGCAATTGTCTTCCCCGAAGACGCCAGGCGCCACGATCCGGCGCACTGGAGCGAACTGGTCGACGCCGAGCGAATCACCATCTGGAATACCGTGCCCACGCTGATGGAGGTGTGGGTCGAGGCGCGCGAGAAGGAGCAACCGGCACCGCTGCCGCTCCGCCTCGTGCTCATGAGCGGCGACTGGATTCCGGTCACGCTGCCGGAGCGCATCCGCGCCCTCGCCGTCGCCGGGGCTCGGGACCGCGGCAGCCGGTCGCCGCGCATCGTCAGCCTCGGCGGTGCGACCGAGGGTTCGATCTGGTCGATTTTCTATCCGATCGAACGGGTCGATTCGCGCTGGAAGAGCATTCCGTATGGGCGCGCGATGGTGAACCAGACATTTCACGTGCTCGACGAAGAGCTCGAACCGCGTCCAGTCTGGGTGCCCGGGATGCTCTACATCGGCGGCATCGGCCTGGCGCAGGGCTACTGGCGCGACGAGGAGAAGACCAACGCGAGCTTCATCGTCCATCCACGAACGGGTGAGCGGCTCTATCGCACCGGAGACCTGGGCCGCTTCCTCCCGGATGGCAATATCGAGTTCCTGGGTCGGCAGGATGGACAGGTGAAGGTCGGCGGACATCGCATCGAACTGGGTGAGGTCGAAGCGAACCTGCTGCGGCACCCGGCCGTTCAGCAGGCCGCCGTCGTCGTCCGACAGGAGCCGAGCGGCGGCAAGCGCCTGGTCGGCTTCGTCGTG
>JGI12269J14319_10002101_pt1 | contig 19414 bp, 18 predicted proteins | sample PeaSoiSIISIP2007_FD_14319 | JGI IMG/M metagenome (IMG submission 14319)
CCCGCCGCTCCGACCACCATGAACGGCTTGCGGACGCGGACACGGTCGGAGATGAGCCCCACCACCACGAGCATCACGGCCTCCACCGTCCAATACCACGTGTTGATGCCGTTGGCGTCGGCGGTGGTGCGGTTGAAGACCACCACCCAGTACAAGGTGAGGACGCTCACCGACGCGAAGTAGACGAGCAGGAACATCGAGATGCCGAAGGACGAGGCCAGCAGGTCGAGGCGCATCATCGAGCGCAGGGGGTGTCGGGTGGCTTTCTCCACGTCGATTCCCCGGGCCCGGGCATCGACGAGGGCGCGCTCGTTCTCGGACACCATGAGCTGGTCGCGCAGCTGCGGCGACAACTCGCGGAGCAAGAAGAAGGCGATGGCCACCACGCCCATGCACACCAACCCCGAGATGACGAACTGGTCCTGCCAGGGGTGCAGATGAGGCAGCGTGCGGGTGGCCACGAAGCTCGCCGCCAGGCTCCCCACCGTGGGGCCGAGCGCCCAGAATCCCATGGCCGAGGCCCGGCCCATCTGGGGCGAGAAGTCGCGGATGAGCGCCGGGGTCGACACGAGGATGATGCCCTCGACGAAGCCGATCACGCAGTAGGCCACGGCGAAGGAGAACCTGGTGTGGATGTGGGGGATGGCGATGAGCTGGACGAGCCCGACGGTGAGGGTGCCGATGATGGTGAGGTTGGCGCGGCCCACTTTGTCCGACAGCCCGCCGATGAATGCGGTGAACGCCCCGATGGCGTTCGACACGACCAGGAGGTAGAGGAAGTACAGGAACGACATGTGGTAGTAGGGCAGCATCAACGGCGTGACGGTGCCCTCCACGTAGTAGAGGTAGTAGAGGACGATCGTGGTGAGCACGACGATGCCCAGGTAGCCCATGCGGGGCCACCGCGTCGGGTAGTGGGTGAGCTGCCGGCGCCACGGCCTGGCGCCCCGTCCGTGTCGATCCAGCTCCGTTACGGGTCCTTGCGGTGCCGGTGCCGTCGCGATGGACATGGCGACCTCCCCCGCCGGTGCGCCGACCATCCTTTGCGGCTCCGCAGCCCGGCTGTCTCGATCCTGTGGCCCGACCCTCGCCGCCCGGGGGTTCATCAGAAATCGTAGGGACCCCCGCTCCCGTTGCGGCAGGGCCGTTCTGCCCATGTTTCGGCCCGACCTCCGCCCCTTTTCGGCCACCCTCGAGACGGTGGGCGGGTTTTGGGTCAATTCAGCTTGCGGAACGACGCCCCCGGGAGGATGCTTGCGGGGACGTCCGGTCCACGAGAAGAGGCCGCCGATGACCTTCGAGCCGGTTCCCGCCTGGGACGATGACCTGCCGGTGCACCGGGTCCTGCTCGACATGGCCCACGAGCTCGGTCCCATCGCCAACAAGGGGGACCACGGGCGGCTGAGTGACGACGCCTCGGCCTTGCTCGAGGCGTTCGTGCGCCACGCCGAGTTCGAGCGCCCCGTCGTCCTGCGCCTGCCGCCGTTCACGGCCCGGCTCATCGAGAACGGCCAGCAGCGCGTGGTCGACCGGCTCGTCTCACTCGTGCTCGAGGCCGACCTGGCCGAGGAGCCGTGCCGGTGCGCCGAGCTCGCCGACGAGATCGCCTCGCTCATGGAGGTGCAGATCATGTCGGAGGAGTGGGACCAGTCCGACCGCTGACCGTCCGGGCCGCGCCCCGTCGCGCCTCGCCGCACCCGGTCCCGCCCCGTGGCAGCATGGCCGGCCGTGGACCCTGACGACAGCACCGAGCAGGTCGGCGGCGACCCCCGCCCCCTGCGCTTCGCCATCGTGGGGGCGGGCATGGCGGGCATCATGGCCGCCATCAGGTTGCAGGAGGCCGGGTTCGGGGACTTCACCGTCTACGAGAAGGCCGACGGCCTCGGCGGGACGTGGCGTGACAACACCTACCCGGGCCTCGCCTGCGACGTGCCGTCGCATCTCTACAGCTACTCGTTCGCCCTCAACCCCGACTGGAGCCATCTGTTCTCGCCCGGCGGCGAGATCCTGGCCTACCTGGAGTCGGTGGCACAGCGCTTCGACGTGGTGCGGTCCATCCGGTTCGGCGACGAGGTGGTGCGCTGCGAGTTCCGCCACGGACGCTGGCACCTCCACAGCGCGGCCGGTGTCCACGACGTCGTCGACGTGGTCATCGCCGCCACCGGCGTTCTGCACCACCCCCGGCTGCCCGACATCGCCGGCCTCGACTCGTTCAGCGGGGCCGTGTTCCACAGCGCCCGCTGGGACCATGCCGTCCCCCTCGACGGGTCCCGGATCGGCATCATCGGGACCGGCTCCACGGCGGTCCAGATCGTTTCGGCCGTCGTCGACCGCGTGGCGAGTCTCACCTTGTTCCAGCGCACCCCCCAGTGGGTCATGCCCGCCGCCAATCCCCCCTTCACCCCGGAGCAGCAGGAGGAGTTCCGCCGCGACCCGAAGGCGGTGACCGAGCTCCACGCTCACCTTGCACAGCTCTTCGACGGCTTCTCGGGCGCGGTGGTGGACGCCACGTCCCCTCAGATGAAGCACATCGAGGATGCCTGCCGGGCGAACCTCGAGGACAACGTGGCCGACCCCGAGCTGCGCGAACGCCTCCGGCCCGACTACCGGGCGGGCTGCAAGCGTCTCATCGTGTCACCCGACTTCTACCGGGCCATTCAACGACCGAACGCCGTGCTCGCCACCGAGGCCATCGAGCACGTCGAGCACAGGGGCGTGCGCACCGCCGACGGCCGGTTGCACGAGCTCGACGTGCTCGTCCTGGCGACGGGGTTCAGGGTCGACGCGTTCGTGCGCCCCATGGCGGTGATCGGGCGGGGCGGCACGAGCCTCGACGAGGCGTGGGCGGCGCGCCCCGAGGCGTACCTGTCGATCTCCGTGCCGGACTTCCCGAACTTCTTCATGCTCAACGGGCCCAACGGCCCGGTAGGCAACTTCTCGCTCATCCAGGTGGCCGAACTGCAGCTCGGCTACATCCTGCAGCTGGTGGAGCGCCTCCGGCGGGGCGACTGTCGCGAGATCAGCCCCACCCACGAGGCCCTGACCACGTTCGAGGCCGCCCGGGTGGCGGCGGCAGCGAAGACGGTGTGGGCGACGGGGTGCCGGAGCTGGTACCTCGACGACCGCGGCGTCCCCGCCGCCTGGCCGTGGCCCTTCGGACGGTTCCGCCAGGAGATGGCCGTGCCGCGTCTCGACGCCTACGACATGGTGTGAGCCCGCTCGGGCCGCGCTGGTCGTGGACCGCCGGGGCCGGTCGCCGGCCATCGCACCCGGGCGACGAGCCCGGGTGGTGGCACGGAGGGGGCACGGAGGGGGTCATCGGAGCCGGCTCGGGGCAGGGCCGGGACTGCGGCCCGACCGTTGGTGGGATACGATCGCCCTGGTAGACAGGGCCTCGGGCACTCCGTCGACGACACGGGGGCCTCGCGGACCCGCTCGACCGGACGGGGGGGTGCGGTGCCGTCCAGGATCATCAGAATTGACGGTTCTACCTGGACTGATGGGGTCGTATCGTGAAGTCACGATTGCCACACGCGCGCGCCACACTCCGTGGTCCTACCGATTTGTTGTGTAGCCGGCGGGCCCGAGGGACCTGAGGTTCATGACCAACTCCGAGCGGAAGTCACGAGGGCCGGTCATGCGGCGCGCCGTGCTGGCTGCCGCCCTGGTCGTGGGCGGTGTCCTGTGCTTCGCCACGTCCCAGGCCTTCGCCGCCGGGGTGCTGCAGGCCAACCCGACCACCGGTCTGCAGCAGGCCCAGGTCGTCACCGTCAGCGGAAGCGGGCTGTCCCCCGACGCCTACGGGTACGTCCTCGAGTGCAACGGCACACCGGGCGAGCCCACCGACCCCGTGGGGGCGCCCTTCGACATGTCCATCTCCGTGGGGTGCAGCCCGCCCTCGCTGAAGCACATCGTGTCGACCGGCGCCGACGGCTCGCTGTCGACCAACTTCGAGGTCCACGTGAGCAGGAAGCTGGGGCCACCGTGCAGCCCCAGCTCGGTCTTCGGGCCGTGCGGCCGGGCCGACTCGGCCGGCAAGCGCCCCCGGGCCGACGCCCAGAACTACCCCTGCCCCCCGTCGCCGGCCCAGCAGGCTGCCGGCGTGACGTGCGAGCTCGTGTTCTACGACACGGTGCACGAAAAGGCGGCCGTCCCCATCACCTTCCTGGGCGGGGGCGTTCCGGTCAAGACGCCGCCCACCACCACCCCGCCGCCCACCACCCCCACCAGGCCCACCACCACGACCACCACCACGGCCCCCAGGACGCCGCCCCCCACCACGGCCGCCCCGACCACCACCACGACGGTGGTGCGCACGGTCGGGGTCTCGACGTCGTCGCACGGGTCGGCGCCGGCGTCGTCGGTCGTGAAGGCAAGTTCGGGAAGTCTGGCCTTCACCGGTCTGGGGACGACGGGGAAGCTGCTCGCCTTGGTGGGAGCGATCCTCGTGGCGCTCGGGCTCGTCCTGTTCTTCGTGAACCTGCGCAAACTCGCACTCTGGTTCTTGGGCATGTAGCCGACCCGCGCCGCTGCCGGCGTGGGAATTGCATGGGGTCGGGCTGCCGGGATTTGAACCCGGGACCTCCACGTCCCGAACGTGGCGCGCTAACCAAGCTGCGCTACAGCCCGTCTGCCGGTCGTCTCCGGCGCTTCCCGGAACGGTGCACCGCTCCGGCGACGGCACGATGGTAGTGCCAAACCCGCAGGCAGGCCCCCGGATGGAGGTCAGCCGTCGACGGGATCCACCGGGGCCGCCTCGTCGTCCTCGGCCGCGGCCGCCTGGACCACCACCTTGGCCACGCGCCGCCGGTCCATCTCGGCGATGCGCAGGTCCCACCCGTCGTAGAGCAACCGCTCACCCTCCTCGGGGATGTGGCCGAAGGCGTCGAAGAGGAACCCGCCCAGTGTGACGTACTCGCCTTCAGGCACATTCATGCCCACCTGGTCGCGCACTTCGTCGATGTTGGCGCTGCCGTCCACGAGCCAGCGGGCGCGGTCCACGCGGATGATCTCGGGCTCGCCGCCGGGGTCGAACTCGTCGCGCAGATCGCCCACCAGGGCGGCGAGGAGGTCCTTCACGGTGAGGACGCCCGCCACGCCGCCGTACTCGTCGACGACGACGGCGAAGGCCCTCCGGTCGCGGCGCATGTCGGCCAGCACGTCGAGGACCAGGCGGCTCTCGGGCACCAGGTAGGGCTGGCGCAGACGGCGCGAGATGTCGAGGGGTGTGGGCCGCTCGTTGTCGCGGCTCCCGTTGCCGCCCACGTCGAGCTCCCAGCCCGAACGGAACAGGTCGTTCACGAACAGGATGCCGATCAGGTGGTCGAGGTCGTCGTCGTACACCGGGAAGCTGCTGTGACCGGTCTGGCGGACGGCGCGGGCGATGTCGGGCGCCTGCAGGGGGATGGGGAGGCCGACCACGTCCACCCGGGGCGTCATGACCTCGCGCACGGTCGTGTCGCGCAGGTCGTTGAGGGCGGCCAGGATGACCTGCTCCTGTCCCTCCCCGGGCGCTTCCCGGCGCTTGCCGCGGGCGGGCCGCGAACCTGGGGGTCGGTCCTCGGGCGAGCCCTCGCGTCGGCGGAACACGGCGGGGAGGCTCAGCCGCTGCTGAGGCGATCCCGGGCGCTGATCGAGCCCTGGACGTCGACCAGGACCGGGACCGGCTGAAAGGACTCGTCGTGGTACGTCCCGCCGCCCGCCACGGCCGCNGCCGCCCGGCGCAGCCGGATGGGATCGAGCGGCTTGACCAGCCATCCCTCGGCGCCCGAACGCCGGGCCAGGAAGACGTCGGCCCGACGGTCGAGCAGCATCAGCACGGGCACGTGGGGCAGGTTGCCGTAGGACTCCTCCAGGCGGAGGTCGAGGCACACGGCCATGCCCCCCATGTTGCCCATCTGGAGGTCGACGATGACGAGGTCGGGCGTGTCCTCGGCCACGGTGGGAGCCACCGCGGCGCCGGCGTCCACCTCGACGATCTCGGTGTCGGGCTCGCCCACCACGGCGATGACCTCGGCCCGCACCGACGGTGCGTCGCTCGCCACCACGATCCTGGTCACGGCGGTCAGGCTAACGGGAATCGCGCCCACCGGCGAAGATGTGGTCGGCGACGAGGCCGAGCCCGTCCACGTCGTGCACGTCCACGTCGAGCAGGGGCACCCGCGCCACCGGCGACGGCGCCACCTGGGTCACGAGAGCGGCGAAGGCCGTCTCTTCCCGCCGGTTCACGGCCTGGTATCCCCGGAGGTTCCGCACCAGCGCCTCGAGGGCACTGCCGGGCGGGGCCACGGGTAGCTCGCCCTCGGCCTCGAAAGCGGGATGGACGCGGTTCACCACCAGCCCCTCCACCGCCAGGCCCGATTCGTTGAGCTTGTCGGCGAACCAGCCCGCCTCGTCCACGGTGTCGGACCGGGGGGAGGTCACCAGCACGAAGGCGGTGGTGCGGCGGGCGAGGAGCCGGCGCATGTGTTCGGCCCGGACCCGGAACCCTTCTTCCATGCCTTCGAAGGCCTGGAAGAAGGCCACGGCGTCGTGCACGATCTCGGCCCCCGCCACCTTGGAGATGGTGCGCAGCAGGGCCTGGGTGGCCACCGACACGGCCCGGAGATACGCGCGGGTGGGCGTGAGGAGGAGCTGGAACAGGCGGTGGCCGAGGAAGCGGGTGAGCCGCCGGGGCGCGTCGAGGAAGTCGAGGGCGTGGCGGGTGGGGGGCGTGTCCACCACCACCACGTCGTAGCCGCCGTCCTCCGACAGCTCGTAGAGCTTCTCCATGGCCATGTACTCCTGGGTGCCCGACAGGGCGCCGGTGAGGTTGCGGTACATGGGGTTGTTGAGGATCCCCTCGGCCTGCGCCGGGGAGGCGGCGTACTTGCCCACCAGGTCGTCGAAGGTGCCCTTGGGATCGAGCATGAGGGCCCACAGCTCCCCCGGCCACGGGCCCTCGATCCGGCGCGCCGTGTTGGCCAGGGCGTCGACGCCCAGGGCGTTGGCGAGCCGCCGGGCGGGGTCGATGGTGACGACGCACGCCGTCCGCCCCCGGCGGGCCGCCTCCAGCGCGAAGGCGGCCGACACTGTGGTCTTCCCCACGCCCCCGGATCCGCAGCACACGATGATGGCGCGCTCGGTCACGAGCTCCGCCATGCCCACGTCGCCGGCGGGGAGCGCCACGGCCCGTCCCGGGCGTGGGGACCCGCCGGGGCCCGCCGTCACCGTCGGGTCGTGCACGGTCACGGCCCCGCCTCCGCTCCTGCTCCGGGCGGGCGGTCGTGGTGGGTCTGGTGGCCGGGCCGGCCCGGCCCGGCGGGGGTGCCGTCGTCGGGGAGGCCGCCCACGGCCGCGGCCAGGCCTGCGGCCAGCCGCTCGAGCTCGTCGGGCCCGATGTGCGAGCTGAAGACGAAGGGCGCCTGGAGTTGCGGCAGCGGGAGCTCGGCGGCCAGGCGGGCCCGCTGCTCCTCCTGCAGGGCGAAGCGATGCGCCCGGAAGGCCGCCGCGGCGCGCAGGGCCTCGACCTGGTCGGCCGCCAGGGTGAGGCCGGCCTGGTGGGCGGCGGCCACAGGATCCTCCGCCAGGCGCGGATCGGGGGGGAGGCAGGAGTTCACGATGACCGGCCCCAGCTTGATGCCGATGCGATCCTCCAGCGTGTAGGCGGCCTCGACCACCTCGTTGACGGGCATCTCCTCGGCCAGGGTGACCAGCGTGACCTGGCATCGGACCGGATCCGACAGCAGGTCGACCACGTCGGACGCCTGGGTCCGTACGGGTCCCGACCGGGCTGCGTCGAGCAGGCCCTGGGCCGACGACAGGAAGGTCATGGCGTGACCGGTGGCGGGGGCGTCCACCAGGATCAGGTCGGCGGCCCGCTCGCGTTCGAGGCTCTTCACCTTGCCGAGGACGAGGATGTCTCGGATGCCGGGAATGGCCGTGGACACCACGTCGAGCGCCCCCGAGCTGACCAGGCGTTTCGAGATCCGCTTCATGCCGTGGTCGGCCAGGTACTCGAGCAGGGCGTCGTCGGGCGTGATGCGCCGGGCCCGCACCGTCCCCCCCGGCAGGCGCCCGGGGAGCGGGCCGTCGGCGGGCTGGAAGTCGGCCATGATCGCCTCGTCGTAGGAGAGGGCCTCGGTCCGGCCGAAGGCGGTCGTCACCCCCGGCTTGCCTTCGAGCTCGACCACCAGGACCGACAAGCCGGCGTGGGCCGCCATGCGGGCCAAGGCGGCGGTGATCGTGGTCTTCCCCACGCCGCCCTTGCCCGCGACCACGAGGACGCGGCTCTTGCGGCAGAAGGCGGCGACGTCCATGCGCGGGCGAGCGTATCCCCCGCCCCGCCGCCGGCGTTCGGTGGCCTCGGCGCCGGCGCGGGCGGCACCACCGCCGGTGCACGCCGCCGCCGTGCTCGTCGTCCGTGAACGGCGAGCCAAGAACTTCCTGGTCAGACCCCTTGTCGGCCCCGGAGCGGGGGGAGTAGCGTCACCGTCAGGAGGGGGAGTGGCAACACGAACGGTGGGCGAAGCATGGCAGGCGCGGGCGGCCTGCAGAGGGCCGCAGGCCGCGGTCTTCTTCCCGCCCACGCACGCCGAGCGTAAGGAAGACAAGGTGGAGCGCGAGAAGCGCGCCAAGGAGATCTGCTGTGCCTGCGCGGTCCAGCACGACTGCCTCGAGTACGCCATCCGCATCCGTGAGCCCCACGGCATCTGGGGCGGTCTGAACGAGAACGAGCGCAAGCAGGTCCTGCAGCGCCGCGCCGGCTGACCCGGATCGGCCGGCTGACCCGGATCGGCCGGCTGACCCGGAACGGGCAGCCGCCGGTGGGGCCTCACGGTCAGGTCGCCCCGATCCGGCTGGCGCCGGCCTTCACCCCCACGGAGTCGCACACCGGTGCCGGCCGGTCGCCGGTCACGGCGCACACGGCGGCGGTCAGGCGATTGGCCGTGCCCAGCACGGCCTGGGCCACCGGGCTCGTCGGGTCGGAGAGATCGGTCGCCACCTGGGTCATCGGCACCCCCTGGAGCACCCCGGGCGAGAACCCCACCCCGGCGCCCGACTGCACGAGCACGTTGCCCACGTCCACGAAGGGGAGGACCCCGCTCCCGGGCACGTAGGGGGCGGCGTCGAAGCGACGGACGAGGGCCACCTCGAGGGGTGACAGCGCCCCGAGGTGGGGGTACCCGGGGGAGACGGTGGTCGACGGCGACCCGCTGTACTCCTCGACGGCGGCGAAGCTGACGTAGCGGCTCCGGTAGGTGGCACCCTCGAAGCTGAACGTCGGCGTGGCCGGGAAGACCTCGGCACTCGACGATGACGTCGCCCCCAGGTGGCCGAAGGTCCCGAACCGTCCGAGGGCGGCCACGAGCGCCCAACGCTCGGCCGCGCAGTAGGGGCAGAACTCGGCCCCGACGAAGACGACGGCCGGGAGCCCGTGGAGGGTGAGCGGGACCTGGCCGGACAGCACGGTCTCGCCCGGCTGGCCCGCCTGGGGCGCACCCACCTGGTCGAACACCGACGAGGGGACCGAGGTGACGGCCCGCACCACCGTGGCGGGGGCGGGTGCGACGGGGGGAGCCTTGACCGTGGTCGAGCCACGCGTGACCTTCACCACCAAGAGCAGGACCACGAGTACCAGGATCAGCCCCACGAAGGCCCACGTCACCAGGGCCATGGGGATCCGGCGCCGCGGCAGCGCGGGAGGCAGCGCGGGAGGCAGCTGATCTTCGGTGCTGTTGACCTGCACTGTCGCCATCGCCCGTGGGTCCGCCGCTCGAGGCCCGGACGCCGGCTGGCGGCGCGGTGCCCGACCGAGAAGGGGTCAGCCTACCCGGGGTCGGTCAGGCCGCCTCGGCGCGCCGACGACGGCCGTCGCTACCCTGGGCCCATGGCCGAGCCGACTCCCGTCACCCCCGCCGAGGCGGCGCCGACCCCCGTGGCGGCGCGTGACGCGGCCACCATCATGCTGGTGCGCGATGCCCTCGCCGACGGGGGACCCGCGCTCGAGGTGTGCATGCTCCGGCGTCACCTGGACTCCGATTTCGTCGGGGGCGCCTATGTCTTCCCGGGCGGCAAGGTCGACGACGAGGACAGGACGGCGGCGGCCGAGGAGGCCTGTGCCAGCCGGAGCGACGCCGAGGCCAGCGCCATGCTGGGCGTCGAGGCGGGCGGGCTCGCCTTCTGGGTGGCGGCCCTGCGGGAGTGCTTCGAGGAGGCCGGGGTCCTGCTCGCCTACCAGGGCGAGGGCGTCGGCGACGACGCCGTGGTGGCATCGGACCCCGCCACACTGGCGCGCCTGGCCGCAGTGCGAGCCGCACTCAACGCCGGCGAGATCCCTTTCCTCGAGGCGTGCCGCCAGGCCGGCCTGCGGCTCGCCACCGACCGGGTCCATTACTTCAGCCACTGGATCACGCCCGAGCCGGCCCCCAAGCGCTACGACACTCGCTTCTTCGTCGCCGCGCTGCCGGCCGGGCAGGTGCCGGTCCACGACGACCACGAAACGGTCGACACGGTGTGGGTGCGTCCCGCCGACGCCCTGGCCCGGGCCAAGGCGGGCGAGTTCGACCTCATCTTCCCCACCATGAAGAACCTGGAGGCGATCGCCCGCTTCGAGACGAGCGGCGCCCTGCTGGCGGCGGCCGCGGCGGTGGAGCGGGTCCCCACCGTGCTGCCCCGGGTGGTGGTGGACGACCGCGGGTTCCGGATCCTGCTCCCCGGCGACCCCGGCTACGACGACGCCGTGGCCCCGGCGGGTCGCGGCGCAGCCCTGTCGCCCACCGAGGTCGGGGCCATCGTCCGCACCATCGGGGCCGACGGCCGATCCGAGCGCGAGGGCGGTCCCGGGAGCTGATGATCGCCAGCGCTGAGGCGTCGAGCGCGCCCGAGCCGGGACGGCCGGTGGCGCTGTCGGGGCGCGTGGTCAGGATCACAGCCCCCAATCCCGGTCTCATGACCGGCCCCGGCACCAACACCTACCTGGTGGGCACGGCCGCCCTGGTCGTGGTGGACCCGGGTCCCGACCACCCCGGTCATCTCGACGCCGTGGTCGACGCCGGAGCGGGGCGCATCCGCACGGTGGTGGTCACCCACACCCATGTCGACCACGCGCCGGGCGCCGCTGCCTTGGCGGCCCGCACCGGCGCCGAGGTGGTGGGCTTCTCCGAGCGCGACGGCTTCGTCCCCGGGCGGACCGTGGGCGACGGCGCCGAGATCGGCGGCGGGGACGCCACCCTCCGGGCCGTGCACACCCCCGGGCACGCCTCGAACCACCTGTGCTGGCTCCTGGTCGAGGAGCACATGCTGTTCTCGGGGGACCACGTCATGCAGGGGTCGACGGTGGTCATCCGGCCTCCCGACGGGGACATGGCCCAGTACCTGGACAGCCTGCACCGCCTCCTCACCCTGGATCCCCCGCTGGCCACCATCGCACCCGGGCACGGTTCGCTGCTGCCCGAGCCGGCCCGGGCCCTCCGGGACATCGTCGACCACCGGCAGGCGCGGGAGTCGGCCGTCGCCGCCGCCCTGGCCCGGGCGGGGCGGGCCACCGTCGACGAGCTCGTGCCCGCCGTGTACCGCGACGTGCGCGACCAGCTGCTCCCCGTGGCCCGCTTCTCGTTGTGGGCCCACCTGCGCAAGCTCGGCGACGACGGCAGGGCCAGGGGAGAGGACCCGGCCGACATCACCGCACCCTGGACGGCCGGGGCCTAAAGAGATCCGTCGGGGTCGTGGTCCGGTGCCCCGCGGCGCCGCCGCCGCCGTGCCGGTGCCGGTGGCCGCCCGGTTACGCGTCGCCCAGGGCCTGCTCGATGCGGTCGAGGAGGCGGGCCGTGCACCCCGACAGCTCGACGACCGGTGCGATGTCCTCGGCGACGCGCGCCGCCAGGGCGGCGAAGGCCTCCCCCAGCACACCACCCCCCAGGGCCACCGGCGTCCCGGCATCCCCGGCGCCGGTCATGTCGGGGTGGAGGGGGACGGTGCCCACGAGGGGGACGCCGATGTCGGCGGCCAGGCGGGCGCCGCCGCCGGCACCGAACAGTTCGTAGGTGGTGCCGTGCTCGCAGGTGAAGGCGGACATGTTCTCCACCACCCCGGCCACCCGGAGGTGGCCCTTGCGGGCCATGTCGGCGGCCCGGGCCGCCACCTTCTGGGCCGCCAGGGGGGGCGTGGTCACGACCAGCACCTCGGTCCGGGGCAGCATCCGGGCCAGGCCCATCTGGATGTCGCCCGTCCCGGGGGGCATGTCGATGAGCAGGTAGTCGAGCGCGCCCCACCGGACGTCCTCGAGGAACTGCTGCACGGCGCGGTTGAGGATGAGACCTCGCCACATGATGGCGGAGTCCTCGTCGGCGAGGAACCCCATCGACACCACCTTGAGCAGGCCGGTTCCGACCTGTTTTTCGAGGGGGACGATCTTGCGGTCCTCGGCCCGCAGCTCACCCTGCATCCCGAGCAGACGGGGAACGGAGAACCCCCAGATGTCGGCGTCGAGGAGCCCGACCACCAACCCCCGGCGGGCCAGGGCCACGGCCAGGTTGACCGTGACCGACGACTTGCCCACGCCGCCCTTGCCCGACGACACCGCCAGCACCCGGGTCGTGGTCGGGATGTCGGTGGAGAGGGCCCTGTCCTCCTGGGCCTTGCGCCGGGCCCGCTTCATGAGAGCACCACGCTCGTCGGCGTCCATGACGGACATCGTCACCTCGACGGACCGCACCCCCGGCAGTCCCCCGACCCGGGACTCCACGTCGGAGCGGAGCTGGGTGCGCAGCGGGCATTTGGCCACCGTCAGGGCGATCTCGACGGTGACACGGCCGTCGGGGCCCACGTCGACACCGCGCACCATGCCGAGGTCGACGACGTTGTCCCCGAGCTCGGGGTCGATCACCCCCAGCAGCGCCGAGCGGATCGCCTCCTCCGCCGGCGGCGCGGAACCTGAGGGCACAGCCCTGATCCTACCGTCCACCTGGTCGAGAACCGTCTGAGGCCCCGCCCGGCGCGACGGCTGGGGCGCGGCGCCGGGTACAGTGGTCACAGCAACGCTGGGCACGGACCTCGGTCCGGCACGACGAGCACAGGAGGCAGTGCCGTGACGACGATGAGTTCGGTCAGCATCGGCAGGAAGCCGACCACCATCACGCTGACGGCCCCCGCCATCGCCAAGGTCGCCGACCTGATCACCCAGGAGGGCAACGACGCGCTCGTCCTGCGGGTGGCGGTCCGTCCGGGCGGCTGCTCGGGCTACAGCTACGAGATGTTCTTCGACTCCGAGACGGGCGAGGACGACGTGGTGGAGCGCCAGGGCGCGGTGAAGGTGGCGGTCGACGCGGCCAGCGCCGAGCTGCTCAAGGGCGCCACCCTCGACTACACCGACGGCCTTCAGGACGCCGGGTTCCACATCTCGAACCCCAACGCCTCCCGCACCTGCGGGTGCGGTTCGTCCTTCAGCTGAGCCAACCCGCCGCGCCGGGGGCGCCACCGACCCTGACGTTGCACGTCGACGGCCGGCTCGTCGAGGTCCCCGACGACGGCTCGTCGCTCCTCGAGGTCCTGCGCCAGCACCTGGGCCACCGCTCGCCCAAGGACGGGTGCAGTCCCCAGGGCCAGTGCGGATGCTGCACGGTGTGGGTGGACGGCGCGGCCCGGGTGGCGTGCGTGACGCCCGCCCGGCGCGTGACGGGGCGCAAGGTGACCACGCTCGACGGCCTCGACCCCGCCCTGCGCGACGCCTGGGCCGAGGCCTTCACGGCGGTGGGGGCGAGCCAGTGCGGCTTCTGCACCCCGGGCATCGTCATGCGGCTCGCCGCCCTGGGGGCGCGCCCGGGACCGGAGGGTCGTCCCGGTCCGCCCGACCGGGGTGACGTGGAGCGGGCGCTGCTCGCCCACCTGTGCCGGTGCACGGGGTGGCGGACGATCATCGAGGCGGCGGAGCTCGTCTACGGCACGGCCGACCCGGGCGCGTCTCCGACGACGCCGTCGCCGGCTGCGGCCACGGCGCCGGCCAGCGGGGCACGTCGGCGCGACATGGCGGCCGCAGCTCGCCGAGCCACCCTCGAGGGCGGGAGCCCCCAGGTGGTGGGACCCGACGTGGCGTGCGGCCGGGGGGGATTCGCTGAGGACACGGCCCCCGCCGACGCCCTGGTGGCGGTGCCCGACGGCGCCGGGGGATGGGCGCTGGGCCCGTCGCTCGGAGCGGCCCGGGCGCTCGCCCATCGGGTGCCGGGCCGCAACTCGACCGTGGGCCTGCGCCATCCCGTCGAGGTCCCACCGGGGGAGTGGGCGCTCGTGCTGCAGACCACGTTCGTCGAGCCCGCCTATCTCGAGCCCGATGCCTCGTGGTGCGTGCCGGGGGGAGAGCCCGCCTCGCCCCTGGCCAACGGGGGTGCCTTCGGGGGGAAGCGGTCGACGCCCGTGGCGGCGGCGGCCCGTCGCCTGGCCGACGAGCACGGACGCCCGGTGCGGGTGGTGCTGTCGCGCGAGGACGTCGTGCGGCTCGGGCCCAAGCGGCCCCCCGTGGCGGCCGGAGTCCGCCCGGACGGGTCGGGCGTGCTGCGGGTGGCCCGGACCCCAGGCTCGGCCCCCCTGGAGGGGTGGGCCCGGATGGCCCGGTCCGCCGCGGCCGGGCTGGAGGTGGAGGAGGTCGCCGTGGCGGGGCCGCCCGTGTCCGGCGACCTGCGGGCGGGGGGCTGGGCCGAGGCCGCCGTCCTGATGGCGGCGCTCGAGGCCATGACCGCCGGTCCGGTGGGCCCCGACCTCCCCGTGACCGTGCGCTCCCCGGCCGGGGCCGTCGCCACCGCCACCGTGGCGACGTCGGGGACGGTGCGCGTCGCCGTGTCGGCGGGCGAGGTGCTCGACGAGGTGGTGCTGTGGTCCTACGTCGTGGGGGCGGCGCACCAGGCCCTCGGATGGGTGCGCAGCGAAGGCGTGGCCGTGGACGGCGACGGCACCGTCCTCGACCTCACCGTCCGGTCCTTCGGCATCCTGGCGGCGCGCGCCATGCCGTCTGTCGAGGTGGTCGTGCGGGACGATGGCGGACCACCCGTCCCCGTCGGCGATACCGTCTTCGCCGTCGTGGCCGCGGCGGCGTGGCTGGCGGCGGGGCTGCCCCCGAGGTGGCCCGCGGACCCGGGAGGTACCTGATGAGCATGGCCGTCGGTCCCTATACGCCCGCCGTGCGGGCCGGCCAGTGGCTGGTGTGCTCCGGCCAGATCGGGATCCACCAGGGCGAGCACGGTCCCGAGCTGGTGGCGGGGGGGTTCGAGGCCCAGACCCGGCGGGCTCTCGCCAACGTGGCGTCCCTGCTCACGGGCCGGGGCCTCGGCTGGGCCAACGTGGTGAAGACCACGGTGTACCTGGCCGACATGGCCGACTACGGATCGTTCAACGCCCTGTACCTCGAGGCCCTCGGCTCGAGCCGCCCCGCCCGGTCGGTGGTGTCGGTGAGCGCGCTGCCCATGGGTGCCCTGGTCGAGGTCGAAGCCTGGGCCTTCGTGGGGGACACCGTCGCCCCGTCCTGACGCGCACCGCACCCGTGCCGTGCTGCGCGTCACCGACGGGCCGTCACGGTCAGACGGCGGCGGGCTCCCGGGTCGCGCTCAGGGCGCCCACGCCCCCTGGCTGAACCGGTAGCCCACGGAGCGCACGGTCTCGATCAGGTGGGCGTGCTCCTCGCCGAGCTTGGCCCGTAGACGCCGGACGTGGACATCGACGGTGCGCGCCCCGCCGTAGTACTCGTAGCCCCACACCCGGCTGAGCAGTGTCTCGCGGGTGAACACCTTGCCGGGCCGGGCCGCCAGGAAGCGCAGCAGCTCGTACTCCATGTACGTGAGGTCGAGCACCCGCCCCGCCACCGCCGCCTGGTAGGTCTCGAGGTTGAGCACGAGCGGTCCGTGCTCGATGAGCTCGGGCCGCAGACCCCGCCCCGTTCGCCAGAAGAGGTGGGCGAGGCGGGCCGCCACTTCGTCGCCACGGGCGGGCAGTACGCAGAAGTCGTCGAACTGGTCCTCGCGCAGCTGCAGGTCCGACAGCTGCCCGGCCCCCACCACCAGCAGCAGGGGTCGGAGCGGGACGTCGCGGGCCCGCACCAGCCGGCACAGGGCGAAGGCACCGGTGGCGTCGGACTCGGTGCACACCACGGCGCCGGCCCAGCCGTCCTCGGGCTCGTCCGACTCGGCGTGCTCGGGCCGCGCCACCGCCTTCCAGGGATAGCCGGCCCGCTCGAGGGCCAGCGCGAGGTCGGCAGGGAACGGCTCGGGGTAGCACAGCAGCGGCTCCATGAGCTGTCGTTCTCCTCGTCCCGGCCCCGTCCGGCTGCTTCCCCGCCTACAGCAGGGGGAAGTAGCGGTCGAGCTCGAACTGTGAGATGTGGGTCTTGTAGGCGGCCCACTCGGCCCGCTTGTTGCGGATGAACCACTCGAAGACGTGCTCGCCCAGCGTCTCGGCCATCAGCTCCGAGTGCTCCATGTCCACCACCGCGTCGTTGAGGCTGCCCGGCAGCGGCCGGATGTCGTCGGCGGCAAGCTCCTCGGTCGTCATGGTGAAGAGGTTGGCCGCCGCCTCGCGCGGCAGCTCGTAGCCCTCCTCCACGCCCTTCAGCCCGGCGGCGAGGATCACGGCGAAGGCCAGGTACGGGTTGCAGGCCGTGTCCGGGGCCCGGTACTCCACCCGGGTGGACTCGTGTTTGTTGTGCTTCACCACCGGCACCCGGACCAGAGCCGACCGGTTGTTCCGGGCCCACGACACGTGGATGGGGGCCTCGTACCCGGTGACCAGGCGCTTGTAGGAGTTGACCCACTGGTTGGTGACGGCGGTGATCTCGTGGGCGTGACGGAGCAGTCCCGCCGTGAACCGCTTGGCCACTTCCGACAGGCCCATGGGGTCATCGGAGTCGTAAAACGCGTTCTTGTCGCCTTCGAACAGGGAAAGATGGGTGTGCATGCCGGACCCTTGGACGCCGGTGAGCGGCTTGGGCATGAAGCTGGCGTGCACGCCCCGGTTCTGGGCGGTCTCCTTCACCACGAGCCGCACCGTCATCACGGTGTCCGCCATCGTCAGGGCATCGGTGTAGCGAAGGTCGATCTCGTGCTGGCTGGGCGCGTCTTCGTGTTGGGCGTGCTCGACGGGGATGCCCATCTCCTCCAGGGTGAGCACGCTGTGCTTGCGCAGGTCGCTCGCCACGTCGGTGGCGGTGAGCTCGAAGTACGACCCGGTGTCGAGGGTGACCGGAGGCTTGGAAGGGTCGGGGTTGGCGAAGTAGAAGTACTCCATCTCGGGGGAGGCGAAGAACGTGAAGCCCTGTTCCCGGGCCCGGTCGAGATTGCGGCGCAGGACGTGGCGAGGGCAGCCTTCGAACGGGGTGCCATCGAGGTTGAAGATGTCGCAGAACACGCGGGCAACGGGAGCCTCGTCAGGGTGCCAGGGCAGGATCTGGAACGTCTTGGCGTCGGGACGGGCGAGCACGTCGCTCTCTTGGACCCGGGAGAATCCGTCGATGGCCGACCCGTCGAACGTCATGCCCTCCTCGAGGGCGTTCTCGAGCTCGGCGGGCGTGATGGCGAAGGTCTTGGCCGTGCCGAGGACGTCGGTGAACCACAGTTGCACGAATCGCACGGCGCGCTCTTCGACGGTCCTGAGGACGTATTCCTGCTGACTCCGCATATGGCCTCCGCTGTGGGTCAATCGGTGCCGGTGAGCGCTCCCGAGCGGGCGTGGCCACAGGCGCTCTCCAGTGTCGCAGGCCCAGGAGGGCTGGGGGAACGAGTTCATACGCCGTTTACAGACGGGCAACCGACGCGAAATCCCGTCGTGGGAGGCTGAGGGTCGGCCGACCGGGCCCGTCAGGCGTCCGCGGGCGGCGCGACTTGTGAGTGGTCGGGCCCAGCCACCACCATGGAGCCGCTGTGACGACCCCCCGGCGGCAAAGCCGGTTCGGGAACAGACCAAGGAGGAACCGTGCAGAAGCGGACGCCGGCGGAAGTGCTGCGCTTGGTGAAGGACGAAGGCATCGAGATCGTGGATGTCCGATTCGTCGACCTGCCCGGGCTCATGCAGCACTTCTCGGTCCCGACCCATCAGCTCACCGANGAGGTCTTCGAGGAGGGCTTCGGGTTCGACGGATCCTCGATCCGGGGATTCCAGGAGATCCAGGAGTCGGACATGCTGCTCATGCCCGACCCCAACACGGCGGTGATCGACCCCTTCCGTGAGCACCGGACGCTGAATCTCAACTGCTTCGTGCGTGACCCGGTGACCCTCGAGCCCTACTCGCGCGACCCTCGCTACGTGGCGACCAAGGCCGAGGCCTACCTCGGCACGACCGGCGTGGCTGACACCTGTTACTTCGGGCCGGAGGCCGAGTTCTTCATCTTCGACGACGTCCGGTTCTCGCAAGATCAGCGCCACGCCTTTTATCAGGTGGACTCGGTCGAAGGACACTGGAACTCGGGCACCGACGAAGGACCCAACCTCGGTTACAAGATCCGACCCAAAGAGGGGTATTTCCCGGTTCCCCCCGCCGACCACTTCCAGGACTTGCGGTCGGAGATGATCCTCACCATGGAGCGCCTCGGCATCGAGATCGAGGTGCAGCATCACGAGGTGGCCACCGCCGGCCAGGCCGAGATCGACATGAGGTTCGACACGCTTCTCGTCATGGCCGACAAGCTCATGCTCTACAAGTACGTCGTGAAGAACGTGGCACGCGCCGCGGGGTTCACCGCCACGTTCATGCCCAAACCCCTGTTCCAGGACAACGGGTCGGGAATGCACTGCCACCAGTCGCTGTGGAAGGACGGGAACCCCCTCTTCTACGGAGAGGGCTACGGGGGGCTCTCGGACACGGGACGTTGGTACATCGGCGGGCTGCTCAAGCACGCTCGGGCCGTGCTCGCGTTCGCGGCGCCGACCACGAACTCGTACAAGCGCCTCGTCCCCGGCTACGAGGCCCCGGTGAACCTGGTGTACTCGCAGCGCAACCGCTCGGCGGCATGTCGCATCCCGCTCTACTCGCAGAGCCCCAAAGCCAAGCGGGTGGAGTTCCGCTGCCCCGACCCCTCGTGCAACCCGTATCTCGCGTTCTCGGCCATGCTCATGGCGGGGCTCGACGGCGTGCAGAACCGCATCGAGCCTCCCGATCCGGTGGACAAGGACCTCTACGACCTGCCGCCCGAAGAGCTGTCGAAGGTTCCGCAGGTGCCGGGGTCACTCGACGAGGCGCTGACCGCACTCGAAGCCGACCACGACTTCTTGAAGGCCGGCGGCGTCTTCACCGACGACCTGCTCGAGACGTGGATCGACTACAAGCGCGTGAACGAGGTGGATGCCATCCGACTTCGGCCCCATCCGTGGGAGTTCATGCTCTACTACGATATCTAGGTCTGACCAGGACTTATGCCCTGTCGTCCCTAGAGTATCCCTATTCTTACTCCGCCGCAGTACA
>JGI12269J14319_10002105_pt1 | contig 19386 bp, 21 predicted proteins | sample PeaSoiSIISIP2007_FD_14319 | JGI IMG/M metagenome (IMG submission 14319)
GACGCAGGACGTCACGTCGGACCTCTTCGTCCAGACCGTCGAGCAGCCGCCGTTCCATGGACACAGACTCTCCCTCGTCGGGCATCTGACCTGTGGGCCGCCCGGGGCTCGAACCCGGCACCTTGGGATTAAAAGTCCCCTGCTCTACCCGATGAGCTAGCGGCCCCGCTGGGAGTCAACGGACAACAGTAACCGGTCGACCGGGCCCCGCCGAGGTGAAACCCGGCGTGGAAGTGGCCGACGTCGATGCCGATGTTGTCTCCGGAAACGTCGGGTGCATCATGTCGGTGATGAGCCATCGGTCGGTGATCGGGTGACGACACGACCCGTCGCCACCGCCGTGCGATGTTGCCCCCCCTTCCGTAGGCTTCTCCGGCCGGGTGTGGCGGACGTTGGAGGTGAGTGGTGCTCCTCTGGAAGAGCGGTGAGGGACTGCGCCGTGAGGCGCGTGGGAGCGAGATGTGGTTCAAAGCAACGGCCTCGAGCACACAGGGTCGGTTCTCCCTGATGGAGAGGACGTTGCCGCCCGGTGGGCGAATGCCTCCGGCTCACCGTCACGTCGGGAACGACGAGGCGTACTTCGTCCTGGACGGGACCGTCGAGTTCCATGTCGCGGGCGAGGTATTCGAGGGCACGGAGGGGATGTTCGTCCTGGTCACGGCGGGTGAGACGCACACATTCGGGAACACCGGCGCCGAGGCGGCCCGTCTCCTCGTCCTGCATGCCCCGGCGCTGGATCGCTACTTCGAGGACCTCGAACGGCTGTGGGCTGCGCCGGAGCCGCCGGACCGCGACGCCGAACTGGCCCTCATGCGGCGCCACGGCATGGAGCCGGCGTAGATGTAGGCCGCACCAGCGTCAGGATCTGACCAGCCGTACCGGGACCGCGGCATCGGGTTCGACGACGCGGAAGCTGATGCTCTCCTCGAAGTACAACCGCACCCTGTCGGCGTCATGGTCGAGATATCCGATGGAGAGGTCCTGTCCGCAGTCGAGGACGAAGTCACCACCACGCAGACTGAGGACGACGCCGCCTTCAACTCCGGGGGCCCAGATCACCGGTCCCCCGAGTATCTGGCGCAGATGGTCCAGGAGCAGCAAGCCGCCGTGCTCGGTCGTCTCGATGATCCCCGTGTACCCGGCCGGTCCGATGGCCAAGCCGTACGGACCGTCGATCCCTGATTGCCGAAGGACGTCGACCGCCTTGGCCACGACGGTGGGTGAGCGCTCGAATTCACCGTTGAAGTCGATGACCTTGTGTGACGACGCATCCACGATGCCCTTGATGCCCGCCGCGTTGTAGCCGTGGAAGACGGCGACGTTCTCACCGAGGGCGATACGCCTCGCCGCCTGGTCCAGGTCGGCCAGGTCGACGTCCGCCGCTCCACGATCGACGTCGTCGATCTCGGTCCGTGAGACGGTGAACTCGGCCCGCAGCTCCACCAGGGGGAGCACCCGTCGCTGACGAGCGGTCACGCCTTCCGTCGGCGTCTTCGTGACCTTCGTCACGCGGCCGAGATTGGTGGCGGAGTGTGACCAACCATTGGGCCCGACGAAATCGACGAGCTTGCGGGCAGCCAGGTACGTGGTGAGGCGCGCCTTCGCCTCCTGGTCGATCGCCTGCCAGCCGTCGCTGGAGATGGGGGCCTGGTCGCGTAGTAGGTGGTCCATCAATCGACTCCCCTGAGGCTTCCGATGCCGAGCGAGCCGGGACCGGTGTCGCCGGCCCCACTGCTTCCCGCTGCGTCGGTCTCGGCCTCGGCCTCGATCTCGGTGACGGGCTCGGTGGTGAACAGATAGGTGCGCATGTGCCGGTCGAGCACCGGGTCGTTGCGACGGAGCCACTCGAGGGTCATGGCGGCGTGCTCCTTCTCCTCATCCCGGTTGTGGGCGAGGATGGCGGCCAGCTCCCCGTCGCTGGTGGCGTCGACGCGTTGGTCGTACCAGTCGACGGCCTCGAACTCCTCCCTGATGGAGACGATCGCCCGGTGCCGGTCGATCGTCGCTTCCTGAATGAACTCCTGGGGCTCGTGAAGGCCCTCGCTGGCCATGACGGTCTTCTCCTCGAGACTCTCAAGCGTTCGGGCGGGACATGAGCATCTGCGGCGAGATTATCGGACCCGGCGGTCAGGCGATCCTGATGACGGAGCCGAGCCCGCCGCCGTTCCCGCTCGACCGCCTCAGTGCCGCGGCGCGGGGATGACGATCGCCGCTGGGCGACCCCCCACGTAGATCGAGGCCCCCCTGACTCCGGTGGAGAGGTCGACGGGGGTCACGGTGGCGTCCTGTCCGGCCACCCATGCCGTGGACCCGTCGCCGCTGACGGCCACCGCCTCGGCGAGGTGGCCCACGATGACCGGTGCGCCGACCGTGAACGAGGAGAGATTGAGCGGGACGAGATCCACTCCGGTGGTCACCCAGGCCGTCGGTGCGCCGCCCGGTCCGCTGGTGGTGACGGCCACCGAGGTCGGTCCCGGACCCACCCGGACCGGCGCCGCGGCGTGCATCGTGACCAGGTCGATGGGTGTCACCGTGCCGCTGCCGAAATCGGCCACCAGCGCCGTCCGACCATCAGGACTGATCGCCACGGCGTCCGGTTCCGTTCCTACCGCGATCGGCTTTCCGGCTGTCATCGTGTCGAGATCGACGGGTGTGATCGTGTCGCCCTCCAGATCGGCCACCAGGGCTGTCCGCCCGCCCGGTCCACCGATGGCCACGGCATCGGGTCGGGTCCCCACGGCGAGGGGACGACCGGCGCGCAGGGTCGTCAGGTTGACCGGCGTGACCGTGTTGTCGTCGACATTGGCGACGAGCGCCAACTTGCCGTCGGGGCTCACGGCCACGGCATCGGGTTCGACACCGGTCGGGATGTGGACCAACACCTTGTGGGTGGCCGTGTCGACGACGGCGACGTTGTCGTCTCCCTGGTCGGCCACGACGAGGAGACGCCCGTCGGGTGTGGCGGCGAGGGCCGACGGCAGAGACCCCGTGGGGACCGAGGCGCCCACATGTCGGGTGGTGAGGTCGATGGCGGTGATCGTCGTGCCCGGCTGGTCGTCGTAGCCGAAGTTGCAGACATAGGCCTCGGCGCCCTTCGCGGCGCTTCTGGCCAGGTCGGCGGCCGCTGTCGTAGTGGTATTGCCACACCCCGTGACCACAGACATGAGCCCCAAAGTGGTCACAACTTTCACAATTAGTGGCAATTTCTCCCTCAGAACCATCAATAAACGCTCTGTGTGGTCCGATAGCTTCACTTAGTGACTACTCTCAAGATCTTCCTAAGGAAGGGAACGGATACCGGAGCCCTCCGCTTCGGACGCTCGTTCCCCCACCTCGGCATGTCCCTCGCCATCGCCGGGCTGACGGTACTGCCCCTGGTCCTGGTGGTGGCGCCACCGGCCTCCTCGACATCGGCCACCCCGGCGGTGCCACGGTCGGACCATCCCGTTCCGGTCACGAAGGCGTATCCCCGCCAGGGCATCCTGCCGCCGGGCAATCCGTCGGCGAACATCGCTCCTTCCCCGAACTTCCTGAGCGATTGCGCCGGCCAGCAGTACGACGACACGTCAGGATGCGTTACCGCCGTCCTCCAGGCGATCGCCAACGGTCGGGAGCATGAAGGTCTTCCCGGGATGATCCTCCCCACCGACTGGAGCCAGCTCACGCCGCCGCAGCAGCTCTTCGTGGCCACCAACCTGGAGCGCACCGTGCGCGGATTGCCACCTCTCAGCGCCATGGCGACCGCTCTCGACGGCTCCACCCTCGTGGGTGCCGAGCAGAGCAACGACCCGTCGCCTCCGGGTGGGTTCCCGTGGACGCAGTGGGGCAGCAACTGGGCCGGTGCCGTGGGCAACCCCCTCGAGGCCATGTACTTCTGGATGTACGACGACGGTCTCGGTTCGTCCAACGTCGACTGCCAGCAGGCCGGTGCCCCCGGTTGCTGGGGCCACCGCGACAACGTGCTACTCAACCTCAGCTGCCAGCCCTGTGAGATGGGAAGCGCATTCGACCCGACCGGGTACCAGGGCTATCCGGGCTGGGCCGAGCTGCTCGTCGACACGTCGGGTAGCCCCGCCGTCGACTTCAGCTGGAGCCAGGTCACTCCTTACCTGCCCGGGAACGCCGGCGGCGCCGGACTCTCGGCGCCGGCGGTCGGGATCGCCTCGACCCCCGACGGGGGTGGCTACTGGCTCGCCTCCGCCAACGGCGGTGTGTTCAGCTTCGGCGACGCCACCTTCTACAACTCCCTGGCCGGGGTCCGACTGTCGGCGCCGATCGTCGGGATCGCCGCCACTCCTGACGGCCACGGGTACTGGTTGGTCGCCTCCGACGGCGGCATCTTCGCCTTCGGCGACGCCGGGTACTACGGCTCGATGGGCGGTCACCCTCTGACCCGACCGGTGGTGGGGATCGCCTCCACCCCCGACGGTCGCGGGTACTGGGAGGTCGCCTCCGACGGCGGCATCTTCGCCTTCGGCGACGCCCACTTCTTCGGCTCCATGGGGGGTCACCCCCTGAACAAGCCGGTGGTGGGGATCGCCTCCGCTCCTGACGGTCGCGGTTACTGGGAGGTGGCGACCGACGGCGGCATCTTCGCCTTCGGCGACGCCCCTTACCGGGGATCGACAGGGGGGATCAAGCTCTTCCGGCCCGTCGTGGCCATGTCGGCCACCAGCGACGGCAACGGCTACTGGATGGTCGCCTCCGACGGTGGCATCTTCGCCTTCGGCGACGCCCCCTACCGCGGCTCGACGGGCGGCACCGCATTGACGTCACCGGTCATCGGCATGACGGCGCCCTCCCAGGTCGGTTACTGGCTGGCAGCGTCCGACGGTGGTGTGTTCAGCTTCGGCGTGCCGTTCCACGGCTCGGTCGGTTGAGATGAAGCGGTCTTGAAGCTGGTCTGAAGCGGGGGGAGGACCGGTCGGCCGGCGGGTTCGGGATCGAGTCCCGGATCCGCCGGCACCGCCAGGTCAGGCTCCGGCGCGTTGGTGGGTGCTGTCATCCCCGAGCGCAGGACATCGACGAGTCACGATCGTGGCGCGACCATCCCGCCCGGTCCGTCATCGGCCAGAAGTCACCCGTGCGTGGGTCCTGCTCATAGGGGACCGGTGGTGGGCGGCCCGCTGCCGCGTCGTGTGCCACCACGGTGACGGCGGCGAGGAGTGCGTCGATGTCGGCCTCCGTGGAAGAGATGCCGCAACTGGCACGCACCGCACCCGGAAGGGATCTGTGGTCACCCCTCAGCACCTCTCGGCGGTAGGTCTGGATCTCCGATTCGGACAGGTCGAGCAGGCGGATCAGATAGGGGTGGGCGCAGAAGCACCCGTGGCGGACGCCGATGCCCCATTCGGCGCTGAGCCGCGCCGCCACCAAGGAATGAGGAACCCCCTCGACGGTGAAGGTGCCGATGGCCAGCGTCTCGGTGTCCAGTCCCGGTCCCAGGAGACGGACGCCCTCGATCTCGTGCAGCCCGGCCCGCAGCCGACGGGCCAGCACCGCTTCGTGGGCGCCGATTCTGTCCCAGCCGATGTGACCCAGGGTGTGGAGGGCGGCCCCCAGAGCGACCGCCCCGACGACGTTCGGTGAGCCCGCCTCCTCGCGTTCAGGGGGCTCCGTCCACACCACCTCGTCCAGGTCGACGAGATCGACCGCCCCTCCGCCGGCCAGAAAGGGGTCCCCGTCGACGAAGGTGGCCCGGGGGCCGACCAGCACGCCGGTGCCATAGGGCGCGTACATCTTGTGCCCGCTGAACGCCACGTAGTCCACGCCGGCGGGAATGGGTCGGTGCGGTGCCAACTGGGCGGCGTCGAGGAAGACGGGTATGTCCCGGTCGTGGGCGGCGTCGACGATGGCGCCCGACGCCGGCAGCCAGCCCGTCACGTTCGACGCACCGGTCAGCGCCAACAGCCGGGGTGCGGGGGATCGGTCGAGCCCGGCGATGACGTCGTCGACCCCGAAGGTGCCTTCGCGACCGCACTCCACGTAGCGGCGACGCGCCACTCGACCCCAGGGTAGGAGGTTGGCGTGATGCTCGACGACCGTGGTGAGGACGACGTCATCGGGGTCGAGGCGCAACCGGTACGCCAGGTGGTTGATCGCCTCTGTGGTGTTGCGGCACAAGATGGCGATGTCGTCGGTGTACCGGTCGCCGCAGAAGGCCAGGGCGCTGGCACGCGCCGATTCGTACGCGGTTGTCGATTCCCGGGACTTGAAGCCGGCTCCCCTGTGCACGCTGGCATAGGACGGGAGGAAGGCCGTGACGGCGTCGGCCACCGCCACGAGCGCGCTCGTCGAGGCGGCGAAGTCGAGATTGACGTAGGGCCGTTCGGACCCGTCGACGCAGGGCACGGCTTCGCCGTCGCCCACGAGGCGCGCCGGGAGACCGGGGCTGGGGGAGCTCTCGGTGATCGTCGTGGGCGGTTCCTCCACCGGGCCCCTTCCGTGGTCGCCTCGTCTGTCGGGACGAGTGTACGGGTCGTCCCTGCGGCGCGGCGTGGTCCGGCGGGCCCGCGACGCACCGGTACGATCACCTCTCGTGGAGACCGATCCTTCCGCCGCCCGCACCGATGACGATCACCCCGATGCCGGTCACGCCGATGCCGGCCGCTTCGCCACCGGCGCCGACGTCATCGGCGATGTCGAGCTCGCCCCCGTCGACGTCGACATCGAACTCGATGCCATCGAGCGTGACCTCGCCGACGTGGAGCTGGCCCTCGAGCGTCTCGGGGACGGCAGCTACGGGCGCTGTGAGACCTGTGGCCAGGTCCTCACCGACGATGAGCTCGAATCCGGCCCCGCCCACCGATTCTGTCGGACCCACCTCCCGCTCGATCTGTCGTAGCGGCCGCGGTCGCCGCCGTTCAGGCCTTCTTGGTCTCCTTGAAGATCTTGTCGATCTCCGCGATCTGCCCGAGCAGCCCTTCGGCGACCTTGACGTCGTTGGTCTTCTTGGTCTCACCGGCGGCCTTGGTCGCCTTCCAGAACAGGTCATTGAGCTGTGGGTGCTTGGCCACGTGCTCGGGCTTGAAGTAGTCGGTCCACAGGACCCAGAGGTGGTGCTTGACGAGCTCGGCCCTCTGCTCCTTGATGGACACGGCGCGGCCCTTGAACACCTCATCGTCCGATGCGTTGAACTTCTCCATGCACGCCTTGACCGATTCGGCCTCGATGCGGGCCTGGGCGGGGTCGTACACGCCACACGGGAGGTCGCAGTGGGCGTGGGCCGTCACCGGGGGGGCGAGGCGGTCAATGGTCGAGAGCAGGCGATCCACGATGCGCATGTGTAGGACTCCTTCGTCCAGGGTGGAAACGTTAGGTACGGGCGTCACCTTACCCACGGGCATGGTCCGGTGAACCGGGCGTGGCCCGGAATGGGGATCTCGGTGCTGGTGGCGGCCGGAGCCGTCGCCTGCCTCGTCCGCCCCCGGCGGGTGGCCGTCGTGGGACCGAGCATGGAGCCCACCCTCACGAGCGGTGACCGGCTCCTGGTGGTGCGCCGGGGGGCACCGCGGGTCGGCGACATCGTGGCCGTTCGTGATCGGGGCGGTGCTGGTCGCCTGCTCGTGAAGCGGGTGGTCTCGGTGGTCGGCGACGAGATCGGCATCGAAGGAGACAACGCCCCATGGAGCACCGACAGCCGTGACTTCGGACCCGTGGACCGTCGGGCTGTCGTGGGCCGGGCCGTCTACCGCTACGGGCCCCCCGGGCGCTCGGGTCCGCTGCGCTGAGCGGGTCGTCTCCGGGCAGCTCGGACGGTCCGTCCACCGGGATCGGCCGGCGGTCTACCGTCGGGGCGGACAGGGAGCGCGGTACAGTCGCTACGTGACCACAGTCGACCAGGAGCTCGAACGCCTCTTCGCTTCTGACTACCTCGACGGGGTGGACAGACGCTCCCTCGACGAGGTCCGGGCCATGCGGGCCGAGTGTCAAGAGGTCGAGGAGATGGTGTCCTACCTGCGGCGGGTGGTGCAGGGCCGGCTCGACGTCGTCCACAGCTTCATCGACCATCAGGACACCGGTCACAGCGTGGGGGACCTCGACGCCGTCGTGGAGGACCTGTCGTCGATCATCGGATCGGGCCCGGCCCGCCCTTCGGGTCCGGGTCGCCTCCCCTCTCAGATGTCCCCCGATATGGAGAAGGTGGACCTCACCAGGGAGATCGACGACGTCCTCGACGCCGACGGTATCGGGAAGCTCCCGACGATGACCGAGGATGAACTGCGGTCCCTGGCCGGTCGGCTCACCGTCATCGAAGAGCGGATCTCCGACCAGCGCAGGGCCCTGCACGAGAGGATCGACGTCCTGCAGGCGCAGATCGTCAGTCGGTACAAGACGGGCGAAGCCACCGTCGACGGGCTGCTCGTGCCGAGACCGCCCGAGTCTCAGAACCACTGAGCATCAGTCGGACCGCAGATGCCCAAGCAGCTGCCGGAAAGGTTCGGGGACCTCGGGGCCTTCATCCGTGAGCAGCGGAGCACGGCCCGGCTGTCGTTGCGCCGTCTGTCGGAGCTGGCGGGGATCTCGAATCCCTACCTGAGCCAGATCGAGCGTGGGCTGCGGCGACCGTCGGCGGAGATTCTTCAGCAGATCGCCAAGGCGCTGCGGATCTCCGCCGAGACGCTCTATGTCCAGGCCGGGATCTTGGAGCCCGGAACGGGCGAAGCCGACCTGGCTCGCGAGATCCTGGCCGACCCCTTCCTCAGCGAGGACCAGAAGCAGGCCCTCATCCGGATCTACCTGTCGTTCCGGCACGAGAGCGAGTCCGGCGCTCAAGGCGACGGCGGGGTCGACGACGGGGCCGACGAGGGCGCCGGCCACGAGGGCGCCGGCCACGAGGAGGGCGACCAGGGTCACAGGGCCGTTCACGACGACGGGGCCAGCCACCACGAGAGGGCCACCGCGGCCGGCTGAGCATGTTCGGGGGACAGGTAGGCTCGGCGCCGGTGCGCCGTCTCGCTGTGCTCTCCATGCACACCTCACCCCTCGCCCAACCGGGGACCGGCGACGGCGGGGGGATGAACGTCTACGTCCGCGAGCTCACCACCGCCCTGGCCCGTGCCGGGGTGGAGTGTGACGTCTACACCAGGGCATGGTCGGCCAGTCTGCCCGCCACCGTCACCGTGGAACCGGGCTTCCGCGTCCACCACGTCCCCGCCGGTCCTCTGGGGCCCGTGGCCAAGGAGCAGCTTCCGGCCGTCGTGGACGAATTCACGGACAACGTACGGTCCCTGATGGTCTCGGGCGTGGGGGTCGATCCGGCGTTCCACGAGGAGACGGGCTACGACGCCCTTCACGCCAATTACTGGCTGTCGGGTCTGGCCGGTCACCGACTCAAGCACGAGCTCGACCTCCCTCTCGTCTCCACCTTCCACACCCTGGCCCGGGTGAAGGCGGAGGCGAGTCCCGAGGAGGTCTCGAGTGACGAACCTCATCGTCGGGCCGAGGCGGAGGCGACGATCATGCGGTGCTCCGAGGTGGTGCTGGCCTCGTGCAGCGTGGAGGCCTCGCAACTGGCTGACCTGTACGACTCGGACCCCGGACGGATCCGGGTGGTGGCTCCCGGTGTCGATCACGCTTTCTTCGGACCGGGACACCGGCCGCAGGCCCGTCGCGCCCTGGGCCTGCCGCCCGACGTTCCGCTCCTGCTGTTCGTGGGCCGGATCCAGCCGTTGAAGGGCGCCGACGTGGCCGTGAGGACGTTGGCCGCGTTGGCCGCGTATCCCGACGCCCATCTCGTCATCGTCGGCGGCCCGAGCGGACCGCGCGGCGAGGAGCACATGGCTCACGTCGAGGAGATCGTACGTCGCCACGGTGTCGACGATCGGGTGCACCTCGTTCCCCCCCAACCCCACGAGTTGCTCTCGACGTACTACCGCGCCGCCGACGTCTGCGTCGTCCCGAGCCGTTCGGAGTCGTTCGGGCTGGTGGCCCTGGAGGCGGCGGCATGCGGCACGCCGGTGGTGGCAGGTGCAGTGGGGGGATTGACCACCCTGGTCGACGACGGACACACCGGCTACCTGGTCGAGGACCCGACACCGGAGGCTTTTGCCCATGCCGTGGGGCGCGTGCTCGGCGACCCGCTCCTCGGGGAGCGCCTGGCCACCGCTGCCGTGGTTCGGGCCCGGAGCTATACCTGGACCGACGCGGCGGCCCTCTTGCGGACCACCTACGAGGAGCTCACGGCCGAGCGACTCGTGGCCTGCCGCTGACCGGCCCGGATCGGTTCCTGCCCTGCCCGTCGCCGACATCGCCACCCCCGAAGAGCGGGCCGCGTGCGACGCCCTCATCGAGCGGTGGGCCGCCAACCGGCTCGCCGAGAACGGAGCCGTGGTCGCCGTCGATCGTCAGGAGGAGCTCGGACGCTGGTACCTGCGGCTACGGGCCGACGAGAAGGACTTCGTGACGGTCTGGCTCACCGTCCGCCAGCGCACGCTGCACCACGAGACGCAGGTCATGCCCGCCCCGGAGGTCAATGTGGGCGGGACCTTCGAGTATCTGCTGCGACGCAACGCCGATCTGCACCGGATGCGTTTCGCATTGGGCGCCGAGGACGCCGTCTACCTGGTGGGCGAAGTACCGGTGACGTCGGTGACCGAGGAGGAGCTCGATCGGATCGTGGGGTCGTCACTCGCCTATGTCGACGCGTACTTCCCGACCGCGATGGCGATCGGTTTCGCCGGCCGCTACCGCCGACGCCCGCTCTGACCTCCTCCAGACCGAGGCGCGTCGCGTCCCGGTTGCGTTACATCACGCGCCCTGGCGCCGCTTCTCGTTTCGGTGGACGCGCCGACCTTCACGCGCCACCGCTGTTGCGACTAGGGTGCGCCCCGGCACGGCCCGAGGGGTTTGAGATGCCGGTCGATCGGGGAAGTGCGACCGGTGTCCTGGGTTCCTCGGGCCGAGCCGCGCCGTGACGCCGTTTTCCGAGTGCGTTGTGTCGCGCTGTCACACGTTTCGACGGTACGGCGTGACGGACCCCCGGACGTGGGTCGCCCCGTCGGTCGCACCGTCGCACCGTCGGTGTCGCTCGGACCGTCGGCGATAGCCTTCGACGGCGTCACCGTCCGCGGGGCGGAGTCGACGCCGGAGGAGCGGACGATGCGGCCGAGACTTGTCGTCGTGGGTGGGGGACGGATGGGGACGGCGCTGGTGGGCGGACTCGTGGCCGCCGGCTGGCCCCCGGGCAGTGTCACCGTGGTCGAAGCCGACGCCGGGCGACGCACCTCGCTGGCCGAGATCCTTCCCGGCGTCCCGGTGGTGCTGGCGCCGCTGGCCGCCGATGGCGCCGTGGTGGCCGTCAAGCCCGGCGACGCCGAGTCCGCGTGCCGGTCACTGGCCGCCGTCGGCGCCGTCCGGGTTCTCTCGATCATGGCCGGCGTGCCCCTGGCGAACCTCGAGGCCTGGCTGGGACCGTCGGCGGCCGTGGTGCGGGCCATGCCCAACACCCCGGCCCTGGTCGGCGCCGGGGTGTCCGCTCTGGCCGGGGGCACTCACGCCGGGGAGTCCGATGTGGCCTGGGCCGAGGAGGTCCTGGGCGCCGTGGGCAGCGTCGTGCGGTTGCCCGAACCCTCTCTGGATGCGGCGACCGGCCTTTCCGGTTCCGGACCCGCCTACATCTTCCTCGTGGCCGAGGCGCTCATCGACGCCGGGGTCCGGGTCGGCCTGGCCCGGGAGGTGAGCCGGACCCTGGCTCTGGGGACCATCGCCGGGGCCGCCCGGCTGCTGCTCGATACCGGCGAGGAGCCGGTGACCCTGCGCGCCCAGGTCACGTCCCCGGGGGGAACGACCGAGGCCGGGGTGGCCCGGCTCGAGGCCAACGGGCTGCGTAGGGCGTTCGACGAGGCCGTCAGCGCCGCCACGGAGCGATCACGGGCCATGAGCGGCTCGTGAGGAGGCGCCGTCCGTGATTCGGGACTTGACCATAAGACCAGTTCAGAGGCGTTGTGACGGTGTTGTCCGGCCCGATTCGGCCAGCGTGCCCCAGGAGCATTGTTCGCCCCCTTTCCAACTTCACCCACAGTGACGTACAGTCGAATCAGGCGGAGAGGGGTGATTCCACTGAGTTCGGATGACGCGACGAGCGCTCGTTACCTTACGGTTCGCGAGGTGGCGAGCACGCTTCGAGTATCGAACATGACGGTCTACCGGCTGATCAACGCCGGTGACCTACCGGCGGTGCGGGTGGGCAAGTCGTTTCGCCTGCGCGAGGACGACGTGAACCGCTACTTGTCCGACCGGTATACGCAGGCTGGCTGACCAGCCTCCGGCCGCCTCCCCCGAGGACGGTCCTGCGGTGACACCCGGTCGTCGGGATGCCGTCTTCCTTCTGACCGATTACGGCTATCAGGACGAGTTCGCAGGCGTGACCAGGGCCGTTGTCCTGCGCCACGCCCCCGGGGCGCCGGTGGTGGACCTGACCCACGGTGTGCCGCCCTTCGACGTGCGGGCCGGCGCCCTCGCGTTGTCACGCTGCGTGGCATATCTCGGCCCCGGAGTGGTGATGGCGGTCGTCGATCCCGGCGTCGGCAGCGGTCGACGGGCCGTGGCCGTGGCGGTCCGGGGCGGTCCGGGCCCTTCGGCCTCGGGGCCGCACCATCTCGTCGGGCCCGACAACGGCCTCCTCGGCTGGGCCATCGACGCCCTCGGCGGGCCGACCGCCGCCGTGGTGCTGCCGGGGGCCGGACGGACCGGCGGGACGTTCGACGGACGCGATCTCTTCGCACCGGTGGCCGCCCGCCTGTGGTCGGGTGCGACGCTGAACGACGTGGGCCTGCCCATCGACCCCGGGAGCCTGTTGCGCCTCCCCCCTCCCCGGGTGGCGGTGGCGCCGGCGGGGTCGGGACCGGGGTCGGGCTCCGTGGAGGCCGAGGTTCTGTGGGTCGACCGGTACGGCAATGCGCAGCTCGCCGCCGGTGCCGCCGAGATGGCACGGGCGGGACTGGACGGCGTCGTCGAGATCCGTGTCGGTGCGGCGACGAGACGCGCCCGGCTGGTGACGTCGTTCGCCGCTCTCGATGACGACGACGTCGGGCTCATGCTCGACGCCAACGGGCGGCTCTCCCTGGTGTGCCATCTCCGGCCGGCCGCTACCGTGCTCGGCGTGCACGGGGGAGACATGGTCACCGTCAGCCGGGTCCCGGGTGGGAGGACGGTCTCCGAGGGCCCCCAGCGCGACGGAGGACGGGGAGGCCGGTGAACCTCGCCACTCTCATCGAAGGTCACCCGGCCGACCGGCACGCCCTGTTCGACCGCGGGACGTGGCACACGTGGGGCGAGCTGCGCCGCCGGGTGGCGGCCGCCACCTCCGGTCTGGCGGCTCTCGGGGTGGGCCCGGGAGACCGGGTGGCCATCGCCTGGCCCACGTCGGTCGACTTCGTGGTGGCGTATCTGGCCGTGCTGGCGGCCGGGAGCGTGGCGGTCCCCCTCAACCCCAACAGCCCCGTCGCCGAGCTCAGCCGCGAGCTCGAGGTGGTGACCCCCGCCGTCCTGCTCGCCGGCGGCCCCGCCGCCGCCGGCGCCACCGCGGTGGGCGAAGCGCTGACCGTCTCACCGCTGATCGTGCTGCCCGCCGGCCCCCGACCGGCGGCTGCGGGATCGGCGACGGGGGGAGGGACGCCCGTCTCGTGGGAGGAGCTGTCGGCGGACCTGCCCGGACCCGTCGGCACCGACGCTGCGCTCCCGGTGGTGGCGCGTGGCGAGGACGACATCGCCGTCCTGTTGTTCACGTCGGGCACGTCGGGTTCCCCCAAGGCGGCCATGCTCACCCACGGCAACCTGGGTGCCAATCTGCGACAGATGATGGCCCTGCCCGGCGAGATCGCGCGTGCCGACGACGTGAGCCTCGCCGCCCTGCCCCTCTTCCACGTCTTCGGACTGAACGTCGCCCTCGGTCTGTCGCTCGCCTCGGGGGCCGCCCTCGTTCTCGAAGAACGGTTCGACCCCGCCGACACCCTGCGGATGGTGCGCGAGCTGGGGGTGACGAACGTCCTCGGCGTGCCCCCCATGTTCGCCGCCTGGGTGGCGCTGGCCGAGGACGACCCCACGGTCGTCGGGGCCGGGGGACTGTCGGGGGTGCGACGGGCCATCTCCGGCGCCGCGTCGCTTCCGGCGGACGTGGCGGCCCGTTTCGAGAAGGCCTTCGGGGTTCCCGTGTGGCAGGGCTACGGCCTGACCGAAGCGGCCCCGGCGGTGTCGACATCCCTGGGAACGGGGCGAAACCGGCCCGGCTCGGTCGGTCTCCCCTTGCCCGGCGTCTCCGTGCGCCTGGTCGACGACAACGACGAAGACGTCCTGGCGGGCGACCCCGGCGAGATCTGGGTACGGGGTCCGAACGTCTTCGCCGGGTACTGGCGCGACTCCGACGCCAGCGCCGACGTCCTCACCCCGACCGGATGGCTGCGGACGGGCGACATCGGCGTGATCGGGGAGGAGGGCGATCTGTTCATCGTCGACCGCGGGAAGGACCTCATCATCGTGTCGGGCTTCAACGTCTACCCCGCCGAGGTGGAGCAGGTGGTCGCCTCGGTGCCCGGTGTGGCGGAGGCCGTGGCCGTGGGACGGCCCGATCCGGCGACCGGCGAGTCCGTGGAGGTGGTGGTCGTCGTCGCCCCCCGGGCCCGGGTCACCCAAGAGCAGGTCCGTGACCACTGTGGCAGCCGGCTGGCCCGCTACAAGTGTCCGACCACCGTCCGGTTCGTCTCCGAGCTGCCCCACGGCCTGGCCGGGAAGGCGCTGCGTCGAGCCCTCCGGGAGCAGCCGGCCTAGGCGACGGATCGTTCCCGACCGGGTCGTCTGACCCCGACTTGGTGTTCATGGCTCGCCCGTCGGTACGATCCGCCTCACCATGGCCGACGCGAAGCCACGCCGCATTCCCGAGGCCACGGTCATCCGACTGCCCGTCTACCAACGCATCCTCCTCGAATTGGTGCGGGCCGGCACCGCCACCGTGGCCTCGGACCAACTGGCCGAGATGGCCCGGGTGAACGCCTCCAAGGTGCGCAAGGACCTGTCGTTCCTGGGGTCGTTCGGCACCCGGGGTTCGGGCTACGACACCAAGTACCTGCTCTCACAGATCGACCGCGAGCTCGGCATCGACGGCGACTGGCCCGTGGCCGTGGTGGGCCTGGGGAACCTGGGGAGGGCGCTCGCCAACTCGCAGGGTTTCACGTCGCGCGGGTTCCGGGTGTCCGCCCTGTTCGACGTGGAGCCCTCGCTGGTGGGCAGCCGCATCCAGGGGCTCACGATCCACCATATCGACGACTTCGAGACCGTGGTGGCCGCCGACCCGCCGAGCATCGGCGTCATCGCCACCCCCGCCGGCGCCGCCCAGGAGGTGGCCGATCGGATGATCGCCGCCGGCGTGGGGTCCCTACTCAACTTCGCACCGAAGGTCCTGACCGTGCCCCCGACCGTGCTGCTGCGGTATGTGGACCTTTCCATCGAGCTCCAGGTGATGAGTTTCTACCTCTCCCACCGGGACCAACCCGGCTCGAGCGACGACTGGTCGCCGCTCTCGCTCGCCGTGGGCCTCACCCCGGCGGAACCGGGCTGAGAGCCCCCCCCACGGCCCGATCTGGCGGTCGGTCCCGCCGACCGGCATCCTTGTAGGGAGAGGTGTCGAGGACCGGGCCGGAGTGGGCCGGCCCCGCCGACCGTTGATCGTCGGTCCCGAACGAGGAGCTCTGCAACAGGTTGTCCGTCGTCGTCGTTGGTCTCGAGCATCACAGCACACCCCTCGACCTGCTCGAACGGGTGGCCGTACCCGAGGAGGCGCTCGGCAAGACGCTCGGAGCACTGCACGACCGGTCGAACCTGTCCGAGGTCGTCGTCCTGTCCACCTGCCTGCGTACCGAGCTGTACGCCGTGGTGGAGCGGTTCCACGAGGGCGTCGCCGATCTGCAGGAATTCCTGGCCACCAGCGCCGGGACCACTGTCGATGTCATCGAAGGCCACCAGGCGGTGCTGTTCGACGATGCCGTGACCGTCCACCTGTTCGAGATCGCGGCGGGGCTGCGGTCGTCGGTGCTCGGGGAGACCGAGGTCCTCGGTCAGGTCCGCCGGGCGGCCGAGCGGGCCGAGGCCGAGCGGGCCGCCGGCCCGGTGTTGTCGGGACTCTTCCAGAGGGCCGTGAAGGCGGGGCGGAAGGTGCGGTCGTCGACCGCCATCGCCCGCGGGGCCACCTCGCTGTCGCACGTGGCGGTCGATTTGGCCACCGCCCGCCTGGGGGGAAGTCTCGCCGGCCGGCGGGTGCTGGTGGTGGGGGCGGGGACCATGGGCGAGGGCATCGTCGACGCCCTCGCCCAGGCCCACGGCGGGGCCGAGATCGTGGTGGCCAACCGGACCGTCGACCGGGCCCGGAGCCTGGCCCGCCGCGTGGCCGGCGACGGCGTGGGGATGTCGGGACTGGTCAGGGCGCTGGAGGCGGCCGACGCCGTGCTGCTGTCGACGGGTTCGTCGTTGCCCGTGCTGGACGTCGACATGATGACGTCGGTGGTCAGGGGCCGGGAAGCGGCGGACGGCGGTCGTGGCCCTCTCGTGGTCGTCGACGTGAGCGTCCCCCGCAACGTCGATCCGGCCGTGGCCTTCATCGACGGAGTCGAGCTGCTCGACATGGACGACCTCTCCGAGCTGGCCGAACGGGCCCTCGACGGCCGGCGTGGCGAGGTGGCCGCGGCCCGGACCATCGTGCAGCAGGAGGTCGAGCGGTACCGGGCCGACGAGCGGGCCCGTGGAGCGGCACCGATCGTCTCGGCCCTGCGCAACCGGGTGGCGGAGGTGCGTCGGTCCGAACTCGAAAGGCACCGGCACCGCCTGGCCCATCTCGACGAGAGTCAGTGGGACGAGGTGGAGTCCGTCGTGACCGACATCCTGGCCAAAGTGCTGCACCAGCCGACCGTGGCGCTCAAGGAGGCGGCCGGGACGCCACGGGGGGAGCGGCTGGTGGAGGCGCTGCGCAGCCTCTTCGACCTGTAGCCGCCGACCGACCATGGCCACGCGCCCGGGCCGAGGTGCTCGCCACCTTCGTCTGGCCACCAGGGGATCGCCGCTGGCCCGGTGGCAGGCGGCACGTGTCGCCGCCCTGCTCGGCGCCCTCCCCGATCCGCCGACGTGCGAGGTCGTCGTCATCCTGACCACTGGCGACCGTCTCACCGACACGCCCATCGATCGCCTCGGGGGCCAAGGGGCCTTCGTCACCGAGATCCAGACGGCGGTCCTCGATGGACGCGCCGACATCGCCGTCCACTCGGCCAAAGATCTTCCATCGGTCACACCGCCGGGCCTCGAGCTCGTCTGTGTCCCCGAGCGGGCCGATCCGCGCGATGCACTGGTGGGCTCACGTCTCGCCGACCTCGGACCCGGGGCCCGCGTGGCCACCGGATCGGTGAGGCGGCGGGCGCAATTGTCGTGGCTGCGTCCCGACCTCACCTTCGCCGAACTGCGCGGCAACATGGCCACCCGGCTCGAGCGCGCCCGGCGGGAAGGCGCCGGGGTGGTGGCCGTGGCCGCCTTCGAACGCCTCGGGCTCGCCGGGCAGATCGCCGAGGTGCTCGACACGGGGACACTGCTGCCCCAGGTGGCGCAGGGCGCACTCGCCGTGGAGTGCCGCGCCGATGACGACGCGGTCCGGCGTGTCGTCATCGGTATCGACGACCCCGTGGCCCATCTCGCCGTGACGGCCGAGCGGGCCTTCCTCGCCGCCCTGGGTGGCGGGTGCACCCTTCCGGTCGGCGCTCTCGCCACCCCGTCGGGATTCCCCCCCGTCGGAGTCCCCGACCGGGGTACCGCCCCCACCGGTGCCCACGCTCCCGAGGAGGTCGCCTTGGAGGGCATGCTGGCGAGCCGGGACGGCCGCGTCCTGTTGCGCCGACGGGCCACCGGTGGCGATCCCGTCGAGCTGGGTCGGCGCCTGGCCTCGGATCTTCTCGACCATGGCGGGCGGGTGCTCGACGACTGGGCCCCCGCCGGCGGTGGTGGTGACCGGTGACCGTCTATCTCGTCGGCGCCGGCCCCGGTGACCCCGGTCTGCTCACCCGCCGGGGCGCCGACATCCTGGCCCGTGCCGAGGTCGTGGTGTTCGACCGGTTGGTGCTCCCCGCCCTCCTCGAGCTGGCACCACCGACGGCGCTGCGCGTCGACATGGGCAAGGGCCCGGGCGAGAGGGGACGCCAGGAGGAGATCCACGCCGTGCTGATCGAACACGGCGCCCACAAGACGGTGGTCCGCCTGAAAGGGGGCGACCCCTTCGTGTTCGGGCGCGGCAGCGAGGAGATCGAGGCCCTGCGCGCCGCCGGGGTCGACTACGAGGTCGTCCCCGGCGTCACCTCCGCCTTCGCCGTCCCGGCCTATGCCGGCGTGCCCGTGACCCACCGCGGCCTGTCCACGTCGGTCACGGTGGTGACGGGCCATGTCGGTGACCCGTCGGCCCCCGGCGGGGTGGCGTGGGACGCGCTGGCCCGCGCCGACGGGACGCTCGTGATCCTGATGGGGATGGAGAACAGAGCCGAGATCGCCCGCCTCCTCATGGCCGGCGGACGACGTCGCGACACACCGGTCCTCGTCGTGGAATGGGGGACGGCGCCCGCGCAACGCTCGGTGCGGGTGCGCCTCGATGAATTGCACGCCGTCGAGCTGGAGCCGCCGGCCACCATCGTCGTCGGGGCCGTCGCCGGCCTGGATCTCGGCGGCCGCGGCCGCCGACCCCTGTCGGGTGTGTCGGTCGTCGTGACCCGACCGCGCCTTCAGGCACAGGACCTGGTGTCGCGCTTGGCCGACGCCGGTGCCACGGTCGTGGTCGTCCCCGTGATCGCCATCGCCGGTCCCGTCGACCCCCGGGCGCTCGAGCAGGCGGCCGGGCGGAGCGCCGAGTACGACTGGATCGTCTTCACGTCGGTCAACGCCGTGGAGCGTTTCGTGCCGCTCCTGCGCGACGGGCGTTCCCTCGGGGCGGCCCAGATCGCCGCCGTGGGGCCGGCCACCACGGCGGCGCTGGCGGCGCGGAGTCTGGTGGCCGACCTCGTCGCCGGTGACGCCACCGCCGCCGGCCTGGTCGCCGCCATGCCCACGGCACCGGTGACCGGTGACGCCACCGACGCGCCCGGTGGCCGGGTCCTCTTTCCGCGCGCGGCGGACGCGCGCGACGTGCTCGCCCCCGGGCTGCGGGCCAAGGGCTGGCTGGTCGACGAGGTCGAGGCGTACCGAACGGTCACGGCCGGCCCGACCGACGGCGCCACCGCCGAGGTTCTCGAGGCGGCCGCGGCGGCGGACGTGATCACGTTCACCTCGCCCTCGACCGTGGACCGCTATCTGACCCTGTCCGGTGGACGGGTCCCGCCGGTGGTGGCCTGTATCGGCCCCGTGACCGCCGAGGCGGCCCGGCGGGCCGGG
>JGI12269J14319_10002106_pt1 | contig 19386 bp, 21 predicted proteins | sample PeaSoiSIISIP2007_FD_14319 | JGI IMG/M metagenome (IMG submission 14319)
CGCGCGACGCGCGCGAAGCGCTCGCCGAGCCGCACCTCGCCGCGCCGCTGATCGGCGGGCGCCAGGGCGCCGCCCGCGAGGCGATCGTCGCCCGTGGCGCGAAGCTCACGAGCCCGGCGAACCGCGACATGGTGGTCGGCCACGTGCTCGAGGCCTCGGCCGAGGACGTCGCACGCGCGCTCGACACCGCCGCCGCCGCCTTCGCCGGCTGGGACCGAACCCCGGCCGCGGACCGCGCCGGCATCCTGGAACGGGCTGCCGATGCCTTCGAGGCGCAGCGCGCGACGCTGATCGCGCTGTGCGTACGCGAGGCCGGCAAGTCGGTCGCCGACAGCGTCGCCGAAGTCCGCGAGGCGGTCGATTTCCTGCGCTACTACGCCCAGCGCGCGAGGCTCGACTTCGGCAAGAATCTTGTGCTGCCCGGCCCGACCGGCGAGCGCAACGAGCTCGCGCTGCGCGGTCGCGGCGTGTTCGTGTGCGTGAGTCCATGGAACTTTCCGCTCGCGATCTACACCGGCCAGGTTGCGGCGGCCCTCGCGGCCGGCAACACCGTGATCGCCAAGCCTGCCGAGCAGACCCCGCTGGTCGCGGCGCTGGCGACGCGCCTGCTGCACGGCGCCGGGATCCCCGGCGAGGTACTCGGCTTCCTGCCCGGCGATGGCGCGCGCGTGGGCGGGGCGCTGTGCGCCGACCCGCGCGTGGCCGGCGTCGCCTTCACCGGCTCCAACGACACCGCGGCGGCGATTCACCGCGCGCTCGCGGCGCGGACCGGGCCGATCGCGACGCTGATCGCCGAGACCGGCGGCCAGAACGCCATGATCGTCGACAGCTCGGCGCTACCCGAGCAGGTCGTGCACGACTCGATCGCGTCGGCCTTCGGCAGCAGCGGCCAGCGCTGTTCGGCGCTGCGGATCCTGTGCGTGCAGGAGGAGATCGCCACCCGGATCGAGGAGCTGATCGCAGGCGCGATGGATGAGCTCATCGTCGGGGATCCGGCGCTGCTGTCGACCGATGTGGGTCCGGTGATCGATGCCGAGGCGCTCGGCGTGCTCGAGCGCCATGCCGCCACGATCGTGCGCGGGGCCCGCTGGTCGCACCGCATGCGCCTGCCGGCCGAACTGGAGCGCGGCAGCTTCTTCGCGCCGCTCGCGGTTGAGATCGAGGCCATCGCGGCGCTGGAGCGCGAGGTCTTCGGGCCGGTGCTGCACGTGGTGCGCTGGCGCGCCCGCGACCTCGATGGGTTGATTGATGCGATCAACGGCACCGGTTACGCGCTCACGCTCGGCGTGCACACGCGGATCGACTCGACCGTGGACCGGGTGCGGGCGCGCGCCCGCGCGGGCAACATCTATGTCAACCGCAACATGATCGGTGCGGTCGTCGGCGTGCAGCCGTTCGGCGGCAGCGGGCTGTCCGGAACCGGCCCCAAGGCCGGGGGGCCGCATTACCTGCACCGCTTCGCGACCGAGCAGACCGTGACCGTCAATACCGCGGCGGTCGGCGGCAATGCGAGCCTGCTGGCGCTCGCGGGCTGAGCCGAGATCAGGGCGCGCGGCCGGCCTCGTCGGGCCAGCGCAGGCGCAGCGTCTCGAACACGCCCTCGCCGATTGCGCCCCAGTCGTCGATCGGCGCCTTCAGCGTGCACAGCGCCGCGGTCGCCAGATCGCCGATCACATCGTCCTCGGTCAGCCACGCGGCCAGCCGGCTGACGCCCGGATTGTGGCCGACGAGCAGCACGTGGCGGCACGCGGCGGGGGTTGCGCGCAGGACTGTCACGAGGGTGGGGCGCTCGGCGAGGTAGATCCGGTCGTCGTGCCGGATCCGCTGCAGCGGGAAGCCGAGCGAGCGGGCGAATTCCTTCGCGGTGCTGATCGCGCGCACCGCCGGACTCGACACGATGTGATCCGGCCGCACGCCGAGCGAATGGGCCAGCTCCGCCATCCGCTCGGCCTCCCTGCGACCGCGCTTGTCGAGGGGGCGCTCGAAGTCCTCGAGGTCCGCATCGTGCTTCTCGGCGTGCGCGTGCCGCACGATGGTGATCTGCTTCATGGTGTGTGGGCGGGACCGGCGCGCGGTCAGTCGATGCCGATCAGCAGGCGTCCGTCGCGCACCAGCAGCGGGAAGGTCGCAACCGCCTCGTACGCCGGCGGCGACAGCGCGGCGCCGGTGCGCAGGCAGAACCGCGCTCCATGGCGCGGGCAGATGACCTCGTGTCCCTCGACCGGCCCTTCGGACAGCGGGTTGCCGTCATGGGTGCACAGGTCCTCGATCGCGTAGCGCTCGCCGTCGATGTCGTAGACGGCGACGAACCGCCCGTCGACCTCGTACACACGATGCCCGTTGCGGGGTACATCATCGATGGCCGCGACCTCCACCCACCGCCCAGGCATCACATCATACCGGTCTGCAGGCGTGCGGCCTCGGACATCATCTCGCGGCTCCAGGGCGGATCGAACACCAGCTCGACGTCGGGCGCGACGATCGTCGGGATCTGCGCCAGCTTGTCCTTGACGTCCTGGACCAGGACCTCGCCCATGCCGCAGCCCGGGGCGGTCAGCGTGAGTCGCACCGCCGCGGCGCGCGTGCCGTCCTCGCGGCGCTTGATTTCGCAGGAGTAGATCAGTCCGAGATCGACGATATTGAGCGGGATCTCCGGGTCGTAGCAGGTCTTGAGCTGCTCCCAGGCGAGCTTCTCGACGTCGGCGTCGGTCGCATCGGGCGGCAGCTCGAGCCGGACCGGCGCGTCCTGCCCGATCGCGTCGGCGTCATCCCCGGCGATGCGGAACAGGTTGCCCTCGACATAGACGGTAAAGCTGCCGCCGAGCGCCTGCGTGAGGTAGCCGACGCTGCCGGCGCGGAGCTTGACCTCAATTCCGGCCGGAACCAGTACCGCCTTGACGTCGCGGCTGGTGATGATCGGTTCGGTGTGTTGGTGGCGCATGCGATCGCTCTGGGGTCCGTGGCGGGCTACTCGGTGGTGACGGGGTCGGAGGCGTGGGCGAGCGCGGCCTGCAGCGTGTGCCAGCATAGGCTCGCGCACTTGACGCGCGCCGGAAATCCGCGCACCCCGGACAGTGCGGCGAGCTTGCCGAGCTCGGGCGGCGAGGGCGCGTCGGCGCGGGTCAGCAGGTCGTGGACAAGGCCGAACAGTCGGTTTGCCTGGGGCACGGTCTTGCCGGTCAAGGCCTCGGTCATCAGCGAGGCCGAGGCGACCGAGATCGCGCAGCCCGAGCCTTCGAAGCGCAGCTCGCGCACGACGTCCCCGTCGAGCACGGCGTAGACCGTCAGCTCATCGCCGCACAGCGGATTGTGGCCACGGGCCGAGAGGGCCGGCTGCGCCGGGCGCCCGACGTTACGCGGGTGCCGGTTGTGATCCAGGATCACGTCGCGGTACAGGTCCTTGAGGTCCACGGCCGGCTCGGTCCGTCAGCGGAACAGCGCGCGGGCCGCGGCGACCGAGTCGGCGAGCCGGTCGATCTCGGCGCGGGTGTTGTAGAAGGCGAACGAGGCGCGCGCGGTCGCCGGTACGCCGAAGTACTCCATGACCGGCATCGCGCAGTGATGGCCGCTGCGGATCGCGATGCCGTCCTGGTCGAGAATCGTCCCGAGATCGTGCGGATGGACGCCCTCGAGCGTGAACGATATCAGGCTCGCCTTGGCCGGCGCAGTGCCGATGATCGTCAGGCCCTCGATACGGCCGAGGCGCTCGGTCGCATGGGTGAGCAGCTCGTGCTCGAAGGCTGCAATCCGGTCGAGGCCGATGGCCTCGACGTAGTCGATCGCGGCGGCGAGCCCGACCGCACCGCCGATGTGCGGCGTTCCGGCCTCGAACTTGAACGGCAGCGTGTTGTAGGTCGTGCCGCGGAAGCTGACCGACAGAATCATGTCGCCGCCGCCCTGCCACGGCGGCATGGCCTCGAGCAGCGACTCGCGGCCATACAGCACGCCGATTCCGGTCGGCCCGTACAGCTTGTGGGCGGAGAAGGCGTAGAAGTCGCAGTCGAGCGAGCGCACGTCGAGTGTGAAGTGCGCCGCCGCCTGCGCGCCGTCGAGCAGCACCGGCACGTCGCGCGCATGCGCGAGCTCGATGAGCTCGCGCACCGGCAGCACTGTTCCCAGCGCATTCGATACGTGGGCGAGCGCGACCAGCTTCGTGCGGTCCGACAGCAGCGCGCGAAACCGCTCGAGGTCGAGCTCGCCGCGGCGCGTGATCGGCGCGACGACGAGGCGCGCACCGGTGGCCGCTGCCACCATCTGCCACGGCACGATGTTGGCGTGGTGCTCGAGCCAGCTGATCAGGATCTCGTCGCCCGGCACGAGGCGCGGCCGCGCATATGACTGGGCCACCAGATTGATCGACTCGGTCGTGCCGCGGGTGAAGATGATCTCGCGCGTCGAGCGCGCGTTCATGAACAGCCGGACGCGCTCCCTGGCGCCCTCGAACGCCTCGGTCGCGCGCTGCGACAGCGTGTGCACGCCCCGGTGCACGTTGGCATGCATTTCCTCCGCGTAACGCCGCTCGGCGTCCAGCACCGCGCGCGGCCGCTGGCTCGAGGCGGCATTGTCGAGATAGGCGAGCGGCTTGCCGCGGATCCGCTGCGCGAGGATCGGAAAATCGGCGCGGTAACGGGCGAACTCGAGGTCGGCGGCGTCGGGTCTGGCAGCGGCACTCATCGGATGAATTCCCGGATCAGTTGCGCGGTCGGCAGGCTGCCGAGCACGCGGTCCTCCACGAACGGCCTCAGTTCCGGCACTTTGAGCTTGGCGATCACATCGCCGGCGAACGCGAAGGTCAGCAGCGCCCGCGCGGTGTCGCGGTCGAGGCCGCGCGACAGCAGGTAGAACAGCATCTGCTCGTCGAGCGCGCCGGTGGTGGCGCCGTGGCTGCACTTGACGTCGTCGGCCTTGATCTCGAGTTGCGGGCGCGAATCGATGCTCGCCTGCGGTCCGAGCAGGAGATTTCGGCTCGACTGGCGCGAGTCCGCCTTGATGGCGCCGGGATGCACGATGACCATGCCGTCGTAGCTGCCGCGGCCACGGTCGTTGGCGACGCCGCGGTAGACCTGGTCGCTCGAGGTATGCGCGGCAAGGTGGTCGACACGCGTGCGGATGTCGAGCTGGCGGGCGCGGTCGGCGATGAACAGGCCGGCGAGGTGCGTGCTTGCGCCGTGCCCCTCGAGCCGCACGCGCAGGTCGAGCCGCGCGAGCTGTGCGCCGAGCCCGATGTGCAGGTGGTGGTAGTCGGCCTCGCGTTCGAGGCGCACCGTCACGTCCTCAAGCTGGATCGCGCGGGCGCCGCCGAGGCCGACGCTGTAGTGCTCGAGCCGCGCACCGGCGCCGAGCGAGAGGTCGGTCACCGGGACTGCGACGCTGTCGCTGTCGCCGAGCGTGAGGTGGTACTCGACGAGGCGCGCCGCTGCGCCGGCCTCGATGCTGATGACGAGGCGCGGGTACGCCCCGCCCCCCGTTGCCACGTGCACGAGATGCAGCGGCTGCTCCGGCGCGCGACCGGCGGCCACCGTCAGCAGCCCGCCGTCGCCGAGCAGCGCCGCGTTCAGCAGCCGGATGCGCTCGTCCACCGAGTCGCCCGCGCCGACGCGGGCCTCGAGCGCCGGCGGCAGCTCCGTGGCAAGAGCCGTCGCGAGCGGCGTGAAGTCGACCCCGGCCGGCAGCGCCGTGCTCGACAGCGCCGGATGGAAGCGACCGTCGACGAACACCAGCGTTGGGCCGTGGCGCGGCGGCAGTGCGTCGAGCGCGCTCGCCGGCAGCGGGCGGGGCGGAGCCGGCGCGAGTTCGCGGCGCTCGAGCAGCCGCAGGTTCGTGTACTTCCACGCCTCGTCGCGCGGCGTCGGGAGCCCGAGCGCGATCAGCCGCTCGAGCGCGCCGCGGCGGCGCTCGTCCCAGCGGTGACCACCGGGCAGGCCCGTCTGGGCGCCGGCGAGGCGCGCGAGCGGGGTCAACGACTGCGCGACGGCGTTCATGCCGCACTCGCCTCGTGTCGCACCCAGTCGTAGCCCCGGCGCTCGAGCTCGAGCGCGAGATTGCGGTCGCCCGACTTCAGGATCCGGCCGCCCGCGAGCACGTGTACCCGGTCGGGCACGATGTGGTCGAGGAGGCGCTGGTAATGGGTCACCAGCACGACCGCCCGGTCGTCGCGCCGCAGGCTGTTGACGCCATTGGCGACGACCTTCAGCGCATCGATGTCGAGCCCCGAGTCGGTCTCATCGAGGATCGCGAGCGTGGGCTCCAGCACCATCATCTGCAGGATCTCGTTACGCTTCTTCTCGCCGCCGGAGAAGCCCTCGTTGACGCCGCGGCCGAGGAAGCTCTCGTCGATCTGCATCAGCCGCATCTTGTCGCGCACGAGGCCGAGGAAATCGAACGCGTCGACCTCAGGCAGATGGTGCTGCCGGCGCTGCGCGTTGAGCGCCGCCTTCAGCAGGTAGACGTTGTTGACGCCCGGGATCTCGACCGGGTACTGGAAGCCGAGGAACAGGCCGCGGCGCGCGCGCTCCTCGGCGGGCAGCGCGAGCAGGTCCTCGCCGAGGAAGCGCACGGTCCCGCGCTTCACCTCGTAGCCGCTGCGGCCCGCCAGCAGCTGCGACAGCGTGCTCTTGCCGGCGCCGTTCGGCCCCATGATCGCGTGCACCTCACCGGCGCGTACCGCGAGGCTGACGCCGTCGAGGATCAGTCGGCCCTGCACCTCGACCGCGAGGTCCGCGATCTCGAGAATCAAATCACCCTTGGCGATGCTGCTCATGCTGTTGTGCGCTCACTCGTATCGTTCACCCGACCGCGCCCTCGAGGCTCACGGCGAGAAGGTTCTGCGCTTCGACCGCGAACTCCATCGGCAGCTCCTTGAAGACGCTCTTGCAGAAGCCGCTGACGATCATGTTGACGGCATCCTCCTGCGACAGCCCCCGCTGCAGGCAGTAGAACAACTGGTCTTCGCCGATCTTCGAGGTCGTCGCCTCGTGCTCGACGGTTGCGGTCGGGTTCTTGACCTCGATGTAGGGAAAGGTGTGCGCGCCGCAGCGGTCGCTCATCAGCAGCGAGTCGCACTGCGTGTAGTTGCGCGCGCCATCCGCCGACGCCAGGATCTTGACCAGGCCGCGGTAGCTGTTCTGGGCCTGGCCGGCGGAGATGCCCTTCGAGACGATCGTGCTCCTGGTATTGCGGCCGACATGAATCATCTTGGTGCCGGTATCGGCCTGCTGGTAGTGGTTGGCGACCGCGACCGAGTAGAACTCGCCGACCGAGTTCTCGCCGATCAGCACGCAGCTCGGGTACTTCCAGGTAATCGCCGAGCCGGTCTCGACCTGCGTCCAGGAGATGCGCGAGTTCGCGCCGCGGCACTCGCCGCGCTTGGTGACGAAGTTGTAGATGCCGCCGACGCCGTGCTCATCGCCCGGGTACCAGTTCTGCACGGTCGAGTACTTGATGTTGGCATCCGCGAGCGCGACCAGCTCGACGACCGCCGCATGCAGCTGGTTCTCGTCGCGCATCGGTGCGGTGCAGCCCTCGAGATAGCTGACGTGGCTGCCTTCGTCGGCGATGATCAGCGTGCGCTCGAACTGCCCGGTCTTGGCCGCATTGATACGGAAGTAGGTCGACAGCTCCATCGGGCAGCGCACGCCCTTCGGCAGGTAGACGAACGAGCCGTCGGTGAACACCGCCGAGTTGAGCGCCGCGAAGAAGTTGTCGGTGGGCGGCACGACGCTGCCGAGATACTGCTCGACGAGGGCGGGGTGTTCCCGTACTGCGTCCGAGAACGGGCAAAAGATCACGCCGGCCTCGGCCAGGCGCGCCTTGAACGTGGTCGCGACCGACACGCTGTCGAACACCGCATCGACCGCGACGCCGGCGAGCCGGGCGCGCTCGTGCAGCGGCACGCCGAGCTTGTCGTAGGTGGCGAGCAGCTTCGGGTCCACGTCCGCCAGGCTCTTCGGGCCCTCGCTGCTGGCCCTGGGCGCCGAGTAGTAGGAGATGGCCTGGTAGTCGATCGGCGGGTAGCGCACGTGCGCCCAGTGGGGCTCGCGCATCGTCTGCCAGTGCCGGAACGACTTCAGGCGCCAGTCGACGAGGAACGCCGGCTCGCCCTTCTTGCGGGAAATGAGCCGGATCACGTCCTCGTCGAGCCCGGGCGGAACGGTGTCCGAGTCGATGTCGGTGACGAAACCGTGCCGGTACGTCTGGCCGACGAGGCTGTCGAGGTCCTGGGGTTTGCTGGCCATCGGGCGGGCCGTCAGGCGCGCACGCGCACGCTCGGGCGCGTGCCGAGCGCGCCGCTGAGGTTGGGTACCAGCAGCGCCGTCGTTTCGCGGCTCGCGAGCTGCGTCAGCGTGATGTCGGCGAGCGCGAGGCGAATCGCGAGGTTCACGCGCTGCCAGCTGTGTCCGACGCGGCAGCTCGATTCGATGCCGCACTGACCGGGATGGCTCGAGCACTCGGTCAGGCCGACCGGGCCTTCGACGGCGTCGATGATATCGGCAGCACTGATCGCACCGGCCGGGCGGGCCAGCGCGTAGCCGCCATGCGCACCGCGGGTGGAGGCGACGAGTCCGGCCCGCTGCAGATCCTGCAACACCTTGCTGACCGTCGGGACGCCGATCCGCGATACCTCGGCCAGCTCAACGGCGGTCCGGAGCCCCGCGCCGTTGTCGGCGAGGTGCGCGAGAATGACCGTGGCGTAGTCGGTCAGCTTGCTGATGCGGAGCATGGCGAGCCCTCAAATCCTATTCAGGAGCATTTTAGTCCTATTAAGCGGCCGCGCCAAGTTCTGGCCGGTCCCGGCTCCGGCGGTGCAGCCGGATCCGTTATTATGGGAACTCGCCCTTGCCCCGCCGGTCTGGACGAGGACGCGGCGGCGCCACTCGAGGATCGCAGCATGAATCGCATGGAACTCGCGCGCATCGCGCACGCAATGGTCACTCGGGGCCGCGGCATTCTCGCCGCCGATGAGAGCACCGGCACGATCAAGAAGCGCTTCGATAAGATCATGGTCGAGTCGACCGAGGAGAACCGCCGCGCGTACCGCGAACTGCTGTTCACGACACCGGGCGCGGCCGAGTTCATCTCGGGCGTGATCCTCTACGATGAGACGCTGCGCCAGTCGACCAAGGGCGGCGAGCGCTTCGCGGATCTCCTGACGCGGCTCGGCGTGATTCCGGGCATCAAGGTCGATGCGGGCACCAAGCCGCTGCCCAATTTCCCCGGCGAGGTGATCACCGAAGGCCTCGACGGACTCGCCGGCCGGCTCGCGGACTATCGCAAGCTCGGCGCCAGGTTCGGCAAGTGGCGCGCGGTCATCGACATCGCCGACGGCGTGCCCACCCGCACCTGCATCGAGTCCAATGCCGAGCTGCTGGCGCGCTACGCAGCGCTGTGCCAGGAGGCCGACATCGTGCCGATCGTCGAGCCGGAGGTGCTGATGGACGGTGGCCACTCGATCGAGCGCTGCGAGGCGGTGACCGGCGAGGTGCTGCAGACAGTGTTCAATGGCCTCAGGGCGCACCGCGTCCTGCTCGAGTGCATGGTACTGAAGCCCAACATGGTCATCTCGGGCCAGAAGTGCCCCCACCGCGCGAGCCCCGATCTTGTCGCCGAGGCGACCGTGCGTTGCCTGAAGCGCCACGTGCCGTCGGCGGTTCCCGGGATTGCGTTCCTGTCCGGCGGCCAGAGCGAGGCCGAGGCGACGCTGCACCTCGACCTCATCAGCCGCAGCAGCGCGCTGCCGTGGTCCGTGTCGTTCAGCTATGGGCGCGCGCTGCAGCAGTCGGCGCTCGCCGCCTGGGGCGGGGTCGCCGGGCACGTGGCCGCCGCCCAGCACGAGTTCATCAAGCGCGCCCGCCTCAACGGCCTCGCGACCCTCGGCAGGTACGACGCGGCGCTCGAGAAGCAGGCGGCCTGACGGCTGCCTGCGCGTCCGCCACGAATGTCCGCCTCCGCAGGTGCGGCGCCGCCGCTCCGGTCCGCTGCGCCCGTCGTCCGCCTGAGCGGCGTCGGCTACGAGATCAACGGCCGCACGATCTTCGACGGCCTCGATGTCACGATCGAGCGCGGCAAGATCACGGCAATCATGGGGCCGTCCGGCACCGGCAAGACGACGCTGCTGCGGCTGATCACCGGCCAGATCCGCCCGAGCCGCGGCCGCGTCGACGTCAACGGGCAGGATGTCGGTGCGCTCGACACGGACGGCCTGTACCGCCTGCGCCGCGGGATGGGCATGCTGTTCCAGAACGGCGCGCTGCTGACGGATCTGGACGTTTACGAGAACGTCGCCTTCCCGGTGCGCGAGCACACGACGCTCCCGGAGCCGCTGGTCTCGCGCCTGGTACTGATGAAGCTGCAGGCGGTGGGCCTCAGGGGCGCCGCGCGCCTGAGGCCGGCGGAGCTCTCCGGCGGCATGGCGCGGCGCGTCGCGCTCGCGCGTGCGATCGTGATGGATCCGCAGATCCTCATCTATGACGAGCCGTTCGCAGGTCTCGACCCGATCGCGCTCGGCGTCGTGCTGCGCCTGATCCGCGAGACCAACGACGCGCTCGGGCTCACCAGCATCGTGGTGTCGCACGACGTGCGCGAGATCAGCCTGCTCGCCGACCGCGCCTATCTGCTCTCCGGCGGCACGGTCGCGGCCGCCGGCACGCCCGTCGAACTCAACGCTGATGCCTCGCCGGCCGTCCGCCAGTTCATGGACGGGCTGGCCGACGGACCGGTGCCTTTCCACTATCCGGCGCCCGACTACGCGGCCCAGCTGCTCGATGCAGAGGTGCCGGTGTGAGTCTGGTCAGCGAAGTGGTCGGCACCGGCCGCGCGGTGCTGACCAAGAGCGGCAGCTTCACGCTGTTCACGCTGCGCCTGCTGAAGGTGACGCCGGCGGCTCTGAAGCGCTGGCGGCTGGTCATCGACCAGGTCTACAACACCGGGGCTCTGTCGCTCGTGATCATCATGCTGTCGGGACTGTTCGTCGGCATGGTGCTCGGGCTGCAGGGCTACGATCTGCTGCAGCGCTTCGGCTCTACCGAGTCGCTGGGCGTCGCGGCCGGGCTCGCGCTCTTAAAGGAGCTCGGCCCGGTGGTCACGGCGCTGCTGTTCGCCGGGCGCGCCGGTACGGCGCTGACCTCCGAGATCGGCCTGATGGGCGCGACCGATCAACTGTCCGCGATGGAGATGATGGCGGTCGACCCGGTGCGGCGCGTGTGCGCACCGCGGTTCCTGGGCGGGGTGATCGCGATGCCGCTGCTCGCCGGCATCTTCAGCATGATCGGCATCTTCGGCGCGCAGCTCGTCGGCGTGACATTGATGGGCGTGGACGCGGGCCAGTTCTGGTCGCAGCTGCGCGGCGCCGTCGAGTTCAGGGACGTGAACCAGGGCATCCTGAAGAGCTGCGTGTTCGGCTTCGCGTGCAGCGCGATTGCCGTCTACGAGGGTTACCACGCGGCGCCGACCGCCGAAGGGGTCGGCCGCGCGACGACGCGCACCGTCGTCAGTTCGTCGGTCGCCGTGCTGGTGCTCGACTACATGCTCACGGCGGTGTTGCTGTGAACCAAGGAGAAGTGCGATGACGCAGGCACGGGCCACTGAGATCGGGACGGGGCTGTTCGCGCTGCTCGGGTTTGCCGCGCTCTTTTTCCTGGTCACGCAGATCACCAACCGCAGCATTGCGTGGAACGAGCAGAGCTACCATCTGACGGCGCGCTTCGACAACGTCGGCGGGCTCAAGGTCGGCGCACCAGTCTCGATGGGCGGCGTCACGATCGGTCGGGTCGAGGCGATTGACTTCGACTCGACCGACTACAAGGCCGTGGCGCGACTTAAGATTCAGCAGCGCTTTGCCCGCATCCCGAACGACAGCGACGTGGCGATCTTCACCGCCGGCCTGCTCGGCGGGCAGTACGTCGGCATCACCCCGGGAGGCGCGGAAACTTACTTCAAGGACGGCGATCAGATCGAACTGACGCAGTCCGCAGTCGTGCTTGAGAACCTGATCAGCAAGTTCCTGTTCGACAAGGCCGGCCAGGAAGGTGCCAAGAAAGCCGAAGGAGCCGCCAAGTGAATCCCCGCCACACTGCCGCGGTATCCGCCGCGATCGTCACGCTTGCCTGGCTGACGGTGACACCGGCGCTGTCGCTGCTGCCCCTGGCCACCGCGGCCGCGCCCGAGGCCCAGGCGTCCGAGCAGGGGCCGCAGGCACTGATGGACGATGTCTCGAAGCGCATGTTTGCCGCCCTCGACAGCAACCGCGCCGCGATCCGCCAGGATCCGAAGAAGGTCTATCCGCTCGTCGACAAGATCCTGCTGCCGCACTTCGACACCGAGTACGCGGCGCAGCTGGTGCTCGCCCAGCACTGGCGCACGGCGACGCCCGAGCAGCGCAAGCGTTTCGTCGACGCCCTGTACCAGGCACTGCTGCACACCTACAGCGACGCGCTCGCGGATTTCACGGCCGACCGGCTGAAGCTGCTGCCGTTCCGCGGTGACCCGGCGGCGAGCCAGGCAACCGTGCACACCGAGGTCACGCGCTCGAGCGGCACGGTGGTCCCGGTCGACTACCGGCTGCGCAAGACGGACGATGGCTGGAAGGCCTTCGACGTCATCATCGAGGGCATTTCCTACGTGCGGAACTATCGCACCGACTTTGGCGAGGAGATCAGCCAGAAGGGGCTCGACGAGGTGATTACGCGGCTCGAGCGCGAGGGCCTCGACCTGAACAAGCCGTCCGCGACGGCCAAGTCGGCGCCGCCAGCCGCCGGCCCGCGCTGACGTGCCGCAATGGCGCGCCGCTCCCCGTCGCCTGCATTTGAACTCGCCGCCGCCGGCGAGGCGGGCCATTTCCGCCTCGGCGGCGTGCTCAGCTTCGACACCGCCCGGGCGGTGCTCGAGCAAGGCACGGCGGCCTTCGCCGACCAGCAGCGCGTGTCGCTCGACCTGTCCGGAATCACGCATGCGGACAGCGCGGGGCTCGCGGTGCTGCTGACCTGGGTCGGGCGCGCGCGGCGCGCGGGGCGCGCGATCAACTACACGGCGCTCCCCGCGCAGCTGTCGCGCATCGCGCGGGTGTGCGCAGTCGACGGCCTGCTCGAGGCGTAGCGGGCAGCGGCGCCAGGGGAGCCACCTGGGCGTTGCATGCATCGCGCCCCGAGACTACGGGGTGGGCGGCAACGGCGGTGACGGGCTCTCACCGGCCGCGTCCCCAGATGGCTGGACGCCCGGCGCCGTCTCGCTGATCGGATCGTCGTAGGTTTCCTCGGGCACGTTGCCATCGTGCACCAGGTATTCGCGACGGATGACATAGGCGTTGCGGATGAACGCATACGGATCGAAGGCCGCTTTCAGCGCCGCGTCGGTCGCGAGCAGCTGCGTGCGCTTGTCGAGCTCACTGGCGGCGAACAGGCCGTACTCGACCGCGCGCGAGTTCTGGTAGTACGTCGGGCTCATGTAGCGATCGACGAATTTGGACGGCGCATCGCGGAAGTCCGAGGGACCGAGTACCGGCAGCATGAGGTAGGGCCCGGCGGGCACGCCCCACCAGCCGAGCGTCTGGCCGAAGTCCTCATCGTGGTTCGCGAGGCCCCAGCGGGTCGCAGGATCCAGGAAGCCGCCGATGCCAATGGTCGTATTGACGAGGAATCGAGCCGCATCGCTGCCGGCATACTTGAACTTGCCCTGCAGCGCGTTGTTGATGACGACGACGGGGTAGTACAGGTTCCCGAAGAAGTTGCTGACCGCGTTGCGCGCCCGGTCTGGCACCGCGGCCTTGTAGGCGCGGGCGGCCGGCTGGGCAAGCATCCGGTCGAGTGCGTCGTTGAATGCGTAGGTAGCGCGGTTCAGCTTCTCGAGCGGGTCGTTGGGTTTGCCGGCGGCGACTGCCGAGGCGGCCGGCAGCGCGGCCACCAGCACCGCGGCGAGGAGTGCCCGCCGCGTCCGCCGGGCGCCGTCAGCCACGGTGATCACCAGCTCGTAGGATATTTGTTTGCCCATCGCGGGCGGGAAGTCTAACAGTCCGCCCGCCCGGGCCGCTCACCGGCGCCCGCCATCCGGGGTTGGCAATGGCTCCCCGCGCTCGAGGGCCGCCTGCATGCGGGGCGGCAGGTATTCCTTCAGCTCGTCGATGCGCGCCTTGAAGCGGCTGCGCTGGACGGGCGTCAGGTTCGGGGTGGCAAGCGCCTGACGCAGCGTCTCGATCGCGAGTATCAGGTCGCCGCTCGTGACATGGTATTCGGCCATGTAGTAGTTGGCCTCGGCGGCCTCACCGGCGGCGCTCGCGGCGAGAGCGATCAGCCGGATCTGATCGGGAGTCGGCGGCACGTTGTTAAAGAGGTCGAGCAGCACCGAGTGCGCGAGGCGCGGATCGTCGGCGCGCAGCAGCGTCTCGGCATAGCGCACCGTGACCGGTACGTTGCGCGGGAACAGTTCCTTGGCTTTTGCGAGCACGGTCCGCGAGCCGGCGATATCACCGGCGGCGAGCAGCGCCTGGCCGAGCGCCGAGTGGTATTCGATCGTGTCGGGATGCCGGGTTACGAGTTCGCGCAGGATCGGGACCGCCTCGCTCGGGGCATTCGCCTGCATCAGCGCGAGCGCCCGTCCGTAGTAGCGGTAGTCAGAGACGCTCGGGTCGGCCACGGCGGCATCCGCATAGACGTCGCGCGGGTCGTTCTCGGGCGGCAGGGTCATCACGCGCAGTCGCTCGCGCGCGAGGCGGTAGCCGGTCGTGTCGACCGGGCGCACCACCGGGTACTGGGCCGCGCGGTAGAGCGCCTCGGCGACGCGATCGCTGTTGACCGGGTGGGTCTGCAGAAACTCGAGGATCTTGGCGTTCGCGCCGCTGCCACCCATGCGCCGGTTGGTGGTGTCGAAGAATGTGGCCATGCCATTCGGGTCGAAGCCGGCCGCGGCGGCCACGCTGATCCCGACGCGATCTGCCTCGTACTCGTTCTCCCGCGAGAAGTTCAGCTGGTGCTGGATGGCGGCGTTCTGGCCGGCGATCACGCCCGCCATGCCGATGTTCGAGTTGCCGGCGACCGCGCCAAGCAGGACCGCCGCCAGCATCGCCGCCGTGGACACGAGGCTTGCGCGGCCCTGGTTCTGAATGCTCCGCGCGATGTGGCGTTGCGTGACGTGCGAGATCTCGTGCGCCAGGACACATGCGAGCTCGCTCTCGCTTGCGGTCGCGAGGATGAGACCCGCGTTCACGAAGATGAACCCCCCGGGGATCGCGAAGGCGTTGATCCCGCGGTCCTTGACGACGTAGAAGGTGAACCTGACGTTGCTTTCCTGCGCATGGCTCGCGAGTCGCGAGCCCAGCCCCTGGACGTAGTCACCGATCTCGGGGTCCTGCAGGAGCTGGCCGGAATCACGCAGCCCGCGCATGATCATCGACCCGATCTGGTATTCATCGGTTGGGGTCAATACGGCGTCCGCCGGCGTGCCGATGTCCGGCAGCTCAGGGGTGGGCGGGGCGGCGCGCGCCGCCGCGAATGCGAGCAACGCGACCGCGAGGGCCAGCCAGGCGCGCCGGAAGGGGATTGGGGCGGTCATGCGCAGCCTATAGACCAGACCCGTGGCGGTTGGTTCACCACGGCCCGCTCACAGGCTGTCCGACGCGAAATCGGCGAGGCGCGAGCGCTCGCCGCGCATCAGCGTGACGTGGCCGGAATGCGCCCAGCCGCGGAAACGATTGACGACGAAGGTGAGTCCGGAACTCGTTTCGGTGAGATAGGGCGTGTCGATCTGGGCGATGTTGCCGAGGCAGATCAGCTTGGTGCCGGGGCCGGCGCGCGTCACCAGCGCCTTCATCTGCTTGGGCGTCAGGTTCTGCGCCTCATCGACAATGATGAAGCGGTTGAGGAAGGTCCGGCCGCGCATGAAGTTGAGCGAGCGGATCTTGATGCGGCTGCGCAGCAGGTCGTTGGTCGCGGCGCGCGCCCAGTTGCCGCCCTCCTGGCCCTGCGTCAGCACCTCGAGGTTGTCCATCAGCGCGCCCATCCACGGCTCCATCTTCTCCTCTTCCGTGCCCGGCAGAAAGCCGATGTCCTCGCCGAGCGGGATCGTGACCCGGGTCATGACGATTTCGTTGAAGCGGCGGTTGTCGAGCGTCTGGGCCAGCCCCGCGGCCAGCGTCAGCAGCGTCTTGCCGGTGCCGGCCGGGCCGAGCACCGTCACGAAATCGACCTCCGGGTCCATCAGCAGGTTGAGCGCGAAATTCTGCTCGCGATTGCGCGCCGTCACGCCCCAGACGTTGTGACGGTCGGCGCGATAGTCGTGCACGAGCTCGAGCACCGCCTCCTCGCCCGCGATGCTGCGCACGGTCGCCTCCACGCCGTTGGCCACGTCCTCGAACACGAACAGATTCGAGTGCCAGTCGCGCACTGCCGGTCCTCGCAGCCGGTAGAAGGTCCGGTGGTGCTCCTTCCAGGACTGCATGTCCTTGCCGTTGCGCTCCCAGAAGTCGGGCGGCAGGGCCTGGCTCCCGGTGTACAGCAGGTCCGCGTCCTCGATCGTCTGGTCACTGAAATAGTCCTCCGCATGAACGCCGAGGATTGCTGCCTTGATGCGCAGATTGATGTCCTTCGACACCAGCGTCACTTCCGCCTCGGGATGCGCGCGCTTGAGCGCGAGCGTCTGGCCGAGAATCGCGTTGTCGGCGCCGTGGCCCGGCAGCGTCGGCAGCCCCGAGTCCAGGACCTTGGTCTGGAAGAACAGCCGGCCGCTCGGTGAACGCTTGTCGCCGTCGCCATTCTTCGCGGTCGGCAGCGTGAGCCCGCGGTCGATCTCGTCCTTGACGGCCCCCTGCATCAGCTCGTCGAGGAACCGGCTGACCTGGCGGACGTTGCGCGCGGACTCCGACAGGCCCTTCTTGCCGGCATCCAGCTCCTCNAGCACGATCATCGGGATGTACACGTCGTGCTCGTCGAAGCGGAAGATCGCCGTCGGGTCGTGCATCAGGACATTGGTGTCCAGTACGAAGATCGAGCGGCGGGCGCGCGCACCGCGGGTCATGGCGGTGCGGATCCTACAGCGAACGGACGGTGGCAAGGACCTCGTCGGCGTGGCCGTCGACCTTCACCTTGCGCCACTCGGCCCGCAATACGCCCTTGCCATCGAGCACAAAAGTGCTGCGCTCGACGCCGACGTACCTCTTCCCGTACATGCTCTTTTCCTTGATCACATCGAAGATTGAGCAGGCCTTCTGCTCGGGATCGGACAGCAGTTCAAAGGGAAAGCGGTACTTGGCCTTGAATTTGACGTGCGAGGCGAGGCTGTCAGTCGAGACGCCGACGATCACGGCCTTGGCCCGCTTGAACTCGGCATGCAGGTCGCGAAACGCCTCGCCCTCGCGGGTGCAGCCGGAGGTATTGTCGCGCGGATAGAAATACAGCACGAGCTTCTGTCCGGCCGCGCTCTTCGGACGCCACGGACCGGCGGTGGACTCCAGCGTGAAATCCGGAATTTTGCTGCCGACTGCGGGCTTTGCCATCCAGCGCTCCGAAATTCCATTCAGCTCTTGACGGGCTCGAGGATCGCGTCGAGGTTCAGGTGGTCGCAGAAGTCCATGAACTCCTCGCGCAGCACGCCAAGGTGGATGCGGCTCGGCACGTTGATCACGAGCCGGAGCGAGAACATCGGCGCGCCGGTATGGGCGGCCGGGTAGCTACGCGTGTCGAGCTCGGCGATATCGATGCCGCGCGCCGAGAAGAATCCCGAGACGCTGGAGACGATGCCCGACTGGTCGAGGCACACGATGTCGACCGAGTACGGCAGCATGTCCGCGCGGACCGGCCGCTGCTCGGTGCGCCGCGCCTGGACGGCGATCTCGCCGGCCTCGCTCAGCTTCTTGATCTCGGTCTCTATCTTGGCGAGCGAGTGCCAGTTCCCGGAAATCAGCAGAGCCATCACGAATTCGCTGCCAAGTGCGGACATTCGGCTTTCGGTGATGTTGCCGCCGCAATCAGCGATCACGCGGGTCAGGTCGTGCACCATGCCGGTGCGGTCGCTGCCAATGGCAGACAGAGCGATCAGCTGCTTCATCCGGGGGGCGGCTCGGGCGAGGGCGGGTACGCTTGATTCTACTCCAGGCAGGCTAGGCGTGGGCGCCCGGATCGGGCTCCTTGCTTGCGCCGCCGGCCCTCGTCTCAGTACCATCGCGGGCTATTCTCGGCGAGGCTCCAATGTACAGCGGCAGCATCGTGGCTATCGTCACGCCGATGGCCGAATCGGGCGAAGTGGATTTCGCCGCCTGGGATGCGTTGCTCGACTGGCACGTGGACGCGGGCACGGACGGCATCGTCGTGTGCGGCACCACCGGCGAATCGCCGACCGTGACACTCGAGGAGGCCGCGGATCTGACGCGGCGGGCGGCGGCGCGGCTGCGCGGACGGATCCCGTTGATCGCCGGCAGCGGCACCAACGACACCGCCCGCAGCATCGAGCGCACCCGCGTCCTTGCCGAGGCCGGCGCGGATGCCGTGCTCGTCGTGACGCCCTACTACAACAAGCCGACGCAAGAGGGGCTGTTCCAGCACTTCACGGCGCTGGCCGAGGAATCGAGCGTGCCGGTGATCCTCTACAACGTACCGTCGCGCACCGGCGTCGATCTGCTGCCGGATACGGCCGCGCGCCTGGCGGCGCACCCGCGCATTGTCGCGCTCAAGGAGGCGACCGCGAGCCTGATGCGGTTCCAGGAACTGAGGGAGCGCTGCGGCGAGGACCTCGAACTGCTGTCGGGGGATGATCCGACAGCGGCCGAGGCGATGCTGTCCGGAGCGCAGGGCGTCATCTCGGTCACCGCGAACGTCGCGCCGCGCGCGATGCACGCGCTGTGCGAAGCCGCGCTTCACGGCGATGGCGAGCAGACGCGGGAACTGGACGCGCACCTGCAGGTCTTACATCACGCGCTGTTCGTCGAGTCGAACCCGATTCCGGTCAAGTGGGCCGTGGAACAGATCGGCCTGATCCGGAGCGGCATCCGGCTGCCGCTGACGCGGCTGTCGGCGCATGCGCAAGTGTCGGTGCGCGAGGCCATGCGCGCCGCGGGGGTTGCATGCGCAAACTGATGATCGTGCTGCTGCTCGGCGCGGTGCCGGTGCTCGGCGGATGCAGCTGGCGTCACCTGTTTCACAAGGATCCGTGCGCGACCCACTCGCCATTCATGAAGGCCCAGAGCATCCCGCCGCTGCGCGTGCCCGAGGGACTGCCGCCGGCCAATACCAAGAACGCGCTCAAGATCCCGAACGAGGTCGGGCCCGCGGTTTCGCGTGCGGCCAATCAGAAATGTCTCGACGAGCCGCCGAGCTTCTACGCCGACCGCCCCGTGCCCGCGCCTGTGCCCGCGCCTAAGCCTGCCGCTAAGCATAAGACTAAATCTGCGCCTGCGCCTGCGCCTGCGCC